>Ga0210398_10000531_pt1 | contig 43087 bp, 24 predicted proteins | sample IncBWC4OmetaG_FD_161047 | JGI IMG/M metagenome (GOLD analysis project Ga0210398, IMG submission 161047) | Forest soil microbial communities from Barre Woods Harvard Forest LTER site, Petersham, Massachusetts, United States - Inc-BW-C-4-O | ecosystem: Environmental > Terrestrial > Soil >...
GTGTTTGTCATCCTTATCCTCTCGTGCGCTTGGGCGTCCTCACCCAAGGTGGGAGCCGGATGCGGTAACGCCGCCCGTCCGGATCTGTGGAGGGGGTCATGAGCGATCATGGTCCCTACTCCGACTTTGCTCGATTATCTCGAACACATCCTCTGGTGCGCAAATGAATTTTGTATTGACAGCATCGCCTCGAATGCTGGCACTCCGTCCCGACGGGGAATTTAGTGTAAACACCTGTGGCTGTTAAAAAACTCCATTTTCCTCAAAACAGCGCAAATTCGGGGGATAGAAAATGTCCAGGAAAACTAAGAAGATCGCTTGTGGGACTTCCTAGCGCAAGTTGTTTTTGACCAGTTTGAAGAGATCGAGTTTTTCAACACCCACACCTGATTTCGTCAACTGTCTGAAGGCTGGCTACTACTGCCTGATAAGATCAGGACGAAAAGCTGTCGAGTTGTTATTCGCCTTCGGTGTGACGACTATGCGCCAAAACAGCCCTTGGAAAGAGATTGTCGCATGTGCTGTGCTCGTATTCTTTGTGGCCTACTGTGCAGCTCACGTGCTCAAGGTGATTGCTTTAGAGAGAGCGTTCGATGCGGTTATCGTTGTCTTGGTCGTCCGGTCGTCCTGCTCTACGCCACATTGGTTTTTCTGCCGGGGATAGGTATCGCTTACCTGACTTGGAAACTTTCTCGCAATATGAGGCCGATTCTTGCTCAGGCGATATTCCGAGCCGGTATATTTGCAATTGCGATCACCCCGGCGTTCTGGGGCCATGCCGGATTTCTTCCAGCAATATTTCTTGCTTTCGTATTGCATGGGAGGGACAGGTCGGATGTAATTATCGAAATCTTGATCGTTTGGGCGATCGCCATTCCTGTGTTACTTGTTCGTGCTCGCAACCGAAAAAACGCAACAATCTCCGTCAATTAACGTAACATCGCCTCTCTTACACTTGTAATTTCGCCAACCATCGTATTCATTCTGCGAACCATCAGGCTCAGCAATACCCGCCAGCATCGGATCAACGTAACCTGATCCCACCCGACCGACGGTTACTCGGACCGCAGAGCTTCCATAACATTGACGCGCGCTGCGCGTGCCGCGGGCAGCACCGACGCGATAACCGCGACCGCCATCAGAAGGAACGCAGAGACAAACACCGGCAATGCGCCCGGCATCTTGACGTCCAGAAAATACCTTCCCGCCAAACGCGCCAGCACCAATCCGAACGCCGCGCCTGCAAGGACGCCCGCCGCAGCCATCACGGTGCCCTCTTGGATTACGCCTTTGAGGAGTCGTTGCGGCTCCGATCCGAGGGCCAGCCGGATGCCGAATTCGCGCGTCCGCGCGCTCACCGAAAACGCCAGCACGCCCGCGACGCCCACCACTGCAATCGCCAGCGCGACCGCCGCGAATACGCCAAACACCAGAGAGTTTAAACGGTCTGGCGTGAGCACCTCTGCACGAATGTCTTCGAGAGTGGCGGCGCGCTCAACGGGCTGATCGGCGGACATGTCGCGAATAATGCGCGTGACCGATGGGACCAGCACATAGGGATTTGCACCCGTGTGGACGAAAAGGCGGCCGCCAAACATTGGACCTTCGTCAAAAGGGCTGTAAACCGTGACTGTGGGTTCAGGAACGAGGTGTTCGTCGTCAATATCAGCGGTGACACCGATGATGCGGTGCGGCGCCATAAGACGCGCCTTTTCGAGAGCGGTCCCATCGAGGAATTGCAGCACGGGATCCGTCCAATAGACGTGCCGATTGACCGCATCCTGGTTGGGGAACATGCGTTGCGCGAGGGCCTGGCTGATGATCACGACCGGCTCCGCATCGTTTCGGTTATCGAGCGCATTGAAGTCGCGGCCGGTAATGATAGGAACGCCGAGCGACGCAAAGAATCCGGGAGAGATGACACGCCAGCGCGCCCGGGGATCTTCTACGCCGGGGGCATGGACGTGACCATCCCCGGAGAACTGAAGACCGGCGGTACCAGGGCCGCCATCGCGCCAGGGAACGACGTCACCGAACGCGGTCTTACTCACACCCGGTAGGGCATCAATGCGACGTATCGCTTCCTTGTAGAAATCGACGACCTGCTGCGGCGTCTTCCCGTAGGACATTGGAGGAACGTCGACGGCCAGGACGTGCTGCGTGTCCAGACCCGTCTGCGTCCTTTGCAGTGCGATCAGCGTCGTGATCAGCATACTCGCACCAGCTAACAGGACGAACGATGCAGCGATTTGCGTTACCGCGAAGATCCGCTGGCGACGGCGGGTGCTGCCGGTGATCCGCACACTCCCGCTGGACAAGCTCAGGCCATTGGTGGTGCCAGCCGACGGCAGGTGCGGGACAAATGCCAGAATCACTGCGGCGACGACGGCCAGCGCCGCTCCTACCCACAGCAAGCTCGAATCGACTCTGAAATCGAGCGCGCGAATGGAGAAGCGCGAGGCGTAGCGAGCCAGGACGGCCACCATCGGCTGCGCGCTCAGTACCCCGAGCGCGGCGCCGGCGCCACAAAGCAGAAGGCTCTCGGCCAGCAGCATACGGCGCAGGGCACCTGTGCTTGCGCCGAGCGCTACGCGGACTGATAGCTCGCCTTCGCGGCGAACCGTGCGCGCCAGAATCAGGTTCGCGACATTGGAACAGGCGATGATAAAGACCAGCCCTGACGCTGCCAGCAGCACGAGCAGTATGGTCCGCGCGCCCGACGTGATCTGGTCACGAAGTAGCTTGGCCCCGATCTGGAAGTCCGCTTCCTGGGAATAAGCTTCGGGGTGCTCCTTCTTCATCGCGGAGTACACGGAGTTTAACTCGGCGCGAGCCTGATCGAGCGTGACTCCGGGAGCCAGCCGGCCGAAAAGCTCGGTCATGCGATGGATGCGGCCGGTCACCATGGTTGCGGAAAGATGATGCGGGCTGGTGACCACGTTGGAAATAATCTGGGTATCCTGCGGATATGGGACACAGGGTTCGAGGACGCCAATTATTGTCGCAGACCGATCTCCGATGCTACCCAGGCGAACGGTTTTGCCGATGACCGAAGGATCCTTGTGAAGAGCAGTCGTCCAAAAACGGTAGGTGAGAACAACGACGCCGGCAGCCTTAGGACCGTCGTCTTGAGGTCCGATGAGGCGACCGAGCACGGGATGAAGCCCCATCACGTCGAAATAAGTGCCGCCGACAACGCCACCTTGAATGGAACGAGGCTCACCGAGGCCGATCATGGTGAAGTCCATCTCGGAGAAGTCGCCAAACGCGCTGAGAGTTTTCACGCTCGCGCGCAAATCCTGTAACTCGGGTACGGAAAATGTGGTGTTTTCGTCGCCGATGCCAGGCGCGCTCTGTCGGACATAGATCAGCCGGTCCTCGTCGCGGTTGACCAGAGGCTTGAGCAGGACTCCGCGCACCAGCGTGAAAATGGCGGCGTTCGCGCCGATGCCGAGCGCCAGTGTGAGAACCACGGCGATCGCCAGCCCTGGAGTCCGAATTAACGAGTGAGCGGCTACTCTCAGATCGCGAACGAAGGACATGTTCTTACCCTCTCTGCCCGGGTATCAGCATCACACCTGCCAATACTAAGCACCACATTCTACACGACTTATTATGCGATAAGTAAGTTCGAGCTGTCCGTTTTCGGACACCGCTGGGGCAAATTCGGACACTAAAACACAGCCCTGGCAGTATGCGACGAGTATCTATGCCCGACGGTTCCAATTTTGAAGGGGGTCGGCATCATCCCCGATGCGGAGGTTCTGAGCACAGCGGCGGACTTGCGTTCGAGTTCTGCTCCCGGGCTGGCGAAGGTACACGCTCTCATACAAGAATCCGGCCCGCCGCGGTGACTTGCCCGGGGTGAGAAAATACTTTTCGTTATTTCGTCACAACCCGCGGGAATGCTCGTTTCACGATCCCTACACCTTCTTTCACGGCAATGATCCGGTCGCTATCAAGACCGGCCAACTTAGTCACGATTCCGCTGGGCCAGAAAATTTCTACGGTGTCAACCCTCGAATGTGGTCCTAATCCAAAATGAAGCCTGGGATCTTGCGCGGATTGGTAGCTCATGCCGCCCTTGCGCTGGTCGTAAAGGATGAGATCTCCAGCTGATACTTTCACTCGGGCGCCAACGCCATCTCGATTCGATTTCGTTCCGATCAGCAGGATCTCCAGCCAGTGGTTGGCGTTGCCGCCGTCATTGCGCAGGAGTTGAGGAGCCTGGCCATTATTATTCACCAGGATGTCGAGATCGCCATCGTTGTCGAAATCACCCACGGCGGCTCCGCGGCTCACTCGATGTAATTGAAAATCAGCTCCCAGCCGGTCGCTTACATTTTCGAACATTCCGTGCCCGTTATTGCGAAACATCAGCTTGGGTTCGGCGTATTGGGTGTCGGCGTGATAACGCTGAATGTTATCGAGCACGTGTCCGTTGGCCATGAAAAGGTCGCGAGCTCCGTCGTTGTCGTAGTCCATGAAGCGGGCGCCGAATTCGCTCATGTGGTAGGTAGCGTAGCCAATCTTCGAGCGCAAGGTTGCGTCATCGAAGGTCTGGTCTCCAAGGTTTTGATAGAAGCGAGCCAACTGCGTATCGAGATGAGCAACGATGAGGTCCATGCGCCCGTTGCCCGTAGTGTCGGCGGCATCGGTTCCCATGCCGGCTTCGAACTGACCATCCGAACTGACGGCGACGCCTGCCACATATCCCACTTCGTGAAAAGTCCCGTCGCGGTTGTTGTGAAACAAGAAATTTGGCATGTGGTCGTTGGCGATAAAGATGTCTTGCCAGCCGTCGTTGTCGTAATCGAACGTGACCACGCCCAAACCGTTTCCTCCCTTCAGACCAACGCCCGAAGACTTGCTGACATCGGTGAAAGTCCCGTCGCCATTGTTGTGATAGAGCGTCGGAGGCTGGCCGTGGAAATCGTCGGGGTGACAGTAGCTCCGGAGCCCGGGCCCTCGATCCCCACAGTAGAAGTTGCCCTGCGGCGACCAATCGACGTAGTTGGCAATCACGAGATCCAGGCGGCCGTCGTTATCGTAGTCAAACCACGCGGCGCTCGATGCCCAGCGGCCGGAATTCTCCAGTCCGGCCCGCGCAGTCACGTCGGCGAAGGTACCATCACCGTTATTGTGATAGAGAATCGATCGACCGTAGCCGAGCACGAGCAAGTCGGGGAATCCGTCATTATCATAATCGCCAACCGCGACACCCATGCCAAAAAGACCTTCGGCACCTACGCCCGCTTTGCCCGTTACATCCGTAAAGGTGCCATCTCCATTATTCCGGTAGAGCGCGCTGCGTAATGACTGCTTCGGGCTGTACACGCGAGTAGCAGCGCTATTCACAAGGTAGAGGTCGAGTAATCCGTCCTGGTCGTAGTCAATCCATCCGCAACCTGCGCCCATCGTCTCGATCAAGTATTTCTCTGCCGATCCCGCATTGTCATGCTGGAAAGCGATCCCCGCCGAACGGACCACGTCCACGAAAGTGACGGGAGTGATAGGTTGCGTGCCCGGCCACGAGAGGGGCCGTGCGGCAAGCACGATTCCCGCTGCCCCCACATACTTCAGCAGATCGCGCCTCGAAATGTGAGAGTGAGTTTTCACGACAAATTATTTTCCAGCAAACATCCGCCAGTCGAACACGGACGTAAAGCCATTGCAAGCAACGGGCTCGTCAAATATTTGGGTACGAAGTTGCCCGCGCTCTGCTCATATGAATTGTCCGGACGACGCTAATAAATCAAGTCAAGGGGCGGTACTCGGGCCAGGCGCCGGACAAAATAAATATTGACAACCGGAGCGAATAAAGTATACAAAATCCAACCAGTGGGGAAACGTTTGCCACATGAGTGTTTGCAGCCATTTGAGTCGGTTCGAACGCGAGGGTGATCTAGCTATTCCGGACGAAATCGCGACGTCGCGCTGAGTGCGGTGCCAACCTATTTTTGGGTGCCGAAGTGGGTGCCGAAGGAGGACACATGTTTTCAAGGTCTTCGGTTAGCAGGCGAGCAATTCTGCCACTTCTGCTCGTGCTGTGGGTGATCCCGTCAACCTGGGCACAGCACGGTTCCGAGGGAACGGTAACTGTGACCGTCCTCGACGCCACCGGTAGCGTTGTGCAGGGAGCCCAACTCGAGCTCGTGGATACGGCCACCAATGAAGTCCGCAAGGCTGAAACGCAGAGCAGCGGCACCCACACCTTCGTAAATCTTTCCCTCGGGAAGTACAAGCTCAAAGTGTCGAAGACCGGTTTCCAAAGTCAAGTGTTCACCGATGTCATAGCGGAAGCAGCCCAGACCACCGATATCTCTTCCACGCTCAGAGTTGGCGCCATTAGCGAAACGGTGGAAGTGACAGGTGGAACGGCCCCGCTGGTTGAAACCACGACCAACGCGATCGGCACAACCATCGACATGAAGCAGATCGAAGACCTTCCCATCCAAGGCCGCGATTTGACCCAGCTGGCAAACCTGGTACCGGGGTACACGGGCACCGGGCAAAACGGAGGAGGATCCATAGGAACGTGGAATGGCCTTCCGTCAGCCGCTGCCGGGTCTAATATTGACGGCGTTATCGGTAGTGCGGGGAGAATGAAATTCGGGGGCAGCGTTGAGCCGTCCGTGGAACCACGGGTGGAAGACATTCAGGAGATGACGGTGCAAACCGATCAACTCGATCTGAATCAGGGGTTCGGAACCTCCAATCTGCAGCTCAACTTTGTCACTCGGCGCGGCACCAACGCATTTCACGGCCGCGTCTTCGACGATTTCAGAAACACTGTACTCGATGCCAACAGCTGGCTGAACAACGCCCAAAATCCCAAACTGCCCCGCAATACGATCATCCTCAACGATTTTGGCGGCAGCCTCGGCGGCCCTATCCTGAAAGACAAACTGTTTTTCTTTGGAACCTATGCCGAATCCAAACAGCCGGGACACCTCAGCGCTGCCGCCTGGATTTTGCCGCAGACCGTTCAGGCGGGCAACTTTACCTATACCGACTCGAACGGAAATCTACAGACCATCAATGTTCTTCATCTTGCCGCCAATAGCGGGCAGCCCTCGACACTGAACAGTCAGACTGCGTCCACGCTTAGCGCCGTCAATGGAGTTCTAAGTCAAGGATCGATTTCGGCAACCGGCGATCCCAATCTCGATCAGCTTAATTGGCAGGTATCCGCACCTACTACTATCTACTTTCCGACTGTACGTGTGGACTACATTCTTTCCCAGAAGATGCGTTTCAATGTGGCCTGGAACGAAACCAAGACGATCGAGTCGAATTTCAATCAGCCCAATCTGCCCGGCTCAGCCTTCGCGAACACGGGCTCAAGCGATAAGTTTCAGGCGTACACGGCGGCGTTCGGCTTTGATTGGACTCTCTCACCCACGATGGTCAACGAGTTTCGAGGCGGCTTCCTTTACAACGGCTTATTCTTTGCGTACGACGGCAAAGGTCCGACCGGGGCGCAAATCAGTTGGAACCTGCCAAACCTGCCCTACACCTACAACACGGCTATGAACGGGACGAATTATCAAATCCCAACCGGCTCATACTACCCCTCATTCAACGCCTCCGATACGTTCAGTTGGCAGCGTGGTGCGCATACCCTTAACTTCGGTTTTTCCTGGTGGCGGGAACAGGATCATTACTACAACGGGGTTCTGGGATTTCCGGTCATCAACCTTGGCCAAAACACCAGCACTTCGCAGCCCGGTCTTGCCAACGGCGACCCGGCGCAAGCCGCCTTCAATGGGACCTTGCCGAACGCGACTCCCACCGCGATCAACGAAGCCGAGTCCCTCTATGCGATCTTAACCGGCCGGATTAATAGCGTAAATGGACAATTCCCCTATGATCCCAGCACGAATCAGTACAATCACGCCGTCGGTGCCTACAATCTCGATGAGTTGCAGAAGGCGTTTGGAGTTTTCTTTCAGGATTCCTACCGCCTGAAGCCGAACTTCACGCTCAACTACGGACTGCGCTGGGATTTTACAGCGGCCGACCGGGATCTCACCAATCTCTACCACTCCGCGAGCCCGGCGAACATTTTTGGGCCAACCGGCATTAATGATTTGTTCGCCCCAGGATCTCTAACCGGAGTGGCGAATCCGCAGCTAACGCAGAACAGCCAGCCCTACAATAGCTGGAACGTCGCTCCCCAGCCGGCGATCGGTATTGCGTGGAGCCCACACAGCCTGGGCGGAGACAAGACAGTGATTCGTGCGGGCTACTCATTAAGGAAATTTACCGAACCGCAGCAGTACGTATGGAACCAGGCTTCCGATTTCGGCCAGTTCTATTATCAGAACTTCGGTCTCTCTCCGGGATCCCCCAGTCCTAACACGCCTGGGATCTTTTCGGCTGGAAGCCTGTCCCTGGGCAATGCCCTGCCTGCATACGCCCTGTCCCCGCAGTCCTATCAGAAAACCGAGGCGGAATCCGACTTCACGTTTGTTCCCAGCAGTCCTGGGGTAAATGGAATCGACCCGAATCTGAGGCAACCTTACACGCAGTCGTGGAACCTCGGGATTCAGCATCAACTGGGCGCGACGAGTGCGCTCGAGTTGCGTTATGTGGGTAATCGGACTCTGCGCCAGTGGCTGGCTATCGATACCAACGAGGTCAACATCTTCCAGCCGGGGCCGAACGGAGTGCTGACGAACTTCAAAACTGCACAAGCCAATTTGGCGGCCAACAACGCTAGCGGCAACCCTAACTACCAGGGTTCGTTCGCCAATCACCATCTCGCTGGGCAAGGAGCAACGCCCCTATTTGATGCCGCGTTCTCGGGAGAATCCGCCGGCGCCGACGGAAGTCTCGCAGATTACACGAACGGTGGTTTTGTCGGTGATTTGAACTCGGGGTCTGCCGGGGCTCTCGCGCAGACACTCGCCGGAATCTCCGGCCCCGTGTCGTATTTCTGCAACCTGGTCGGCGCGTCCTTTCTCCCCTGTACCCAAAATGTCGCGGCAGGGTCCTTCAACCCCGCCGGAGCTGGCCTTCCTATCAACTTCCTTCAGGCCAATCCGTATACAGGCGGAAACAATACCGGAGAACTGGTCGCCGAAGGCTACTCAAATTACAACGGCGTGCAGGTAGATTTCCGTCAGAGATCCTGGCACGGCGTGCAGTTCGATGCGAATTACACCTGGAGCCATACGCTGGGAATATCGACCCCCAATAATTGGCAGGGGCAATCGAACATCTTCACCCTCCGCGACATGCGACTCAGTTATGGCCCAAGTCTTTTCGACATTCGACATGCAGTAAACATAAACGGAAGCTACGATCTTCCGTTTGGGCGGGGCAAGCAATTCGGGAATCAAGGCGGAGCGCTCGACCGGATCATTGGCGGCTGGACCATAGGCTCGATCTTCGTCTTCCAGACTGGCGTTCCATTCCTGCTCCAGGGGGGAAACAGCACGTTTAACGCGAATCCTATCAATGATGGATTCGGCGACGGTGGCGTTGTCCTGAATGGTGTTACACCATCCCAATTGCAAAATGCAGTGGGTGTTTATCGGGTTCCGGGGCAGCCCTTCGTGGATTTCATCAATCCGAAGTATCTGGCAAGTCCCATCGGCGGGGGAGCAAACCAGGCGTACATTACCGCGAATACCACCCCGGGAACCATTGGCCAGCTCGTCTACCTGCATGGGCCGCATTTCATCAACGATGACTTGGCCATTACCAAAATCGTCCCCATCACAGAGAAGGTCAGGTTTAAGCTGCAGGCGGAGATGTTGAATGCATTCAATCATCCGAATTTTCAAACTGGCTCGGCGAATGGGAGTTGGTACAACGGCTACGCGAATGGCTTTACCCCTAATGTGCAGAACTCCCAGTTCGGGATCGGCGGGATTTCCCAGAATTACCCGAGCGGTTCCCCAAACCAGGGGGCTCGCGTGATCGAGTTGCGCGCGAACGTCGAGTTCTGAGCCTCGCTTGACGTCTGATCGAGATAGAGATGCGTTCGCCGGGCGCCAGGAAGTTGGTTGCGTCCGGCAGATGCGCTTTTGGTGCCCCACTTTTCTCCGGAAGACCGAAACACTATGAGATTGCATCGCCGTCCACAGATTCTTCTGGGGGCTCTGCTATTTCACGCTCTGCCCTTGGCTTTCGCCCAAGGAACACTCGAAGACTATCAGCGGGCCGAGCGATTTCTTCCCGGAAATGTGCGGCATCTGGCTTACGTGGCAGACGTGTCGCCGCACTGGATCGAAAAGACAAGTCGGTTCTGGTACCGCAAAGTTGGATTGAAAGACACCGAATTCGTTCTGGTCGATGCAGTGCAGAACACCAGCGGTCCGGCATTCGATCACGAACGGCTGGCGGCGGGGCTTTCCCGTGCCGCGAAGCAGGACTATTCTCCCTCGGATTTGCCCTTTTCTGAAATCGAATTTGTGGAAAAGGGGAGGGCGATCCATTTTTCCGTCGCCGTCGCGCAGTGGAAGTGCTCTCTCGACACTTACGAATGTCAGCGAGACGAGCCACCAACCAAGCCAAACGAAGTTGCTTCACCGAACAAGCGCTGGGCGGCGTATGTGAAGGACCATAACCTGTTCCTGCGGGATGTGGTAACTGGAACGGTGCTGCAGTTGACGAGCGACGGCGTGGCAGGCTGGGACTATGCGACTCCTCTGCCGTCGCTGCGCCTGATGGTCGATCAAGGGACGGAGGACGTGAAGCAACCGGCAGCGGTGTTCTGGTCGCCCGACTCCTCAAAGCTGATTACCTACCGCCTTGATTCCAGAAATTCGGGACGCTTTACCAGTCTGCAATTCGTCCCCCCGGATCAATTGAGGCCCCGGGCTTTCACCTATGTCTATCCCCTTCCCGGAGAAGTGTTGGCCAAGGCGGAGCCGATCATTTTCGACATTCAGTCGGGCAAACGCATCGATGTGCAGTCTGCTCCAATCGAGCTTCCATTCCAGGACGGTCCCGGATTCGATTGGTTCCCGGACGGCAAGAGTTTCCACTACGACTACGATGAACGCGGATTCAAGGCGAAGGAATTGAGAGTAGTAGACGCTGCGACGGGAGAGCAAAAAGTTCTGGTACGCGAGCAATCGGATTCCTATCTCGATCCCGGCGAAACCTTCTATAGCTTTGTCGAAAACACCGGAGAGATTCTCTGGTCGTCGGAGCGCGATGGTTGGAATCACCTCTACCTCTACAACGGCAAGACCGGACATTTGGAGAATCAGGTAACCGAGGGGCCGTGGGTGGTGCGGCATATCGTGCACATCGACGAGAAGAGCCGGCGAGTCTATTTTCTGGCGAACGGGCGCGAGAAGGCCGAAGATCCCTACCTGGCACATTTGTATAGCGTCGGATTCGACGGGAAAGGATTGCAGCTGCTCTCGGGTGAGGATGCTGATCACTCGGTCAGCATCTCTCCGGACGGAGCCTTCTTTGTCGACAGCTTTTCCCGGCCGAACTTGCCCGGGGAAGCCGTGCTGCGACGCACCAAAGATGGCTCGGACCTGCGCATTCTCGAAAAGACAGATGCTGGCGAGCTGATGAAGACAGGGTGGAAGTTCGCTGAGCCGTTTTCAGGCAAAGCCGCCGACAGCACGACGGACCTCTACGGGTTGATCTGGCGGCCTTCGAACTTCGATCCGGCGAAGAAATATCCGATCCTTGAATTCGTCTATACCGGTCCGCAGTGGTTTTTTGTGCCGAAGAGCTTCGGCCCCGCATTGCGGCTGCAGTCGGTGGCCGAGCTCGGGTTCGTGGTGGTGATGGTGGACGGTCGCGGTACTGCCGGACGCTCACGGGCGTTCCATCAGTTTTCCTACCGCAACCTCGGAGGAAGCTTCGAAGATCACGTCGTCATGATCAAGGAAATGTCGGCTCGCTATTCCTACATGGATGCGACGCGCGTGGGAATCTTCGGCACCTCAGCCGGAGGCTACGGTGCGGCGCATGCCATGCTGGCTTTTCCTGAGTTCTACAAGGTGGGTGTTTCCAGCTCTGGCGATCACGATGCCCGCCTGGATAAGGCGTGGTGGAACGAGGCCTACCAGGGATATCCCGTCGAGGACGACTATGCCGCGCAGTCGAACGTGACCATGGCGGAGCGCCTGAATGGCCATCTGCTGCTCGAGCACGGGGACGTGGATGACAATGTGCATCCCGTCGAAACCCTTCGCTTCGTCGATGCATTGATGAAGGCCAATAAGAATTTCGACATGCTGTTTGTGCCCAACATGTTTCACGGCGAGAGCGGGGAACATGCCTTGTATCTGGTAAGGCGCCGCTGGGACTACTTTGTCCAATATCTGCTCGGAGTGACGCCCCCGGCTAATTTCGAAATCAAAGAAGACCGGGAATCAGCCGGCAACGCCAGGCGCCGACGGCGTTGAACCACGATCCGCTCTAAGCGCGAGCCAAGAACGAGGAGCATCTTCAGAATGCGCCGTCGCGATTTTCTCGAGGGAGTAGCCGCCAGCGCGGTGGGCCTCAAGGTCCTGTCGCATAGCCGTGATGCGTCCCCCCCGGCTATTTCACGCGCTCGAAAGCCGGGGCAAAAAACCACGGTCGCCGTCTCCCTAGACGGCTATACGCCAGTAGCTGAGTTCAAGCGCGGAGAAGATTCATGGAAAGTCTATGAAGACTTGCGCACTCGCGAAGGATCTCTGGTTTTTGTGTCATTGTCTGGCGGCACGCGGGTGCTCACCAAAAGCGCTGAAGCGTCAATGGTGGAGGGGAATCCCTACCTCGGGCTCGCTCTCGCGGAAATTGGCTTGTCCTCTCCCGATCTTCTCGCCGATCGTCTTCTCGAGGCGGGTGATCCCGACCCGGAAAAAGTGAAAGCGGCGGCACCGCCCATGGCGTCGGCGGAGAAGAACCCGCGCACGTGGACCACTTTTGTCGGCACCAAGGAAGCATACGACGTCACTCCCGTTTATCGCAGCGGGAACACGCGGACCTACCATCCGATTCAGTATTCCCGAGAATTGTACGAAGCGCTGATGAAGGGCCAGCTGTACGACGGTTTGGTCGGAGGCTGGATGCCGGCGGTGCGCAAAGTCATCCCCATCTCAGAGCGCGCCCACTGGGAAGTGATCTTGTTCGGCGACACCGGCGAGAACAAGAACAAATACATCGTGCATACCTGGCATCGCACCGCGCGGATCGAGGATCAAAAGATCACCCAGGTCATATATGGCCACAGTTATCCAGCCTACCCCCCCGGGCGCGTGGATCCGCAGCCGGAAGAATTCTATCGCGCGCTGCTGGCCTTTGCGGGATATTGGGATGACCAACTGCACGATTTTGCTCCCGCAACCCTTCCGCAGAACGAGTGGATTGACATGTCGAAGCACTCGTTTGCCAAAGAATTGATGACCAGACCGGCCGGACTGTATCCCAAGTACGGCGCGGTCGACCGCGACTATGCCGGATCAGAATATGACGGCTTCCAGGACATCTTCACCAGTGCAATCTATACCAACATGGAATGGGGCCGTCTCGAGACCACGCGGCGGTTCATCGACAATTACTTCACGGAGTATGTGGATTCCAAGGGCATGGTTGACATGCGCGGTCCCGAGACCGCTCAGTTTGGCATGACCCTTTCCCTTCTCGCCCGCTACTTCAATTACACGGGCGACAGCGGGCTGTTGTTGAAACACCGGTTAAAAATCGAAGCTACGGCAAAGTTATTGGAAGATATGCACGAGGAGAGCCTTCGCCTGCCGCCGGTGAATTCCGCCTACGGATTAATCCGCGGATGGAGCGAGTCGGATTCTTGCCTCAGGGAAAATCCGTCTCTGTACTGGCAGCCTTACTATGCCAACAGTGCGTTTGCGGCGCGCGGCTTCCAAGACATCGCGCCAACTTGGATAGAACTGTCGCGTGTCGCCTCATCGCCAAACATGGAGAAGCTGGCGCAAGGCTGGTTCAAGCGAAGCCAGATCCTCCGGAGGCAGACCGTAGAGAGCGTCCAGAAAAACCTCGACAACGGAAAGAACCCACCTTACATTGGATTGTTTCCTGGCACAGCGCTCACTTTTCGCGAGTCGCTCGAGAAGGAACGTCCTAGTCCGCAGCAATGGCCGCATCGCGCCTACGCCGAACTGCTTCAGGCGGATGTGCTGACGCCGCGGCTGGCGAACCAGGTGATCGACTGCATGCGGGCTTACGGAGCGACCACGCTTGGAGTTGTGGCGAACGTGGGGCGGTTTCAGAAAGATGAGCGTGAGATTCTGGGCTTCATCTCCTATGGGTATGCGCAGGCATTGCTACGACTGGATCGCATCGAGGAATTTTTGTTATTTCTCTATTCCCATCGCTATCATGCGCACACGCGGGGAAGCTGGACGGCGGGAGAAGTGACCGGGATTACCGGTGATTCGGGTACCTACTGCGTTCCGGCGCAGCAGACCATTCCGCTTCTGGTTCGCTGGATGCTGGTTCTCGAGGACTCCGACGAAGACAGGTTGTACTTGGCAAAAGGGGTGCCGCGGGAATGGGTGGTTTCGGGAAGGGAAATTCAAATCGAGCAAGCTCCTACGCGCTGGGGCAAAGTGAGCTTCCGCCTGGTAACCGACCTGAGTTCGAAGTCGATCGTTGGCCACGTGGAAATGAGCGGCGCGAAGCAGCCTCAGGAACTTCATTTCAAACTTCGGCTTCCGTCGCATGCCACGCTAAAGACCATCGCAGTGAATGGCCAGCCTGCAAGTTTAGCGGGGGCTCGGAAAGACACCATCATCATCGCCACGAGAAACAAGAAGCAGTTCGAAGTAGTTGGCCAACTCGGCTGACGGTGCCCTATCTCTCTACGTTCTGCGGGTAGCGCAGCGATCAGCTGCTTCGCGAGGTGTTCAGAGTATGAACCAGTTTCTTCTGATTTTAATAGCTCTCGGCTGTGTCCTGCCGGCGGCCGCGGCCGATTCCAGGGTGGCAGCGACGCCTCCCATGGGATGGAATAGCTGGAATCATTTTGCCTGCAAAGTTACGGCCGCCGATGTTCGATCTGCCGCCGATGCTATATCGAGCAACGGGATGAAGGATGCCGGTTATATTTACGTAAATATCGATGACTGTTGGCAAGGGGTTCGCGATGAGAAGGGAAGCATCCAACCCAACCAGAAATTTGGCGATATGAAGGCTCTGGCGGACTACGTTCACGCCAAAGGCCTGAAGATCGGCATTTATTCTTCTCCCGGGCCCAAGACTTGTGCCGGATATGAGGGCAGCTACGGACATGAGGAACTGGACGCCGAGCAATACGCGGACTGGGGATTCGATTACCTGAAATACGACTGGTGCAGCGCGGAGAAAGTCTACCCGCGAAGCCAAATGACTGAGGTCTATAAAAAAATGCACGATGCGCTGGTGCGGACCGGCAGGCCAATCGTTTTCAGCTTGTGTCAGTACGGCTACGGTCGGGTGTGGAGATGGGGAGCGTCGGTCGGGGGTAATCTGTGGCGGACAACCGAGGACATCACCGATCACTACGATCGCATGTCGGTGATCGGATTCGATCAGGATGGTTTGGAGCCATTCGTCGGCCCCGGGCATTGGAACGATCCAGACATGCTGGAAGTCGGCAACGGCGGCATGAATCATGACGAATACCTTACGCACATGAGTCTTTGGGCGCTTCTGGCCGCGCCACTGCTCGCGGGCAATGACTTGTCGAGCATGACTCCGGAGACGTTGAGCATGCTTACGAACCGGGAAGTCGTTGCCCTCGATCAGGACGCGAAAGGGATCGAAGCGCGACGGATCTCCCAGGAAGGTCCGCTCGAGATCTGGTCCAAGTCTCTGGCAGACGGTAGCGTTGCGGTGGGTCTGTTCAACCGGGGTGAATCATCGAACCCTATAACTCTCAGCTTCAAGGATATTGGGGTGCGGGGCCGGGCGACAGTTCGCGACCTGTGGAAGGGCAAGGATGTCGGTTCTTTCCAGCAAAGTTATACCGAAGAGGTTCCGCGACACGGAGTGGTTCTGATTAGGATCCGATAAACACAGCCGGGCGGATCACAGATTCCCGGCACGCTAGGACTGCGCTTCGGTTCGCTTTTGCTGCAAGGCCTGTTTGAGCGACTCTCCTGCGTATTCGATGTGCTGGCGTAACAATTTGCAGGCTCGAGCTACGTCGGGCTGACGGCACAACTCTAGAATTTCGTGATGTTCTTCATTGGCTCGTTGCATGCCGTGAGTCAGGTATAGCTGCAGCCGAGTATAGCGTTCGCCGCTGTTATTGACGTTGCGGATGATCGCCATGAAGCGTGGCTGATTTGCCCGCGAGTACAGGATCGAGTGAAATTGCCAATTCAGCCGCCCCCAGGCAGAGACATGGTCGTCCCGTCGCAGCTCTTTCACATACTTGCGCAAGACGGCGTCCGCTTCTGAAAAATCCTCTTGCGTCAGATGCGGAATCGATCGCTTCAAAACTTCCGGTTCGAGCAGTGCCCGAATCGAAAACAGCTCTTCGATATCAGCTGGGGACAAGGCGGGTACAACCGCCCCCCGGTTGGGGACGATTGCGATCAAACCCTCGGCGTCAAGTTGCCGCAGCGCTTCGCGAACCGGAATACGGCTGACATGGTACTGAGTCGCGATCGCGTCCTGACGGAGCTGAGCGCCTTCCGGAATTTCTCCGCGAATAATCTGGTCGCGCAACTTATCGGCAACCGCCGAAGTGAGCGACTGTCGCGGGATTGCCGAATCCGATGCGGTTTCTAAGTCCATCTCAAGGGCGGCGCGGCCCATAATCGGGAATGCAGCTCCCAGTTAAACACAACCACCACTATAGCGCATATTATATCCAGGAATTCCTTCTAATTTTCCGCAAGCTTCGGCGGAAGATGCTCTTCGAGGTACCTCGCCAGCAGACAATAAAGATGATAGGCGGTTCCGGGTCCTTCCACGATCGCGTGGGTCCTCCCCGGGTAGGTCATAAAGTCGAACGGTTTACCCAGTTCCACCAATCGGTTGACCAGCAACTCTGTGCCCTGGTAGTGGACGTTGTCGTCTCCGGAGCCGTGGATAAGCAATAATTTTCCTCGAAGTCCGTCGGCGAAGTTGATGGGTGAGCCGGTCTTGTAACCTTCGGCGTTGTCCTGCGGCAATCCCATGTAGCGCTCTTGATAAATACTGTCGTACAAGCGCTGGTCAGCGACGGGAGCTACAGCCATGCCGACCTGGTAGAGTTCTGGATGCCGGAACATAAGGTTGAGAGTATTGGAGGCGCCCCCACTGCGGCCCCACACGGCGACACGGTTCGGATCAATGTAGTGCCTGTCCTTTTCGAGGGCTTCGAGAGCCAGAGCCTGCTCTGTGGAGGACAGAACCCCGACATTCCCATAAACAACCTTTCTCCAATCCCGTCCTTTTGGCGCGGGCGTCCCGCGGTTGTCAAAGCTTGCCACGATATAGCCCTCTTGAGCGAGAGTCCGATGGAAAATTCCATTCCACTCATCCCATCGGTCGACCACGGTCTGCGCTGCCGGTTCGCCGTATACATAGATGAGGGTCGGGTACTTCTTCGAGGGATCAAAGTTTCTTGGCTTGATCAGCCAGCCGTCCAGAGTGACGCCACCACCGAGATCAACCCGCAGGAACTCGGTCGGGCTGGAAACAAGTTCAGTGGTGCTGGAGCGCAGCCCTCGATTGTCCTCAAGCACTCGTTGCGACTGATGATCCGGCAAACGAACGAGGTCAGTCACAGGCGGGGTGTCGAAGGTTGAGTATTCGTGGATTGCCCAGCGCAAATCGGGCGAAACGCGGTAGGTATGCGTTCCCGGCTGGTTCGCCGGTGTCACTCGCTCGGGTCTTCCTTTCCCGTCGAGCCGGGCTCGGTAGAGGTAACTTTGCGTGGCATTCTCCGGAGAAGCCATGTAGTAAATCCAGTTCTCGTCTGCGTCCACTCCCAGGAGATCGATCACATCGAAGGCGCCAGCCGTGACCAGACGAACTTGTTTGCCGTCCCTGGCGATCAGGTAAACGTGCCCCCAGCCATCTTGTTCGCTTAACCATAGAAAATCCTTGCCGTCATGCAGCCATTTCAAATCGTCGACCACATCCACCCAGGCGCGGTCGTGGTCCTGAAAGACGGTCCGCACCGCGCCTGTTTTCACCTCCGCTAAGAGCACATCATTCGTATTTTGCAGACGATTCAGGTGCTCGAGAATGAGCGAATCAGAATTTCCCGCCCACTCCATGCGCGCAATATAGTTGTCGTTTGCGTATCCCGGAACTTGCATCCATCGAGTTTCACCGCCAGCGGACAGAACTACCCCGATGCGAACCGAAGAATTCGGAGTTCCCGGCTCTGGGTAGGGAATCTGCTGGACCGTAGGATAGACCCCAAACTCCGGATAGGGAATATTCGTCACCACCTGATGCGGCGCCCCGCTGTCGTGAATCAAAGCAAATGTTTTCACCTGGCTGGTGTCGAACTGCCAGTACGCGATGCGTTTGCCGTCCGGGCTCCAGCGGAATGCGTCGCGGAGGTCAAACTCTTCCTCATAGACCCAGTCCGAGGTGCCGTTGATAATTTTCTCGGAACCATCTGCAGTCAGCCGTGCAATTTCTCCGCTCTCGAGGTCTTCCACGTAAATATTGTTGAAACGCACGTAGGCGACCTTCGATCCGTCGGGCGAGAACTTCGCGAACATGAGAGTGGAAGGAGGTCCCCCGTCTCCTAATTTCCGCAGAGTTCCAGATTTCCGATTTAGCACCCAATAATCTCCGCGCGTGTTTTTCCGCCAGACCCGCTTTGAATTGGTGAAGAGCAGAACCCGGTTGAAATCACTCGACCAGGCGTAGTCTTCAATATGGATTGGCGTTTTCTCGCCAGGCGCGGTCAGTTCCTGGTCCGTGATTAATACTTCTCGCTGCCCGGTCGAGGTGTCGTAGCGTACAAGTTCGAGGACCGCTTCGCTTTTGGCTGAGGGTTCCAGTGTGGTATAGGATCGCCCGCCATCCAGCCAGCGCACCGGTCCATAGGTCTTCGCTCGAAAACTCTGGTCAAGAAATGCGCGACGCAGGACCTCAGTTGCCGCTGGAGATTGGGCGTTGAGCGTGGCCGCACCGAACGAAACCACGATCGTCTGGACCACGACCGTCGGGACCACGATCGTCCGGAGTAAACCCAGTGCAGCTACCCATCGCCTTAGCCTTCGCCTGTACTTGGTGACAGTCACGAACATTCGAGCTCCCCCTTGCAACAGTGAATCCCTGAGATTTAGTTCACAGTCGTCATTCAGAGTGTTGAAGATCAGCCGTCTCGGATTTCAAAGGCTGGAAGTCGCGTGTGCGTCCGGCCCAACCGATCAATAAATAGATGGGTATCCCTAACAGGATGATCAGCAATCCTGGCCAGGTGGTCGCCGGACGATAGGCGAACAGTACAACGAGAATTGCGCTGGCGGTGAGAATGTAGAAAGCCGGAACTATTGGATATCCAAGGGTGCGATAGGGTCGCGGCGCGTCGGGTAGCGTAAGGCGAAGGCGAAACACGCCGGCCACGGTCAGAACATAAAAGATCAGCGCCGCCGAGATGACATATTCGAGCAAGTTGCTGTACAGGTTTCCCCACTGCTGCGTCGCGGGATTGTAAGTCCGCGGCAACACCAGGAGCGCAGCCCAGAGACCCTGCAGAGTCAACGAAGAAGCGGGCACACTGGCTGCGTTGAGTTTGCCGGCGAAAGGGAAGAAGAGACGCTGGCGTGCCATCGCGTAATAGACGCGGGCTCCGGTCAAGGTGAGAGCATTAATGGTACCGAAGGTCGAAACCATAATTGCGGCTGCCATGACCGAAGTCCCAACCCCCGGGAAGATTACCTTCAACGTGGCTGTTCCGACGCGATCCGCCGGGGCATGTTGAATGGCGGCCAACGGGAGTGTAACCAGATACGCGATGTTGGCGAGAATATAAAGTGCGATGACCACTGTCGTGCCAATCACCATGGCGAGCGTAACATTGCGCTGCGGACGTTTTACTTCGCCGGCGGCAAAAGCGATGTTGTGCCATGAGTCGGCCGAGAACAGCGATCCGGTTTGGCTTAAGCAGATGGCGACGAACACGCTGGTCGTCGTTGCTAGAGTGAGTCCGACTCCCAGGGAATCAATTCCTCGCGCATGCCATGGATCGCTGAAATTTGCCTGCAGCGCTGCCGCGTTACGACCGAGGAGGATCCCCAAAATAATCAGACCACCCAGGGCCGCAGTCTTGGCAACAGTAAAGCCATTCTGAACCAATTTGCCGTAGCGGAGTCCTAAAGTATTCCCGAATGTAAGCAACCCGATCACGGCGATCGCGAGCGCTTGAGCGCTTGAAAGCGACACGGCGTAGTGGCTGGAGATGTGGACCGGCGCGATCAGGTAGTTGTCTTCCGAGATCAGCGGCCAGAGCACTCCGGAAAAACGTGCGAATGCAACCGCCACTGCGGCGATCGTTCCCGTCTCAATAACGGAAAATAGAGTCCACCCATAGAGGAAACCGCACAAGGGCGAGTAGGCCTCTCGGAGGTAGACATACATGCCGCCTGCCTTCGGCATCATAGCGGAGAGTTCACCGTAGCAAAGTGCACCGGCAATGGTGACTGCGCCTGCTACGCACCATGCCACCAGGAGCCAGCCTGCGCTTCCGATTTGGCGTGCCATCTCAGCCGGAACGATGAAAATGCCCGAGCCAATCATGGCCCCGACCACCAGCATGGTGGAGTCGAACAAGGTCAGGCCGCATGCAAATTCACGCGAACTGGGGTCCTGGCACTGGAGTTTGTCGGTCAACCATAACCCCTGGGAACGAACAGTTTGACGATTGCATATTGTATCCATAAAATACGACAGGTGCACCTCAATTCATAAAAGAGGTCGAGGTGGCGCCTCCTTATTTCCAGCATTCTGCTGAATAGAGCTGAATCCAGGGACTTATGAGTCAGAGCCATAGAATCCGCGTCGTCGATTCCCATACTGGAGGGGAGCCTACTCGCTTGGTGGTGAGCGGCGCCCCTGACCTCGGAGGCGGGTCCGTTGCCCAGCGCTTGGAATGCTTCAGCAGCCGGCACGACAGTTTTCGCTCCGCCGTAGTGAATGAGCCGCGGGGTTCCGACGTGATGGTTGGCGGATTGCTCTGCGAATCCGTGGATCCGGCGTGCGTTGCCGGTGTGATCTTCTTCAATAACGTTGGCTATCTGGGCATGTGTGGTCACGGAACGATTGGTTTGATTGCGACATTGGCCTACCTGAAGCGCATTGGACCGGGGGAGCACAAGATAGAAACGCCGGTGGGAACGGTCAGCGCCGTTCTCGACCAAAGCGGTGAGGTTACGGTGAACAATGTCGAAAGTTATCGCAGCGCTGCCGATGTCGCAGTCGATGTTCCAGGGTACGGCGAAGTACGTGGTGATGTGGCTTGGGGCGGGAACTGGTTTTTCCTGGTTCGTGATCACGCCCTGCAGTTGACGCTCAAGAATGTCGACGAACTCACGGCCTTCACCTGGGCCATCCGCCGGGCGCTTGGCGACAACCAGATCACAGCTGGGGATGGCAAAGAGATTGATCACGTCGAGTTGTTTGGTCCTTCCCAACTTCCGGGAGTGGACAGCAAGAATTTCGTTCTCTGCCCGGGCAAAGCTTACGATCGTTCTCCCTGTGGCACGGGGACGAGCGCCAAGCTGGCTTGCCTTTATGCGGACGGCAAACTTTCGGAAGGTCAAACCTGGAAGCAGGAAAGTATTGTTGGAAGTGTGTTTGAGGGCAAGGTGACGGTGCGGGACGGCAAGGTGTATCCCAGCATAAAAGGATCGGCGTTTGTGAACGCTGAGGCCGAATTGGTGCTGGATCCACGCGATCCGCTGTGCATGGGAATTCGCGCATGAGCAATATCACCTTTGACGTGGCGATTGTTGGGGCCGGCATTGTGGGCGCGGCCTGTGCCGATGGACTGGCACGCCGCGGCCTGCGGGTGGTGGTTGTCGATCGGGAAGTCGTAGGGAGTGGCGCGACCGCCGCAGGGATGGGTCACATCGTGGTCATGGACGATTCGGAAGCGCAGTTTGCCTTGACTCGCTACTCCCAGCAGTTGTGGGAGGAGTTGAGACCAGAACTGCCGGAGGATGTGGAATACCAGCAGTGTGGAACGGTCTGGGTGGCAGCTGACGAGGAGGAAATGATCGAAGTTCACCGCAAGCGGGACTATTACGGCAAGCGCGGCGTTCCGACGGAAGTACTCGATGCGCAAGCCTTGCGGATCATCGAGCCCAATCTTCGCCCGGGAATTGCCGGAGGCCTTCTCGTCCCGGAAGATGGTGTACTCTATCCGCCGTGCGCGGCGCGTTTTTTCATCGGGCGCGCGGAGGAACGCGGAGTGGACCTTCGCCTGGGCGCCACGGTCGAGCAGATTGGACAAGGGCGAGTTCGGTTGACCGACGGCTCAGAGATCTCAGCGGAAGTTATCGTGAATGCGGCGGGAACTTATGCCCCGCATCTCACGCCCGGACTGGAGATCAGGAAAAGGAAGGGGCACCTGGTCATTACTGACCGTTATCCCGGATTCGTGCGGCATCAACTGGTCGAACTCGGCTACTTGAAGAGTGCTCACTCGGTGAGTGGTGATTCCGTGGCGTTTAATGTGCAACCTCGCCAAACCGGTCAGATCCTCATCGGGTCATCGCGGCAATATGGTGCGGAGCACAAGGAAGTAGACAACTCTGTGCTGGTCCGTATGCTGGAACGGGCGCAGGAATACATGCCGGGTTTGGCTCGCCTCTCCGCCGTTCGTACCTGGACTGGGTTTCGTGCCGCTACTCCGGACAAATTGCCGCTGATCGGTCCCTCGACCGGAGACCGGTCCATCTTCCTCGCGACCGGGCATGAGGGTCTGGGCATCACAACCTCGCTCGCAACGGCACGCCTTCTGGCCGATCAAATCACCGGAACCACCTCGGAGATTCCCATCGAGCCCTATCTTCCCTCCCGAACCGTGAAGGAGCAGGTGCATGCCTAGTCAGGCCAGGCTCCCCCAGGTCACCGTGATGGTCAACCGTGTGCCGGTCGTCGTGCCCTCGGGCACAACCGTCGCGGTTGCCATGGTGCTTGCCGGACAAGCTTGCCGTACCTCGGTCACGGGAGAGCCCCGCGGCCCCTTGTGTGGCATGGGAATTTGCTTTGAATGTCAGGTGACGATCGACGGGAAATTGCATTGCCGGAGCTGTCAAACGCTGTGCCGACAAGGCATGGAATTAGATACCGAGAAATGAAAAGATGATGCGCGCAGCCAGACATCATTTCGACGTTCTTGTGGTTGGGGGAGGGCCTGCGGGCATGGCCGCGGCCGCTCGTGCGGCGGAGTGCGGCGTCCGGGTTGGGATCGTCGATGACAACTTCAGCCTTGGCGGACAGATATGGCGGAGCGGTTCTGGTAACGATCAGAATCATGACAAGCGAAACCACCCTGAGCCAAACGTCGATGAGCGCAACGATGAGCCGAACGACGATAACCAAAACCGGGAAGCTGCCAGATGGGCTCATCGAGTGCGTATCTCCGGAGTCACTTCTCTCTGCGGGCTGCGCGTAGTGCATCAGCCGGAGACAGGTGTTCTCTTAGCGGAGAATCTCGATGGTTTCTGCGAACTTAGTTATGCGAAGCTCATACTTGCAACCGGGGCGAGGGAACGGTTCCTACCGTTTCCCGGTTGGACGTTGCCGAACGTGATGGGCGCCGGTGGTCTGCAGGCGATGGTCAAGAGTGGCCTGCCCATTCGAGCGAAGCGTGTGATCATCGCTGGCACCGGCCCTTTGCTCCTGGCGGTCGCGGCCTACCTCCGCCAGCAGGGCGCCGAGATAGCGGTGATTTGCGAACAGGCAGCCTGGGGAAGTTTGGCCCGGTTTGGCCTGGCATTGTGTAGCTGGCCCACAAAAATTCTGCAAGGGCTCCAGCTGAAACGAGAGATCGCTGGAGTTCCCTTTGCCGCAAGCAGCTGGCCGCTCTCCGCCCACGGCGACGAGGCTCTCGAAAGCGTAACTATTTCGCGTGCCGGCAGAGTCGAAGCGATCCCGTGTGATTACCTCGCCTGCGGTTTTCATCTGGTTCCCAACGTCGAATTGCCGGTCCTGCTGGGGTGTGCGCTCCGCGATGGTTTCGTCGAGGTCGATGATTTTCAGCAGACCACCGTGTCATCGGTCTTCTGTGCCGGGGAACCGGTGAGCATTGGAGGAGTAGACCTGGCGCTTGTCGAAGGTCAGATCGCGGGCCTGGCTGCCGCCGAGCGTACCACCGAAGCGAAAGCATGGTTCGGCCACCGCCAGAAGACGCGGCGCTTTGCCCAATTGCTCGATCGCACCTTCGGCCTGCGTTCAGAGCTGAAGAGCCTGCCTACTCCGCAAACCATCGTCTGCCGTTGCGAGGATGTTTCCTACTCGCGTCTTCGCGAAAGCACTTCATGGCGCGCCGCCAAGCTGCACACCCGGTGCGGCATGGGGACCTGCCAAGGGCGGGTGTGCGGTCCGGCAGCGCAATTTCTTTTCGAATGGACACCGGATTCGGTTCGACCGCCGGTCTTCCCCGCCCGGGTTGAGACCTTAGCGGCTATCGCAGGCCCGTTGGAGCTGCTGCCAAGCGAAGCAAGAGGAGAACACTGATGAACTGGAAGGGCGTGATCCCTGCAATCACCACCGGCTTTACCGAAGATCTTCATGTCGATCACAGCTTCATGACGAAGCATTGCCGCTGGCTCTTGGACAATGGTTGCGCCGGCGTTGTCGCGCTCGGTTCGTTGGGAGAAGGTGCCGCCTTATCGTTTGACGAGAAGGCGGAGATCTTGCGGACCTGTGTCAGCGCAGTCCACGGGCGCGGGCCGGTGGTGGCTTCCATTTCAGCGCTTACGACTTCTGAAGCCGTGGCGTTGGCCAAAGCCGCTGCCGATCTCGGATGCGATGCGCTGATGGTGCTGCCCCCCTATGTCTACCAGGGCAACTGGCGCGAGATGAAGACCCACGTCGCCACTGTCTTCGAGGCGACCTCTCTTTCCTGCATGCTTTACAACAATCCCATCGCCTACGGAACCGATTTTCTTCCCGAACAGATTCAGGAATTAGCGGCAGAATATGAGAACTTCGAAGCCGTAAAAGAGTCGAGCACGGATGCCAGACGCGTATCTGCCATTCGCGCGCTCATCGACCGCCGCCTGGAGATCTCGGTGGGCGTGGATGACGCAGTGCTGGAGGCAATCGGAGTAGGAGCGACCGGTTGGATTGCCGGGCTGGCCAATGCGTTGCCCCGGGAATCGGTTGACCTGTTCAATTGCGGCATGAGTGGAGAGAGCGACAAAGCCTTTGAACTGTATCGCTGGTTCTTGCCACTCCTGCGCATGGATACGGTTCCGAACTTCGTTCAGCTCATCAAGCTGGTCCAAACCGAGGTGGAGATGGGGAATCCCCGTGTGCGTCCGCCGCGCCTGGAATTGACAGGTGACGAACTCAAGCAGGCGATGGCAATCATTCGTAGCACATTGCACTCAAAGCTGCAGCCTGCCACCAGCTACGCCTTACCAACCGTAAAGTAGGTCCAAGGTAAAGTAGGTCCAGCAATGACAAGACTTGTTGGTCGATCGCTAATCGGGTCTCGAGACGGCAGCGGTTCCGGAGAGCTGTTTTACGCCACGGATCCAACTAGCGGACAGCGCCTCGAGCCGGGATTCGTCCCGGCAACTCCAGAAGAAGTAGAACATGCCGCTCGCCTCGCGTCCGAGGCCTTCGCCAGCTACAGTTCGATCCCGGGATCGGAACGCGGCGCCTTCCTGCGCAAGATCGCGGAGAAAATTGAGTCAATTGCTGGTGACATAGTCGAGCGCGCGGGGCAGGAAACTGCACTGCCCGAAGCACGCTTGCAAGGCGAGACTGCGCGCACCTGCGCTCAACTCCGGCTATTTGCAGAAGTGGCGGAGGATGGGTCTTGGGTTGCCGCGCGGATTGACCGAGCCGACCCCGACCGCAAGCCCGCTGCCAGGCCGGATATCCGTTCCAGGCTGCGCCCGCTGGGACCGGTCGTGGTGTTCGGAGCGAGTAACTTCCCGCTGGCTTTCTCGGTAGCTGGAGGGGACACCGCTTCCGCACTCGCCTCCGGGAATCCGGTCATCGTAAAAGCCCATGCGGCGCATCCCGGTACCAGCGAGCTCGTCGCGCAGATGGTTCGAGAGAGCGCTCGAGAGCGCGGTCTGCCGGAGGGTGTTTTCTCGCTTCTGTTTGATGGTGGTACGGAAGTTGGCACGGCACTCGCGAAGCATCCGTTAGTGAAAGCCGGTGGTTTCACTGGATCGCGCGCGGCGGGAAGAGTGTTGATGGATATAGCGGCGGCGCGCCCGGAGCCGATTCCGTTCTATGCAGAAATGAGCAGCACCAATCCCGTATTCATTTTGCCGGGCGCGTTGCGCGAACGCGGCGAAACCATCGCGACCGGACTGCACACCTCCTTCACCCTGGGCGCCGGCCAGTTTTGCACGAAGCCGGGAATGGTATTTCTTCCGCAGGGCAACGAAGCCGTCCTGTTCAGGGAAAAGTTGCGGCAATTGGTCGCCGCATCGGCCCCTTCCCATCTGCTGACCGCGAGCATTCATTCTTCCTATGATTCGGCGGTCGCCGCCCGGAAGGCAAACGGCGTGGTTGGGCTCATTGCCGAGACTTCGAAAGCCCAGGAGGACACGGGTTTTGTCGCAGGTTCAGCCCTTTTTGAAACCAGCGCGGCTACTTTTATAAAGTCACACTTGGAGGCGGAGATCTTTGGCCCGACCACGCTGCTCGTACAGCACTCGAGCCGGGATCAGATCCTTGAGATTGCCGGCGCTCTCGAAGGCCATCTCACGGCTACGATTCATGGCACGGAACAGGATCTCCGTGATTTCGCTGATCTCATCGCGATCCTTGAGAACAAGGTCGGACGGCTTGTCTTTAACGGGTTTCCCACCGGAGTCGAGGTCGGCCACGCTATGATTCACGGAGGCCCGTATCCTGCGACCTCGGATGGTCGATCCACTTCGGTTGGAACTCGGGCGATTTTCAGGTTTACCCGGCCGGTCTGCTATCAGGGATTTCCCGACGAGGCGTTGCCCCAGGAATTGAAGGATCGAAATCCCCTGGGAATCTGGCGCATGGTCGATGGACAAATGACTCGAGAGGCGACCCTGTCCGCGCTCTCGATGCAAAGATGATTCCAAGACTAAAGATAGATGTAGTTTATCGGGTACTTCCGCTTGCGCCTGGAGTGAAATCCGCGACGCCAACTTTGACCAGCGTACCACGCGCCTTGGTTTTCGCCTCATCGGCATTTTTTTCCGCTTCAGGGGACGTGGCTGGTTGCTCGGTCCAAACCCCATAAACCCTCCCGCCCCATGCGGCGATCCCCGAGTAGTCGCCGAAGAAAAACCCTCCCGCTTCGAAGGGATCGGTGGTCCACCCGTAATTCTGAAAGCTGACTCCGCCATCGGTGGAGCGCGCCAATACAACAATCTGCCTTCGATTCTGCGGGTCTCCCCGCCGGTCGTAAAAAATGACGTTGGCCGCGCCGTCCGTGGGATCGACCGCCAGCCATTGAAAGAACTGGTCCGCGCCGTTGTGGACACCATCGTTGTTCACCCGCACGGGAGCGTTCCAGGTTCTTCCCCCATCGCTCGAAGTCGAACAGAAAACATCCACGTCTCCGTTGCGGTAGTCGCTCCAGGTAACAAAGAGCCTACGGCTGCGCGGGTCGATGGCAATCTGCGGAAAGCCGTTGGCCCTCTCGAGCGTCTGCAGTCCGAACATGATTGGCGCTGTATGGATAATCGGGTGAGCCGGGGCGAAGCTTTTCCCACCGTCGCTCGACGATGTGAGCATGATGTCGTTGTCTTCGCTCCAGACTGCGTAGAAAGTGCCATCGGGGCCAACCGCGCCCGCAAATCCCTCGGCCGCGCCGTTATCATCGCGTGGCAGTCCAGGATGACTGTCGATCTCGATCGGCTTCGACCAGGTTTGTCCATCATCGGTCGAACGAGACATTAATATCTCTGAGTCGGTTAGAGTCCATCGCGTCCAGCCTACGTAGAGGTTCCCTGAATAAGGGCCCTTCGTTGTGTCGGATACGATATAAGGCTTGTCTTCCCACGGCATGCCCGGCTCGGTAGCGTGTTCAATGACCGGGACATGGTTCGCTTCCCAGATTTTGCCGCCGTTGAGCGAGCGTCGGACGAACAAACCGTTCCGCGATGCATTATGCGCCCAATAGCTGAACGTGCCCAGCTTGTCGAATGCCATGTAGCAGATAAACGAGTGTCCCTGTCTATCGAAAGCCGTCGATACATCGCCCGAAACACGGTAGTTCGGTGGTTCCACGCCTTCTGCGGCGTGCCAGGTGTGTCCCGCATCTTGAGAATACGAGGCGTGAGCATTGTCTTGAAAAACGGCCACGACCTGCTGCGGGTTGACAGGATTAATCGCAATTGCTGGCTCGGTAAAATAGCCAGGGGTCGGCGTCAAGGAAAACACCTCCGCTCCGGGAGCCTTCGGAAGCGCTTGCCCCTCGAGCAGTGCGGTCAACCCGAGAACGCCAACCGACGCAGAGAACAGCATGATCTGGCGACACACTGGTCGGGAGAATGGTGCTCGCGATCTTTCGGACATAGACGAAACATCTCCTGAGTATTAATGTCTTCCCTTAGACACTTGATTCACTAGCGGCGTGGACGTCGGAACAGTTCTCACACCCGGCGAGAGATCCGAGAGCGAGAAGAAACTAAAACGAATCACCGCACGATTGCGCTAGATTGTTGTTTTCTAGCGGATCAATCTGTAGCATGAGTCACCTTACGTGCTTTTGAAGGTCCTGAGCAAGATTTCGTTGGGAGACTACGAAGACTTATCGCGCAGCGATGAAGCTGAAATTTCGCCCTCTCACACCCAATCTCTGGCCTGCGCTCGCCGACCTATTCGGCGAAAACGGTGCTTGCAGCGGCTGCTGGTGCATGTATTGGCGAATCGGCAACGCGTATCGCAAAAGGCCGCGCGAGACGAATAAGGCGGCGTTTCACGAAGTCGTGAAGAGGGGCCCGCCTCCGGGCTTGCTCGCTTTCCATGGCGATTTGGCCGTGGGCTGGTGTCAGCTTACCCCCCGCGACGCCTTGCCATGGCTTGATCGTGCGTGGCGGCTGAGGCGCGTGGATGATGTACCAGTCTGGTCGATCTCCTGCTTTTACATTCGCAAGGGCTATCGCAACCAGGGCGTTACTTCCGCGCTGATTGCCGCAGCGTTGAAAACCGCAAAGAGTGCGGGAGCGCCGGCTCTCGAAGCCTATCCCCTTGATGGAGACTTGACTCCCAGCGCCTCAGGCACGGGCTATGCCTCAACTTTCGCGCGCGCCGGCTTCAGCATCGTTGGTCGCCGCACACCGCCTCGTCCCATTATGCGCCGTGATCTCACGGCATCGTCTAACCAGGCTCCGTCTCGGCAAACCAGGCGAGAGATGAAGAAGATCACTTTCACAAGGTGGGGCGAGCCGGTATGAGTGTCGTTGCCATGAGCGCTTGGGATGCCAATTCGCCGCATGACAGTTCGGTTTCGGGACTTGCAGTGGCGCTTCGACCGTCTCAGTCCTGTTCGATCCCCTCAGTCTGGGGTGAATGTAAGTCCTGGCACGGCAGTCCCACGCCAGGGGTTCGGTTCCGGGCAGGGTAGCAAGATAGCGACGATGCGGCCTCTGAGTGTAATGGGGACACAAAAAAGACCGGCCAGGCGGACATTTCCTGGCCGGCGAATGCGACACGATTACAAGCGATCAGTTAGGGAAACTAAACGCCTCAAAGAGGTCCGTAATTGCCGGTCCGTTGAGCGGAACGTACGGGTCACTTGGCGCTGCGACTGGATTCGGGAAATTATCACGGCTGCGGTAGCTGATGGTGCCGATCTTCCAGTTTCTCTCGATGAATTTGTCGATCGAGACATGGTCCGCATAGCCGTGCGTGACGTGACCTCCCTTCGAGTATTGTGAAACGACGAGCAACGGGATGCGCGTGCCATCGCCGAAGAAGTCAAGCGGCTGAACATAACCGGAGTCGTAATAGCCGCCGCCTTCATCGAAGGTGATAAAGATCGCCGTATTTTCCCAATACGGCGAGTTCAGAACCATGTCGACGATCTTCTTCGTGAAACCTTCGAAGAGATCGAGCTTCGAAGATGACGGATGGCCATCGACGTAACCGCTCGGCTTCACGAACGAAACTGCGGGCAGGGTTCCAGCCCCAATGTCCGAATACAGATCTACCGTATCCTTCATGTGCTCTTTGACCTGCGCCGGATTCGACATAATGGACGTGTCGTACTGGAATGGGTTGCAAATGTTGCAATATTCATCGGCATTCGGCCCATTGGTTCCATAATTGAACTGGTATGGGTCGGGCACATAGTTGTTCCACTGATCGCCGTAGTATTTCCAGGAAATACGATGGGAGTTGAGGTCATCGCCGATGCTGGGCGTTGACGAGGGTGGAATTGTGAATGGCGTGTTCCCGGGATTCTGGTCGATGTAGGCGTTCTTCCCATTGCCGAACCAGCCCGGGTTGTAGTTATTCAACAGGTAATAGTGGCCGGGTTCGCAATTCGGATTGATGCCCAGAGACCTGAGATAGGTGACGATCGGGGCGACACCGGGCTGCGTGGTGTTCGCGCATTCGCTATACGATCCGCCACCGGAGACTGGGGCGGGAGAATACGGAGGCGGGAAGCCGGCATTGAAGCTGTTGCCATAGCCATCTTCCGCGTACCAGTTGTTGGTTCCGGATGCCGGGTTGGGATTTTCAATCTCGTTGACCATGCCCTTGTCTGGATTGGGGCCACCGTTGTATTTAGCCGTAAAGACAACTTTGTTGTTGGGTGGTTTGGCGGGAGCTCCATTGCTATCGCTGAACCAGATGTCGTCGGCATGCCCGAGCATGATGTGGTTGACGCCGGTGCCTCCATTGACGGATTGGTGGAAGTTATCGCTCATCGTGTATTGGTCTGCGAGGCTCTTGAAGTAGGGAGCATCCCCCTGCTGCACGTTGTAGAAGGCAAGCGCAGTCGATCCTTCGCCGGTGGTTTGCGCGCCAGGAACGCTGGGTAAATAGTTGTAGGTGAAACAAGGGAGAGCGCCGTCGTCGGAAGAGCAGAGTGGCGGCTGCGTGGCGCCATTCGTACCCGCTCCGACGGTCGTTTCAACGTAGGAGAACAAGGCGCCATTGCAACCAGAAGGATTGCTCTGGGTGGCATTTGCCAGATTGCAATTCAACTGTTGCCACATCTGATAGAAGCGATGGACAGGGCTCGCGGCGTAGTCGTTGTAAAGGAAAGTGCTGCCATTGGTGATCTGAAATGGTCCGGCGAGCAGATTCTCAACATCGGTGATGCGTGTATCGGGAGTTTTACTCTTCAGACCCGTGCCACCGCTGGCCAGAAAGTGATAGTACTGCGTGCTCGGCAGACCAGTTTCCGAAACTTCCGCGCATTTCAGCGCTGAAATCGCGGGCGTGGTTCCACACGGATTGCTGCCGGAAAAAAATCCAGCCGGTCCGCTGGGACCACCGACGAGCGGCGCAGGCAAGACGTTGCTGGGAAATTCCTGTGTTGGCGGGGTCAGCAGGAAGGTGTCGGTATCAGTAGCAAAAAGTTGTTGCGCTTGGTTGAAGTTGGGACCGGGGATTGCGTTCTTGTTGGAATCCAACGTGATAATACCTTCGGAAAGCAGGTTGTTGACCGTCTCTCCGTGCTTCGGCTTGTATGTGGCAAAGACGTGATCGAAGCTACGATTTTCTCCGATAATCACGATCACGTGTGTGATTGGCGAGGCTGTCGCCGTTTGTGGCTGACCAGCTGCATCGGCAAAGGGGGCGCAGATTGTGAACTGAGACATCGCGAGCCCCGCTAACCCAATGCGCAGGTAATGCACTCCTTTTGATGCGAGCGACCTAGAAGTCATTGCTCCTCCTCTTCTTCTTGTTCTTCCTGGCTGAAGTTGCCCTGTAGAGTAGAAAACCAATAGGCAGGGAGGTTTTCTCCGGAGACTGCAACAGACTTCCGGCGAAGCCTCGCTGCTTGCTCGTCCTGGTTGAACCGGTTTTTGTCTTGACCAACTCACATAGAACCCGGCGTTCGTTCATGGTTGTACGCGAATCAGCCCCATCATTCCTCCGTCTTCGTGTTCCAAAAGGTGGCAGTGGTAAGGAAAGTCGCCAGCCGTATCCGGATCGCGAAAATCCATCCGCACCCTGATGCTGGGATAGGTGAGAGTTCTGCCGTTGTAATACGGGACGTTTACAGTATCGCGAAGAAACGGCTCATTCACCGGCCGGCCCAGATAATCGAGCAGCAGGAAATGCAGCTGATGAATGTGGAAGGCATGAAGTTCGGCAGAGCGGTTTTCTATGATCCAGTCTTCGACAGTTCCCTGCTTGGCAATTATGTTGGGGACGCCGGATTTGGGATCGAACATCTGTGGCGTCTGGCCGTCTAGGGTGAGATAGAACTCGGTGGCGCTCGTGGGATCGTTGGGATCCACGAGCTTTTCGGAGAAATACAATCTTCGCATCCGCACTGGAGCGACACCGCCCAGCCATGGCAGCTGTGGCGGAGGAAGCGGTGAAGACGCCGCCGAAAGTTGGCTGGAGGGTTCGACCGCGTCTTTCGAAGCTACGACCGTGGCAATCGCACGATTGGGATCGTTCTCTCCGCTGGGGCCAGTATCGACAGTTTTGGTGACGAGAAGTTCCGAGACGCCGGAGGGAGGCCCTTTCACTATGAATTCGACACGCGCACCAGGTGGAATTCCCAAATGCGATTGCCAATCGACGAAATCGCGTGCTAGACCGTTTTGATTGAGGGGTACGCCATCCATTGCCACCAGTCCGAGCGGTTGCGGCGTTTGCCCATAGAGAAGTTGCAGGTTGAGGTAGGTGATTCCCGACGCATTCAATACGCGCCAGAGCTGCTGCTTCTCCGGTTTCATCTCGATCACGGCGGGGCGATAATCCGGATACGGCGCAGGAACAAAGTTGATCGAGAGGTCCTTGGCTGGCTTGCCATATCCCGTACCGTTATTGGCTGCGTCCCCGTCGCGATCGATCAGCGTTTTTGGGACCACGGGTTCCCATTTCGCGGGTGGAGCGTTCGGGTTGAGGAGATCCTGATCGCGAATAATCAAGACTCGTTCCGGCAAGCCGGCTACCGCTTTATCCGCTTGCTCGATACCTTCAACGATGAGAGCGCCTGAGGCGCCGCCGAGCACCTGTGCCTTGGTAAAGCCGTGAATGTGCGGGTGGTACCAGTAGAGTCCCGGCGGCTCACCTTCAGGGATCCGGAATCGATATTCGAAAGGTGGATCACCGGGCCCTATTGCCGTTTTCAGCACATCGTCCTGATGGCACGCGGGAGGAATGGTCAGGCCGTGGAAATGCAGATTGGTTGATAGGGAAGTCATGAGACCGCTGGTGCATGCCTTTCCGCTGCCTTCCATTTCTCTGGGCATGTGTTGCTGGCCGTTATCGGTCGCGGCGGCACGGAACCCGGTCAAGTCGTTCTTCAGGGTCAAAATGACGAGGTCGCCTGGCTTCACCCGCAACGTGGGCGATTCTGCGCCTCTTTCATCGATGTAACAGTAGCGAGTGGATCCGTCGCTCTGCCTGGAGTTGCGCGCGGTGAGTTCCACTTTCAGTACACCGTTGTGGCTGCGCAAATCCACCGGCTCGGCGACCAGACTGCCTTCCGTCGGGCGTGGACACGGTTCTGCCTCGACCAGTGGGTATAGAACCGCACCTGGTTGTGCGAAGCACAAACAGGGGAAAAGAATCAGAAGAAACTTCTTAAACCTGCCGCTGGTCTCTACCAGCGAATTCCTAAGCTTCGCGCCCGATGAAACCTTCATGCGTGCAGTCTCTAATCGCGGATTACAAGCTTCCTAGACGAAGGAAACGCGTGCTCAGGGCAATACACGGCGCAGGTTCGCAAATCGATGCCGCGGAAAATATACCGCCATTGCCCGAGCGCCGCAAGTGGATTCGCTGCATTTCAGCGATGAGCGCCGGTTGATCCACATTGGAACCATAGAACGCCAGCTTTGCGACGCAAACGACTATCCCGGTGATAATGAGCAGGTTGGCGGAATTGCCGGGATACACAAGCTTGTCCAGATAGTGGGGCAGGAATCCGCCCTGGTGCCCAGCCTCGGGCACGTGCCAGACTGTGACGGAGCGCCCCGCCATTTTTGACCATCCACTAAAGGTGGAACAGCTCCAGGCTGCGGTTGTTTTCTACTCTTACAACCTGCGGAACGGCGCAGCGAGCTCGCAAGTCAGCTGAGAGATGTAACGTCAAGGCAAAACCCGGCGTCGTCGACAAAGGATTCTGGTTTTCTGCGCGCGCTTGGAATTGGTCTCGAAACTGGTGTGACCGATCACCGCCGCCCTTTACCGGCAGGAAAGCGTGAATCTTTTCACGGATTGCGCCCCAGGCCACGGTCCTCGGAATTGCGTGTAATACACGTAGAACTCTTTTCCGAGGACGGTCGGGTCATCGCCCGTGCCGATGGGCCCCGAGTATCCCGCGGCTTCCGGGACGTGTCCCAACATGCCCAGGAAGATGGTATCCGTCCATTGCAGGCCGTCGGGCGATTCGGCGTAGCTGTAGTTTTGCGAGTCGCTGTTGAGCATCATGTAGCGGTGAATGTAGGAGTTGTAGGCCACATTGTTCCCGCCGCCGAAGTGCCCTTCGGCAATGAGGTCGGTCGACGCGCCGCCGATTCCCGGTTGATCCCACGCTCCTTGGTAGTACTTCTTGAATGGCGCGGCGTAGTGCACGCTGCCCCCGAAAGCGTCTTGCAGCACCTCGGCGATGGGCGCTCGTGCTATGGATGCGGTAGTGTTAACCCCGCTCTTCAACCAGTCGAGAAAATAAACATAGAAATACTTGCCATCGGGCGAGACCACGAGCGGTGGATCACCAATCGCTCCGGGCGCCGACTGGCCCTTATAGCGAAAGGGCATATTGAAGCGAATGATTTCGCCGATGTCGGTCCAGTGTAGACCCTCGTCTGGGGAAATCGCGAGACCGAGCAGGTAGTAGGCGGGGTCATCGTATTCGGCATGGTAGACCAGGAGCCAGTTCCCAGCGCCCACCTGGCCTGGTGGAACTTGGTAGACGGGTCCTCCGCCGATGTAGGTGTAGCAGTAGTGATGTGGGTATTTTGTGGGGTCGCAATTGTGAGGATTTACTTTGAGATCGGGATTGTGATCGATGACTACGTCGATGGGTCGTGCCGAGCCCAGCGGATTGTCCAACGTCCCGATCGTTCTTACGACGGATCCGGAATTATTGTTGCCGACTGAGTGGCCGTGCCAAGGTTGGAGTTTATGAAGGCCGGCGTCGATGCTGAAAAACATGTAACCGGAGTCGGTCTTGAGTGCGGCGAGCTGACCATCTGGCCAATCGAAGCTGTCCGTCAGCGGCGGTTGTGCTTTCGTGCCCGCTACGTATCGCTGATGGGAGGTCGCGACCTCGACCGGTGAGGACATCGTGGGGTTGCAAATCGGCTGCAGCTTGGCCGTGTTGGACGACCCGGCGTCACGACTCGCCGGACCTGATCTCGCAGCAGAAATGAATCTTGTATTTGGCAGATCGCTGCGGCTCTCCAGTCCGCGATTGTCTTTTGACTGAGCTTCACGCGACTGACTACCAAGTTCGAGTTCGAACATAGCGCCCCAGTCGTAAGGGCCTGCCTCCGTCACTGTTCCGTAGAGATTGCCCGCCGAATCCATGATCAAGCCGCCCATCGGAATCTGTCCGTCTGGATTCGTTCCATTGGGAGCCGCGCTAAATTCGTAGAGCGGAATCAACGTGCCAGCAGAAAACTCAAATACGGTGCCTGGGCCGCAGCAGCCGCCTTGAGAGGCGGTGCCGAAGAGATTCCCGGAAGCATCCACGAGCAGATGCGAATAGGGATATGCGCCATCGGGCCCGCCAGTAAAGCTGTATAAGATGCTCTCGTTGCCGGAGGCGTCGACCATGAACAGGCTCCCGAAGTAAAGTCCGCCGGCCGATGTCGTTCCGTACAGATTCCCGGCTTGGTCGAGGACCGGCGCGTCCATGGGATTCGCTCCGTCGCTGCCGCCAGCAAAGCTATGCAGAGTTGTCTCGTGGCCGCTGCCATCAAGGCTGAATACCGTTCCGAAGCTATAGACCCCGCCGAGCCAGGTCGTGCCGTAAATCTTTCCCGAAGAATCCAGCGCGAGCCCGCCGAGAGGACTGGCGCCGTCCGGACGATCGCTAAATCGGTGGAGGATCGTCTCCTGCCCGGTGGTGCTCACCTCGAATACGGTTCCGCACCCCCGGCCATAGCATCCTTGGCCTCCATACTGAGTGGTGCCGTAGAAATTTCCCGCTGCATCTTGCACCATCTCTGCGTTCGGGTTCGCGCCATCCGTGCCGCCTCGAAAACTGTGGAGTATGGTTTCAGCGCCGGTGATGGCATTCACCTTGAATACTGTTCCATGGCCATACCCGCCGCCAAACGCAGTTGTGCCATACAAGTTGCCGGATACATCCAGAATTACTCTTGCGGTTGGGTTTGATCCATCGGGAACGCCGCCGAAGCTGTGCAGCACGGTCTCTGTACCGGTAGTGTCCAGCTTGAAAACCGTTCCACAGCCACCAAAGTAGATGTCGCACCTCGAGCCCGTGCCGCCAAAAAAGGTGGTTCCATAGAGGTTACCGGCCGCATCTCTGGTCAGACCGGCTTCGGGCCAGGCTCCGTCGGAAAGATCGCCACTACTGTTAAATGGGTAAAGCTCAGTGAAGGTGACGGTCTGCGCCGCCGCTGATCGAACCAGGAACAGCCCCGTCAACAGCACAAAGAGCCGGATCAGAGAGGCCGAAACCGGGTCACGTTTGCCTGAAATCCGATCTCGACTTTGCCTTACCATATGCTTTCCTTTGTTGCGCATTGTTCACTCGCACACTAGTCGTGATCAGCCTGAGCTCACAGGACCACGAACGGATAATGACAACCCTGATCATGGAGTCGGGTTTCCGGGTAGCAGAGCCTTGCTACTCCGTGTTAATGCAATCTTCTTAGGCGCATGTTCGACCACTGCGGCACCCCCCCATACCCCAGCACAATGACAACTGTCAGGTACTTCCTCTCGGCTCGAGACCCCTTACAGGTGCCCAAACCAGATCACTCTAGATTTCTCGCTCGCGTGAGCGGCGGTGGGACACAGATCACGCCCTCAGTATTGTCTCCGCGAGCGTAGACCGGTGCATTCCTGGCCAGCCAAAGGCCAACCGCAGTCGTCGTGTTTCGAACTGTTTCGGGCACCATCGCGGGTGCATCATGAGGATATGTGTCTTCGTAATTATCGACTGCCCACTCTGACGGAACTGCGTGTTCCTCCGTCAAACGGCGCACAAAATCGCGAGTGTCGCGACTAAAAGTGTTGCCCGCGAATTGACGGAAAGTCTCAAGCCGGCCCTCCGCATTCGTTGGCCAAGGGTAAGGAGAAAGCAGCACTGTGGTTCTGAGGCCATGGGCATTCCCCCATTGTATTGCCTGCACAATAAACTTCTCATACCCCGGACCGCTGCCTCCGGTCAGAAAGAAGTGTGGCGGAACATCGAACGCGATGGCCTTGCCATAGAGCGCCTCACCCCGTTCCAGCGCGTAGAACGGATTGGTGGCAAAGACGTGCTCCCCTAGTTTTGGTTCGTTCGGATCATTCGGACCTACCACGGGAGCCACAGATTCGATACCCACGGTCCCGGCCGCGTCCACGTACTCCCTCCACTGTTTCAGGTCCTCTTCTAATTGTCCCGGAGCAGCCGAATCAGAAGGTGTATTCACGTTGGCTTCAGAGGGATGAAGACCATTTTCTAGATACTGCGCCTGGTAGTACCCGTAGCTTGGGGGAAGCGTGAAGTAGTTTGAGCCCACCTGCCCCAGTTCGGCTTCTCCTGATCCGGTCCCGCTGAACACCTGCTCCATCTCCTTCAGGAGCCCGGGTAGTTGCGCGGCTGCGCTTATTGCGTTCCCATGCTCGTAAAGCCCTACGTGCCCGGTCCTGACTAGCGCTTCGAACTGATCGCCATCGCGCAGCGCGTCGAAACCAGCCGTTCCACCGACGAAGATATATTCCCCTAAATCGGAGCAGACCTCGTAAGTGGCCGAGTCAGCGGAGAGGTTCTCTTGAGGAGCAGCCTGCGCCGCAGGTATCGCTGCCATGATGGCCGCGACCAATATTAGAAAACGGCAGGTATACCGCGAAGTGGGACTGCGCATCGAAAGCTCCCTTCAGAGAACTCGGTCATTTCCCAGCCGAACCATCTTAGTCGTGTTCCATCGACGCGATCGCCACTCGGCCGCCTTTCGTTACAGCACCACATAGGAACGCACCGTAGGGATTGTTTTCTCTACTGGGTAAATCGCCTTGCCAAGTGGAGAAAATGACGGCTTTTCATCGATCCACGAGTTAGTACCCGTCTACGAGTTTGACGCCGGCTCCTACCGATCGAGGGGTATGCACCGCTTGGACATTGTTGCTGCTCGACAAGACCTCCAGCCCGGTGCCGCCGTTCACCAGATAGGAAAGGCCCGTATCGTGCCGGCCATTGGCGCCCAGAATGGTGTTGCCGACCACATTGATGACGCCCGTCCCATAGTTAACCTGCGGGACTCCAATGAATACAAAATCGCCGGCAGGAGGCTCTTTGGTGAACATGAACACCTTATTGCCGCTTATCACGGAGGCCGCTCCGCCACCCACGGTACATGCTATTCCGTACCAAGTGTTCGACCCGCCCGAGCCGCCAAAATCCTCGATGTAATTCTCGTCGATGGAGGTAGCCCAGCAGCTATTGGCGAAGATGGCGTGCTGCTGGATGCCATAGACATGATTGCCCCGCACCGTCCAACCAGCTGCATTATCCATGTAGATTGCAGATTGGCCGGAATAGGCAACCCACGAATCCAGAAGACTCCAATCGGTGACGCTGTTGCCGGGGTCAACCACGTGAATTCCGACTGATCCGGAATTGGTTACGAAGACATTGCTGATATGCCCGTTGACTTCAGAACCCTCGAGGCCCACGCCATTTTTGCTGAGGCTGGTGATTTGAACGCCGTCGGCGGGAGCGTTCTCGACCTGGATGTCCTCAAGGACCGTGAGCCACGAGCGGATAACGAGCGCATTGGTGGCGGAATTTGCAGAACTATTGCCGTCAAGTGTCACCTGGGCTATGCGAATGGGAGCGCCGGTGTAGGTCCAGTCGTCGTTCCAGCTATCGGAGGCGACCAGCGCTGGTAGGTTGGAGCCGCCGGCTTGGCGAAGAATCGTCCCCGTCCGCGAATCGCCTTCATAGGTGCGATCGCCGAGGAGAACGACGGTAGCGTTGAGCAGGCAGGTTCCATGAATCTGGATCCGGTCGCCGGAGTGGCTGTTCTCAATGGCGGTATTCAGCTTGACCGCGTCTGCGGTTGTGTTGGCGCAGGTCACGTTCACCGGCGCGGCAAATGCAGCCGCACTAGTGATGAAAAGCAGACCGAAACAGCAGGTTCGAATGGCGACCCCAAGCCTGCGCATCGATTTGTGTCTCATTGGCAGCTTACCGTGAGCCGGCCCACATAATTATCGGGCCAGCCACCGCTCCCGCCGTATGTATAAAAGAGATAAAACTGCTTGCCCAGGATGCGAGGATCGTTCCCCGTACCTACCGGCATGACGTACGTGTTCGGCTGACCGCTAAACTGATAAATGAGCACGGGAGAAGTCCAGTGCACCCCGTCGACCGACTCTGAATAAGCGAAGAGTACTCCTTCGCCAATGATCATCCCGTAGCGCTGCAGGTCGGCGTCGTAGGCCACCTGCAACTCACCGCTATATGACGCGCTGGGATTTAAGTCGGTGGAGTAACCTCCGATGCCGGGCTCAAGCCGCCAATCCCCGGCGTAATACTTCTGGAAGAGCGCTGCGTGTGGTTTGCTGCCAAAGGCCGCCGCCAGAACATCCGCGATAGCAGCCCGCGCCACGGAAACCGACGTGATCGTGTTCCCCCAATGCGTCGTTCCATTGGCCAGCCAGTCGCGGAAGTAAATGTAGAAAAACTTGCCGTCAGGCGAGGTTACCAGCGGCGGGTCGCCGATATCGTAGCCGTCCAGGTCAGTGCGGTAGGCCTGATTAACCCGAATGATTTCGCCGAGATCAGTCCAGCTCGTACCGTTGTCGGTCGAGGCGGCCAGAGCCAGGACGGAATAGAAACTTTGCGTAGTGACGGTATTGATTTCAGCGTGATAGACCATCAGGAGGTTGCCCGCTCCCGGCATTCCTTCGGGAACCTGGTAGACCGGGCCGCCCCCCATGTAGTCATAGCTTGGATAGTAAGGATTCACCCCTGCATCGGGGTTGGGAAGAATGGTCACGTCGATCGGAGGCGCGGAACCCAGCGGATCGTCGAGCGTTCCTAGAGTGCGCGTTGCCGATCCATACTTATTGTTGCCGTACCAGTGTCCTTGCCAGAGCTGGCGGGAGTGCAAACCTCCATCGCTGGCGAAAAACTCATAGCCGCTGTCGGTTTTGATCACTCCGATGGGCGTATCCGGCCAGGCAAAGCCATTGTTCTGATCGGTGAGTGGGGGCTCCGCCTTCTGTCCGGCATCGTATCGCTGCTTAGCAGAGGCGACGGTCTTGTTGGCAATCACCTTGGGGGTACACAACTGGGTCAGAGCGGGCATTTCGCTTTGAGCGGCAGATTGTTTCGGCCGAAGGGTCAAAATATCGCACAAAATAAGAAGAGGAACAGCAAGGCGCAGCTTTCCCGGCATGCCCATTACCTCCTGGGGTAAGAACCCACAGTTTGAGCCAAAGTCGCGAAGACAGGGATTCTGATCGTGGGGAAAAATTAAACCGCCGCTGCCCAAGCGGAGCTGCTTCGCCGAGCCGTTCTCGATGCCCTTGCCCACGCACTCAAAATCCCACTCGCGACCATCGTCAGGTCTGCCAGGGGACTTCGCGAACTCGCCCCCGTGTGTCCTCAGCAGCTGGAACTAACGAGATAGCTGAAACGGAGGCTGCCCGCTTAAGTTCGCTGACCTCTCCATTGCTCCGAACGGTACGGCGCGATCGAGAAGATCTCAGGCCGCAACGAGAATTCACGGACACGGCCGATCTGGTTACACTCGTGGCTGACCAATATTTAGAACAATGGAACCATAGAAAGCTTTCCATTCGGAAAGAAGCTCGAGCCAGCGGAGTGATGGCAGACCCGGAGCTACTGCAGCTGGCTCTTCAACAGCTGCTGGATAATGCCTGCAAGTGTTCCGTCCCTGGCTCTGCGGTTACGGTCAGCATCGACTCGGAGGATCAGGGGGTGGCGATTCGGACATCTAACACTGGCAGTTTCATTCGGTCCAGTGACGTCTGCTTGAGATCTTCAGCGTTGCGCCGAAGGCCTAGTCTTTCGAGGGAGGCAAGGCGCCGGCATCTGGTTCCGGTTCGGCATGGTCCCGACTGACTCCATCCTTTGCTGGACTCCACGCCTCGTCCTTCTGGGATGGTAACCAGTTTGTCGCAACGAACGGATGGAGGGCTCTCCCTGCTCCCATTCGGCCGAGACAATGGGTGCGGAAACACGAGCAACGGTTATGGGTGCGGCGCGTCTTTCAACTCCGGCGTAATCTCATAGGCTTTGTTGAATTCTGCGCGCGATTCTGCTTCATTTCCTCCCTGTTCGAGCGCCAACGCCAGATTGTAGTGTGCTTCCGCGTACCTGGGCTTAAGACGCACCGCATCGACAAACTCCTTCTGCGCCCCCCGAACGTTGCCAGCCTGCAACAGCACTAATCCGAGATTGTTGTGACCCTCCGCGAAGTTCGGATCGCGTCGCACGAGCTCACGGAATACATTTGCAGCGCTGGTAGTGTCATTTTTCTGGCTGAGCGCCAATCCCAGCTGAACCCGCGCGTCCGTGTACTCCGAATTGAGACTGATGGCTTCTTTCAGTTCGCTGATGCCTCCGTCCAATTCGCCCGATCGCGCCAGAGCCAAACCGAGGTCATAGTGCGCCTCCGCCAGGTCGGGATCGCACATGGTTGCCTGCCGGAATTCCTCGAGTGCCTGCGTGTGCTCGTTCTGGCGCCAGTACAGCAGACCGAGGCTCGAGTGGGCCTGCGCATAGTCCGGCTTCAGCTCCAGTGCTTTCTCGAACGCTGTCAGAGCCTGCCCGGCGTCCCCCTTGCGCTCCCAGGTGAGGCCTAAGTAGTAGTAGCCGGTCGGCAACTCGGGGCCCTTCTCAACGGCCTTTTGAAAGAAACCAAGAGCGTCGTTGAGGTTTTCATTCTGTAGTGCGCCTACGCCTTGAAGGGTAAGCAATTTCGCCTCCGCCAGGCGCGCACGGAACTGCCGTAGCCCGCCGATCTCGTTCAATTCCTTTTGTCCCGCTTCCGTCTGGCCCCGGTCACGCAAGGCGACGCCGAGGTTGTAATGCGCGTCTTCGTAGTCAGGTTTCAGCTCGATGGCGCGCTGGAAGGCCGCGATGGCGCCTACCAAGTCGCCGCCACTCTGCAGTTCCTTTCCCAGATTGAATTGTGCTCGGGGATCACTGGAATCGGCAGCCACCGCTTTGCGGAATTCCGCTAAGGCGCCAGCGTGATCGCCTTGGCGGCGCAGCGTCACACCCAAAAGCATGTATGCCGTCGTAAGCCGCGGATTCAACTGGAGGGCGCGGCGAAACGCGGCCGCTGCACCGGGAAGATTGCCAAGCTGTCCTTCGGTCAGTCCCAACTCAGTGTAGAGTTCGGCTGAGGGCTTCGATGTAATCGCTCGCTTAAGTTCAGTCTTGGCGGACGAAGGATTGCTCTGCTCCAGATAAATGCGCGCCAGCAGCCGATGTGCCGCGGCGTTTGCGGGGGCGAGCCCTATGGCAGTCTGCAGTTCCTTGGCGGCGCCAGGTTGGTCGTGAAGATCGTACAAGGCGGCGCCCAATCCGTATTGGGCATCGGCCCATTTCGGTTTGAGGCGCAGTGCCGCCTCGAACTCGTCAACTGCCTGCTTCGCTTCACCTTTG
>Ga0210398_10000535_pt1 | contig 42847 bp, 45 predicted proteins | sample IncBWC4OmetaG_FD_161047 | JGI IMG/M metagenome (GOLD analysis project Ga0210398, IMG submission 161047) | Forest soil microbial communities from Barre Woods Harvard Forest LTER site, Petersham, Massachusetts, United States - Inc-BW-C-4-O | ecosystem: Environmental > Terrestrial > Soil >...
GTTTCGGATGTAACATGGAAAGCTGTTTTTGCGGCTATGTTTGGTCTTGATAACCGTGCATCGTCTGCCAAGACTCCGCCCTCTTCAGGCGACAGTCGCTCTTCTAGAGCTTGGGAAGCTCCACGGCAACCTGCTGCTCGTGAAGAGCCAGATCCTTACGATGTGTTAAAGGTTGATAGAGATGCCACGCGTGAAGAAATTCGAGCTATTTATAGACGTAGAGCCAACGAGAACCACCCTGATATAGGTGGCGATGAAGAAGAATTCAAAAAATTTGGTGCTGCCTATGAGGTATTGGGTGATCCAAAGAAACGTGCGTACTACGATCAACATGGCAGCATGGACGGCTACGGAGAAACTACTTAGTTAGGTACTAACGCTTTTGATCCGGGTATTTTTGGTAATAGTAAGGAAGCCGTATACTTTAGGGCATGAGTTTTCGCAGCCTGGTAAAAAAGCTTATTCCGGTAGGACTATTTCGTGCCATTGAACCCTACGGCCATTTAAGTGAGGCTGTTTTTTTCAATACCATAAACGGCTTTCCGGCACGGGGATTTAAGGTTATTGGGGTAACGGGAACAAATGGTAAAACTTCCACGGCCTTTATGATCCATCGCATGCTGCACGAAGCCGGCTACAAGGTGGGGCTCATGAGTACAGTGGGCTACGGTATCGGTACCGATATCAAGCCGCAAGTGCATCATATGACGAATGTCAGCGTGCCGGAACTTATGCAGCGCCTCAAATGGATGAAGCGTCAGAAGGTGGAATGGCTTGTTCTAGAGACAACAAGCCATGCACTTGCCCAGCACCGGGTTTGGGGGGTGCCATACTCCGTGGCAGTGTTCACAAACATTACCCATGAACACTTGGCATACCATCGAACTTTTGAGCGCTACCGGGAAGCCAAACGGCAACTTTTTGTTCTTGCGGACCGTAATAAAAAAGGTTTACGCACCGGTATTATCAATGCCGAGGATCCAAGTGCTGAATTTTTTGAAAACTCCATAGCGCATCCGATTACATACGGCATTAAAAAAGGCGATATCCGGGCACGACGGGTACAGCTTTCACCCAAAGGTGTACATTATCAAGCTGAGAGCGACGGCGATACGTATGATATTCATTGCCAGATTCCCGGTACCTTTAATGTCTATAATTCGCTGGCGGCAGTAGGCGTCGGTCGGGCCATAGGTCTTACTAAACCACAGATAGAGCAGGGGATCGCCGCCTTAGAAGGCGTAGAGGGTCGCATGAAGACCATTGATGCTGGCCAGGACTTTAGCGTTATCGTTGACTATGCTCATACTCCGGACAGTTTTGAGAAGTTGTTTAAGGATATGCGGCCGATCGTCAAAGGCAAGCTGATCGTACTCTTTGGTTCACTTGGCCAAGGTGATAAAGGTAAGCGTCCACTGCAGGGCAAGTTGGCTGGGACCTACGCTGACGAGATCGTAATTTGCGAAGAAGACGATCGCCAAGAAGACGGACAGGCAATCCTGGAGGAGATAGCAGCCGGCGTGGAGTCCACCGGCAAAGTGCGTGGCAAGAATTTGTTCTTGGTACATGATCGGCCTAAAGCTATTAGTTTTGCGGTAGGCAGAGCTGCAAAAGGCGACACAGTTCTACTGCTTGGTAAGGGCCACGAAAAGACTATCGAGCATGCCGATGGCGAGCATCCTTGGGATGAAATAGGTACTGCGTTCACCGCACTAAAAATGAGCAAATAACAGACTACGCAATGGTTGCAATTATAAGATGGTTGTGATATAATATGGCGTATATGGCAGAACAGCATCCCGCCTCTAATATAAATGGTCACACCGAGGGTGTAGACATCTTAAAGCGATCCCTAGCAGTTGCTGCTGAGGTGGTCGATACGAACGGCCGCTATAACCTTGCTGTTACGGCAGGCTCCTTTGATGTGGTGCAGCTTGAAGATGAAGTGCCAATCGCCAGATTTCTGATAGTTGATGACGATGCAGCACTTGGTGAAATTGAGACGAAACTTGAAGCAGCCGATATAGAGACCTTGCAGCCGGGCGCCTGGGTTGATAAAAGAGTATTTTATAGCGTCCCAATCGGCGCTAAATTATTGGCCAACGAACGCTTCTTTCCCAGTCGAGAGTCGACTGAGACATATGTTAGCGATGAAGAACTCTGCACCCTGTTTGGTGGTCTTTGGAGACGCGTCTACGGGGCAACCGGCCAAATACCTGCAGAAGCACCAATGAAGCGGACTGGTATGTTGGAATTTTCCGGCGATCAAACGAGGCTCTTCCCGATTCCGCCCTATGCTTGGACTGCGTTTGAGCGGCTACTAGATGCCAAAGAGCATTTCCTGACTTCGGTAAGTGAAGAGTTGCTGCGCCCGGATTCAGCAGCCGGTGATTATGAACGCTTGATTAATGCTGCCGGCAGAGCCTGGGAAGAAGGGTAAATAATATGTCTTCTGGGGTTGGGCCAGCAGAGCAACTTGATATTCCTTGGGAGATAATTCCCTCAGGTGAGTTAGATGAAGCTCCTCACGGTCAGCTGCAGGAGTTTCGACAAGACTTACAAGCTAGTCAGCAAAACGAGTTAGTAGTTGTAACACCGGAAGATTTTGCTCAAGAGCCCGCAACCACCAAGGCTGCTAATGTCCAGCTTATCCGTCAAATGCATAACCGGGTTACCAGCGGTGGCCGGCACTTTTACGTATCGCCTGATTTTAAGTGGCTTGGTGAGAGTGAAGAAAGTCACTTTTCGGTCGTACGTATGGCTGGAGCTGAAACCTCTGCTCACGGAGTTTTCTTTGGATTATTATCTGACGAAGGCGGAGCATGGACATTGCCGATTGCCGTCAAACCATTCCGAGAGAAGCCTATTAACGTATGTGCTGATTGGCTTAATAACAGCTTAATTGCCGGCAGGAATCAAAATTATTTTGCACCAGTTGGCTTTATGATTGGTGGAACAACCAACTACTCTATAACAGAGATTAGGCAGGGTGCTGAAACGCTCGATAACTCTCATTGGAGGAGGGTATTAATGGATGAGCATAACCCTGAATATGATGGCCAGCGGGCTCTCTTAGCAAAGGTGGGCACATTGATTGGTGATCTTCATGCAGATAGTGATCTTGATCCAGACCATATTTTTCATGGCGACCTCCAGTTTAAAAATATTGTGAACGATGTTGCCGGTAATGTATTTGGTATTGATTGGGAATCCGCATCATTTTATAACGGAGGAGCGTCAAACGAGGTTTTAATTAACCGAGCGGCTCATGACCTGCGCGTCCTGTTTGCCAGTATGGCGCGTTCAGAAGAAGACATGGGCGTTGGGCTTTTACATAATTTTGATCCGCTGACCCAGTGGCGACACTTTAAGCGCTACGTATTTGATCCATACATGGAAGCATATCTAGAAAAAAGTACTGATGCAGCTGCCTTTGACCGGCTCGCTGCAGTCGAGGAGCATATTCAGGATTATATTCTTCAGCGTGGCTTGTATACGTCATTAAAGCGCCCGCGGCACGGTCGATTAAGCACCAGACGTACTCAGTAAGGGGTTGACCTAGGGTTGGCACTCGGCTATAGTGAGTGCTAGAAACAGGTGTTTATTGCGAGAAGACAGCTGTTAAGCATAATCTGATGGAGGTTTATGATGAGTGCACCATTGCAACCATTGGGCGACTATGTCGTCGCTGTGGGAGAAGAGGCTGAAAACAAGACAGCCAGCGGTTTATATTTGCCTGATAAAGCTCAAGAAAAGCCCAAAACAGCCAAGGTTGTAGCAGCTGGCCCGAACGCCAAGCAAGTTAAAGTCGGCGACCGAATTGTATATAAAAGTTACAGTACGACCGAGGTGAAGATCGGTAAGAATGAATATATTTTAGTCAAAGAAGAAGACGTTCTAGCAACCGTTAAATAAGAGGAGGATAGACGAGCATGGCCAAGAAAGTTTTTTATGATGACGATGCCCGTAAGCGAGTACTCGCCGGGGCAGAAATTTTATACAACGCCGTAAAGACAACCATGGGACCGAAAGGCCGTAATGTAGTAATCAGCAAGGCCTTCGGGGCGCCAACAGTTACGCACGATGGTGTAACGGTAGCTAAAGGAATGGATTTAGCAGACGTTGACGACGAAACCCTCGGTTATAAAGTTGGAGCTGAGCTTATTAAGCAAGCCGCCAGTAAAATGAATGATCTGGCTGGTGACGGTACCACAACGGTCACGGTTTTGACGTACCATATCTTAAACGAAGCTAATAAGTTAATTGCGGCTGGTCATAACCCGATGCTGCTTCGCAAGGGACTCGAATCAGCTGCGCAGGGAGTTATTACTAAGTTATCAACGCTCTCTGAAGATATCCAAGGTAAGAAAACTCGGGTAGCTGAGGTAGCTACCATTTCAGCAGGCGACGCTGAAATCGGCAGCTTGATCGCTGATGTTATAGACAAAGTTGGCAAAGACGGTGTGGTAACGGTTGAAGAAGGCCAGGGACTCCAGCTGGAAAGCGAAGTCGTTGAAGGTTTCACGTTTGACCGGGGCTTTGTCAGTCCCTACATGGTAACTGACACTGCACGCATGGAAGCCGTATATGATAAGGCGGCCGTCGTCATTACTGACCAAAAGATCTCCAGCATTCAAGAATTTCTGCCGCTTCTTGAGAAGCTTGCCCAAACAGGCAAGAAAGATCTAGTACTGATTGCTGAAGAAGTTGAAGGTGAAGCACTTGGTACGTTGATACTGAACCGTCTGAAAGGTGTTTTCAACACCGTAGCCATCAAGGCACCAGCTTTCGGTGATCGTCGCAAGGATATCTTGAACGATATTGCCATTTTAACTGGCGCCGAAGTCATTACTGAAGATCGTGGCATGTCGTTTGATAACGTTGATATCGACGTCGTGGGTTCAGCTCGCCGGGTCATTGTGAACAAAGATGAGACTACCATCATTGAAGGCGGCGGCAATTCCACAGAAGTAGCTGCCCGGATCAAGCAGATTAATGCTCAAATTGACCAGGCTACCAGTGAATACGATAAAGAAAATCTGGAAAAGCGCCGAGCAGCCCTATCGGGTAAAGTAGCCGTAATTAAAGTCGGCGGCGCTACAGAGACCGAGATCGAAGAAAAGAAATTCCGCGTCGACGACGCCGTACATGCTGTAAAGGCTGCTCTGGAAGAGGGCATCGTAGCCGGTGGCGGAGTAACGTTAATTAATCTTTCGGGCACTATCGCATCGAAAAGTGACGATGATGATTCAGTCATCGCCGGTCGGCAGTTGCTTGTTAAAGCCCTTGAGCAGCCATTCCGAATTCTCCTTGGTAATGCCGGTTTGAACGCTGATGAGTGGTTGCCGCAAGTTAAGGCTGGCAAGTCAGGTTTTGGTGTGAATCTTAATAACCCAACCAAGCTTGTTGATTTAAAGGCAAGTGGTGTAGTTGATCCAGCCAGAGTCACGAAAGAAGCTATTCAAAGCGCTGTTTCTATCGCCGGCACCTCAATGACTATGGGTGCGCTTGTTGTCGAAGTTCCACAAGAAGAAAAGGCTGATGCTGCTGCCGGTATGGGTGGCATGGGCGCCATGATGTAACAAAGGTCAATATATGAGCGACCTTAATCCTGAAGCCGGACTAGCTACTACAGAGCAAGCAGTTCGGACAGCGCATTTTTTGACAGATCAAGGTGCTCGAGCTGTTTTCTTATTTGGCAGTGTGGCACAGTCGGGTGAAGGACACGATATAGATATGTATCTCATGCTACCTGAAGGCGTGTCGCCTATTCTTGGTTTTGCTACTCACGTAGCAATGATGCCAGGCATTACGCATGGGGAATACAGACAGTCTCGGCTACAGCTCGTGACGCAACTCATGAAGTTGAACGCTCAGGAGCTTGAAGTGGCATCGGGCGATGCCGTTCTGGACCTTTTTAATCTCGAAGAATCACTATGGTGGGAGACTTTTGATTTACTCCAAGCTGGCGAAACAGATAATGAAGACGTGGACCCGAACATAAGAGAGGTATTCCATGAAACTCGTGGCCTTCGCCAATTTGAACCAGAAACCGCTACCTTTACCCCGCCCGGCATCTTAAGAACACCGCCTAACCTGAAAAGACCACCAAGCCTCTTAGATCTTTTTCTTAGACTTTCGGCTGCTGAGTGAAGTAGTTGATTTCATTCACAATGTCTAACAGGGCTTGGGCACGAACTTTCTCATCGTTGATAGTCTGTGCTACCTGAAAAGACTTTTCTATGAGTGTATGATTGTCACTTGCTTGGATAATCATCATCAATGTCTTGAAGTGCTCCTCGGGTGTTTGATCGAGCTTGTCGATTAAAGGCAATAACTCATCAAGCGCCTCTTCTTTGACGTGGATAAGGTCATCATTGGTAGCATCTTTTAGAGAACTATCGTCAGAGCCGAGACTAGGCGTGGGGTTATCAGGCAAGCTCACCGGAGGTGGCGGTAAAGGCTCAAAGGGTTGTGCTTCCTTGCTACTCAGGGCTGTTGGATAGCCACCAGCTGGAGAAATGAGGTCGTCTTTTGGATCAGTCTGATCATGGAGTAAGGCTTTTCTCGGGCGCTGCCAGGCTGTGTCGCCCTCCGTAGTTGGAGGAGTTGCAGCTGCGGCCGTGGCATCGGTACTGCCTGATACGGCGCTAACCTGACCGAGTGTTGCCTTGTCGGTGCTTGCTGTGTCATCTGATGGATTGTCTGTTTTTGCTGGTTGATCGTTTTTTTCTGCCGGCTGGTTGTCTTGGTGCCCAAACATGTTTCCCCCTAAAAAGATGCTAATAACTTAGGTTATACTATATACAATTGACCCATAAAAGCACAAGGAGTTTGAAAGTACTATGCTGGATGATCTTAAACTAATTCATGAACGTGATGCCCAAGACGCCCTTGGGGTGGCTGAAAAACAATACCAACAGCTCAGCCATGATTACGAAGTTGAATTAACTGGTTTTGCTGATGTTAGCAATGTCGTATTAGCTGGTATGGGTGGCTCGGCGCTTCCCGGTGTCTTTTTGCGAGCGTGGCCAGGTACGAAAGTGCCCTTTGAGATTGTCAGAGACTATAATCTGCCAGAATACGTTGACCAACGTACACTTTTCATTTCCTCAAGCTACTCGGGCAATACCGAAGAGACTTTAGCAGCACTGAGTGAAGCTGAATCGCGCGGGGCGCAAATTGTGGTCTTAAGCGCCGGCGGTAAGTTAGCTGAGTATGCTAAGACGAAAAAATATCCTTTGTTCCTCATTCCCGGCGGCATACAGCCACGTATGTCATCGTTTTATTTTTTAACCGCTTTTATACAGATTCTAGAACCCCTTGGCCTTATTGCCGTAGGTAAACAAGCCGAGCTTAAAGCCGCTGCCGAATGGCTCAAGGACCAAACGGTTTCCTGGAAAGTCGATGTGGCTATAGCAGATAATCCGGCAAAGCAGCTCGCTTTAGAACTATTTGGCAAATCAATAGTTGTCTATAGCGGTCCCAAGCTTTTCCCTGCAGCCAATAAGTGGAAAATCTGTATGAATGAAAATGCTAAGAATATAGCCTGGACAAACCAGTATTCCGAGTTTAATCACAATGAATTCGTAGGGTGGACCAGTCACCCGACTCAAAAACCTTACGCCGTCGTTGAGATCCGCTCCAATTTGGAGCATCCGCGCATCCAAAAACGGTTCGAGGTAAGTGAACGACTTCTGTCAGGCATGCGCCCAGCGCCCGAAGTAGTTGAGCCGAAAGGGGAAACGCTTCTGCAGCAACTACTCTGGGCCTCTAACTATGGTGACTATGTCAGTTTATACGTGGCACTGCTGAATGGTCTGAACCCGACGCCGGTTGAGTTGGTAGAAAAGCTTAAGCTCCTGCTTGATCAGTAGTACATAAAGCTTAAGGTATAATTAGGGGGTTATGATAGCGTGGCGGTCACCCCGCAAGCAATTCTTGTTAGCCCTCTTATCTTCCAGTGTGGTCAGCCTGGGCTTGTTCGTCTACGGAGCATGGCGAAACCACAGTTTTGAGGAGTTCAGTTACTTATCCTGGAATTTGGTGTTGGCTTGGCTGCCGCTGATCTTTGCCCTGCGCCTGGTCATAATCTTGAGGCGAAAACTATGGTCGAGCTGGGAAGGCCTTACATTAAGTGTTCTTTGGCTCGTCTTTCTGCCCAATAGTTTCTATATGATTAGCGACTTTATCCATCTCGAGGATGTTCGTCGGGTTAATATTTTGTATGACACGCTGATGTTTACCTCCTTTATATATACCGGTGTAGCGCTGGGCTTCAGCAGCCTGTATCTAATTCATACGCAGCTGAAACGACGCCTGACAGCGCTGGAAGCTAATATCTGGATAGCGATCACACTGTTGCTTTCCAGCATTGCGATATATCTTGGACGAGACTTACGCTGGAATAGCTGGGATATGCTGACAAATCCCGGCGGTTTACTTTTTGATATTTCTGATCGCTTACAGCATCCTGCCTCGTATCCCCAGATGCTCATGACAATTTTTGTCTTCTTCATCGTACTCGGGAGTATGTATACCTTACTGTGGCGTGGTATTGGCTTATTACGGCGCCAGCCAATTGGTCCGCGTCCGGTGCGCTATATTGCTTTTTATGGCACCCTAAAGCGCGACGGTAACACGGTCGTGCATCCTATACTCCGTGAGCACCTGGTCTACCTAGGACATTGTCATATTCCCGGAAGATTACATCATCTGGGGCGGTTGGCGGGATTAGGAGCCGGTACTGGTGACGTAGTCGGTGAGTTATATCGGCTCAAAAATATGCAGATTTTACCGCAGCTCGATGAGTATGAGGCGATAGACAATGTCGATCCTAAAAGACCCGGTTTCAGTCGTGCTCTAGTTGAACTTTCCAAGCCGAAAGTACTGGCTTGGGTTTATTTTTACGACGGCAACGTAGGGAACAGCGCACCACTACAGCGCTAATGGGTAAAAACTACGGCGTATCATCGGTTGACAATGCTGTCAGGATGGATTACAATTTCTGAAATATACATGCAAATAATGAAAAAAGTGAATGAATTATCATCAAAAACACTACATTTTAGGAGAATAATGCCGAAAATACTAAAAAATATAGCCTACAAAGGAACGATGTGAAGCATCTTACTGGCTGTTTTAGTAATGTCGAGGGTTTTTCTAGTGTGGGCAAACATGTGGGCATAAAGCCGGCAGATAAAGATTTTGCAGTCTTACTGAGCGACAGTGTATGTACGGCAGCTGCGGTTTATACGCGCAATCAGATTCAGGGTGCACCCCTTCAAGTCACTAAAGAGCACCTTACTAACAATAGCGCTCAGGCTATCGTGGTTAATAGTGGGGTTGCTAATGTAGCAACCGGACGTAAGGGCGTGGACAATGCCGTGAAGACCACCGAACTGCTGGCCGCCGAACTTGGCATTAAAGCAGATGACGTTATCGTAGCTTCAACAGGAGTTATTGGCCCGCAGCTGCCTATGGATAAAATCACTGCCGGCATAACGGGCATCAAGCAGGAGCTTGGCAGCAATGAAGATTTTGCCGAGGCAATTTGTACTACCGACACTCATAAAAAAGAAGTTTGTGTTACCGCGTACGGATTTACTATTGCCGGCTGTGCCAAAGGGGCTGGCATGATTGCACCAAATATGGCTACCATGCTGTCATTTATCGCTACCGATGCCGCTATTGACGGGCAGGAACTAAGTGCACTACTCCACGACTGCGTTGACGCTTCATTTAACATGATGAGTATTGATATGGATACTTCAACCTCGGATATGGTTGTCGTTATGGCCAATGGCCGCGTGCAGGCTGATACCAAACAATTCCGGGAAGTCTTGCAGTACGTCTGCCAGGAGCTTGCTAAAATGGTCGCCAGAGACGGTGAAGGAGCAACGAAGCTTATTATTAGTGAGACACGTGGCGCACATAGCCAAAGTGATGCCCGCAAAGTTGCTCGATCAATTGTGGCGTCTAATCTTGTGAAAACAGCCGTGTATGGGAATGATCCTAACTGGGGTAGACTGATGATGGCTCTTGGCAACAGTGGTGCCGAGCAGATCAACCAGGATACGATACAAATATGGATCAATCAAAACCTGATCGTGGAAAACGGTGCGGCCGCTCCAGGCTATGATGCCGAGAAGCTGACCGCTCTGCTTGCTGACAATGAAGAAGTAACGATTACCATTGACCTGCAGCAGGGAAGCGATAGTGCTACGGCTTACGGCTGTGATATGAGCGAGGATTACGTCAAAATAAATGCGGAATATACCACGTAAGGAGAAAGCAGTAATGATGGACGAAGCCGCTCAAAAAGCTGACATTCTTCTCCAAGCTCTTAAGTATGTTAAGAAATTTGAAGGCAAAGTTATCGTTATTAAGTATGGTGGGAACGCCATGGAAAACGAAGCTTTGCAGGCCTCCGTATTTCAAGATATTAGTATGCTGGTGCGTCTGGGGCTGCAAATTGTCGTAGTGCATGGCGGCGGTCTCAAGATCGATGCAGAACTTGCCGAACGCGGTATTCAGAAAAAGACTATTGATGGTCTTAGAGTGACCGACGATGAAACACTGAAAGTAGTGGTTAAAACCCTGCAAGCAGTCAATAAAGAGTGTGTCGATGGCTTAAAGCAGGCCGGTATCAGCGCCCAAGATTACACCGACGGTATGTTCATCACAAAAGCTCAAGATGTCCGGTTAGGGCATGTCGGCGATATTACAAAAGTTAACTCCATGGCTCTGCTCAAAGCCATGGCGTACGGTATCGTGCCTGTCGTATCCTGTTACGGGAAAGATAAAAGTGGACATCTCCATAACATTAATGCCGATACGGCTGCTACGAAAGTTGCTGAAGTGCTCAAAGCTGAGAAACTTACCATACTGACAAATATTGACGGTGTCCGTGATGCCGACGGTAAACGTATTAACCACCTAAATGTTGCGGACATCACCCGTTATATAGATAGCGGCGTGATACGGGGCGGCATGATACCAAAAGTCTGGGCGTGTGCCGATGCCGTTAAGCATGGCGTGAAAAAGGCTCACCTGATTGACGGCACCGTACCCCGAGCCTTACTTCTAGAAGTCTTTACTGACGGTGGAATCGGAACGGAGATTGTAAAGTGAGTGACGACTTGAAACAACTTGAGGATGCTCATATTATGTCCACCTACAAGCGACACGATCTTGTTCTGGAAAAAGGGCAGGGGTGCTATGTCTTTGACCAAGATGGTAAGAAATATCTCGATTTTGTTGGCGGCATTGCTACGTGTACTGTCGGTCACGCTAACCCGGCAATTGTAAAAGCCATGACTGATCAGGCGAACAAGCTGATCAGTGTTTCCAATCTTTATTACACTGAACCACAAATCCTGCTTGCGCAAAAACTCTCTCAACTATCAGGACTTAAGAGAGCATTTTTCAGTAACAGCGGTACTGAAGCTAATGAAGCAGCTATTAAGTTAGCCAAGAAAGTTACCGGTAAGAAAGAATTCATTGCGTTTGTTGATGCATTCCATGGTCGGACAAGCGGCAGCTTGGCACTTACTTGGAAACCAGAGTATAAAGAACCGTTTCTGCCGCTGGCTCCAGATGTAAAATTTGCTCCGTATAATGATATTGCAAGTCTTGAAGCGTTAGTGAGTGATGATACGGCAGCAATCATTGTCGAGCCAATCCAGGGGGAGGCCGGTATCATAGTGCCCGATACTCATTTCCTAACTGAACTGCGAGAATTCTGTACCAGCCACGAGATCTTAATGATTATTGATGAAGTACAAACCGGCGTAGGCCGTACCGGTACGTTCTTTGCCTACCAGCACAACCATATTAAGCCGGATATCGTAACTGTTGCCAAAGGGCTCGCCAACGGCGTGCCGATCGGCGTGTGTTTATCTGACTATGATCTTGAGCCAGGCAATCATGGCTCAACGCTGGGTGGCAATAGTCTCTCGGCGGCTGTTGCAAACGCTACTATCGACTACATTGAGCAGCACGATCTAGTAAGCAATGCTAAAACAGTAGGAGACTACTTAATGGATAAGCTGCGCGACTTACAAAAAACCATACCGCTTATTCAAGATGTACGTGGACAGGGATTAATGATTGGTATTGTGCTCAACGAGCCTGAAGCGGCGCGGATCGTACAACAGAGTATGGATCATGGATTGCTCTGCAACGCCCCCACCCCTTCGATTATACGATTACTGCCACCTTTGATTGTGGCTAAAGAGCAGGCCGATGAGTGCATAGCTATTTTCGAAAAGGTCATGCAAGCATGAAATCTGTCGGCATCATCGGAGCAAGCGGGTACACCGGGCATGAGCTTGTTAAGCTGCTTGGCCGTCACGGATCAGTTGATCTAAGAGTCCTCAATAGCCGGAACTACGCAGATCAAAAAATAAGTAGCCTCTATAGGGATTTCCAAGGCGAAGAAGCCTATACCGGCTATTCCTTTGATGAGATTAACGCACTTGAACTTGACCTGATCTTTTTGGCTTTACCGCATGCCAAATCAATGGATACTATCGCCACGCTGAACACGACCAAAACTAAGCTCATTGATCTGAGCGCCGATTATCGGTTTAAAGACGGTGCACTCTATGAGAAAGTCTATGGCCGGGCACCACTCCAAACTGAATACGAATGGGTATATGGCTTGCCGGAGTTATTCAAGGCGGATATACAAAATGCCCATGCCGTGGCAAACCCAGGATGTTATGCCACCGCTTCAATCTTAGCGGCCTATCCTATTAGAGACGAGGCAACCCATATCGTGTTTGACTGTCAAAGCGGTTGGTCAGGCGCTGGCCGTGACAGCCGCTACGCTAAAAACCCTGAGTTGCTTGACGATAACATTATTGCCTACAGTCTCACCAAGCACCGGCATAAATACGAGATTGAGCAGTTCATAAACGCACCGCTCAGCTTTACCCCGCACGTTTTCGATACTTTTCAAGGCATGATGTGCACAGCACACATATTACTCAAAGATAGTGCCGACAGTGCTGCCATCATCAAACGCTATCAAGATTTTTACGCTGATGCCGCTTTTGTACGAATCAGTGAGGCTGCACCTGAAATCAGGCAAACCCAAAAAACTAATTTCTGTGACATTGGCGGCTTTGAAATCGATGAGACCAATCAGTTGGTAGTGGTATCTACACTTGATAATCTCTGGAAAGGGGCTGCCGGCCAGGCAGTTCAAAATATGAATCTCATGCTTGGCTTTGAGGAAACAACTGGACTGATCTAATCTGTTACACTAAAAGAATATGAAGAGTATATTAAGCCGGGGGGTTTCGTCAGCCGTCAAAGAGTTATTTTCTGTAGAGCTTGCCATAGAACTTACTCGTCCTGAAGAACAATTTGGTGACTATACAACAAATGTAGCGCTGCAATTATCAAAGCAGCTCGGCAAAAATCCGCGGGAGATTGCTGAGACTCTTGCCGCCCAGCTGCGGGACAGCCTTACTGAGTATATTGATACCGTTAGTGTCGCCGGGCCTGGCTTTATCAATCTGCATATGCGTGACCGCAGCCTGTATGCGGCACTACAGAAAAAACACGAAAAAACACTTGCCGATACCTCAATTGTCGCTGAATACTCCGACCCTAATCCATTCAAAGTTCTTCACGCCGGGCATCTTTACACGACAATCACTGGCGATGCCATAGCTCGTCTACTTGAGGCTGCTGGTGCAACCGTGCACCGCATTAACTACGGTGGGGACGTTGGTCTGCATGTCGGTAAAACGATGTGGGCGGTTGCGCGCGCCTTAGGCGGTGAGTTACCCGAGAAGCTCGATGAGATTAATAGTGAAGGACGTCCTGAATGGTTAAGCGATCGTTACGTCGAGGGCAATATTGCCTATGAGCAGGACGAGAACGCCAAAGCTGAAATAATCACCAATAATAAACGAGTGTATGAAGTACATGCTCACAATGATCATGAATCACCATTTGCCCGTATCTATTGGACCTGCCGAGAGTGGAGCTATGAAGGTTTCCATACGCTCTATAAGCAGCTGCAAGTTACAGAGTTTGAGCGGTATATTGCTGAGAGCGAAGTAACGCCGCTCGGCATAGAAATGGTTACCAAAGGCCTGAATGAGGGTGTGTTTACTCGTTCAGACGGAGCCGTCGTGTTTGGCGGGGAAGCGTACGGCTTGCACACTCGTGTTTTTCTCAATTCTGAAGGCTTACCGACGTATGAAGCCAAAGATCTCGGTCTTGCCGCCTTGAAATGGCAAGACTACCACTTTGACCAGGGGATAATCATTACAGCCAATGACATTGTTGAGTATATGAAAGTAGTGCTCAAAGCACTTGAACATTTTTATCCTGAAGTTGTGTCGCGGAGCAGGCATTTTACGCATGGTACTATCAAGCTACCTGGTGGTAAAAAAATGAGCAGCCGAACGGGTAATATATTACGTGCCCAAGATATTCTTATAGCTGCCGACCAAGCCAATCAGGCACTAACCGGTCAAAATAATCCTGAAACAGTCCTCGGTGCCGTTAAATATGCCTTCCTTAAAAATCGCATCGGCGGCGATATTATCTATGATCCCGAGCAATCGGTAAGTTTGGAAGGCAACAGCGGCCCCTATTTGCAGTATGCGCACGCTCGGGCCCGGTCTATCTTAGGTAAGGCAGTGTCACAAACAGAGCAGCACACGGCTCTAGAGGAAACTATAGAGTTTACCCCTGAAGAACGGTCCTTAGTCCGTAAGATTACGGAATATGTCGAGGTATTTGATAAGGCAGTCGTCGAATTGATGCCACACCATATCTGCACCTATCTCTACGAACTTGCCCAGACGTTCAATCATTTTTATGAGCATAGTCGAGTAATTGGCGATGAGCGTGAAAGACTGCGGCTTGTGCTTATTGAGCACTATGCAGACACGCTGCAAGCAGGCCTGGACTTACTTGGCATACCGGCACCTGATAGAATGTAAATAAAGAGGAGGGATAGGTCTATGGCGGCAAAACAACGCACGCGTCAGGTCTCACGGACACAAGCAGTGACTACGGGAACTACGATACGTATAGAACAGCCGAAAAGTTCTCGGCAACAAAAACCTAAAATAACGGTTGTCATGGCTCAGGAACTCAACCCGGTCAACGGTTTTGTGTCATTTCTACGGGAACACGCTATTGTCGGTTTGGCAGTTGGTTTTGCTATCGCTACCCAGCTGCAAGCAGTCGTTAAGCAGCTCATCGCAAGTTTTATTAATCCGCTCTACGGACTGTTATTCAACGGTCAGCAGCTCAGTACACTTACGGTAACTCTGCATTGGCACGGTCGGCATGAGCAGTTTGGGTGGGGCGAGTTCGTCTATACCTTAATCGACTTTTTGTTTGTTTTAGCAATTATTTACTTTGCAATCAGAACTTTGCATCTTGACGATCTGGACAAACCTAAAAAGAAGCAAGAAGCAGCAGTAAAAGAGCAAATGTAGTCATGAAGCTTTCTGAAAATGAGTGGAAGAAGAAATTAACTCCTGAGCAGTACCATATATTACGTGAGAAGGGGACTGAGACGCCATTTAGCGGGGAGCTGCTACACCAGGACGGTAACGGTGATTTTGCCTGTGCGGCCTGCGGCGCAGTTCTCTTTACTAGTGATAGTAAATACGACTCAACAATTCCTGGTCTGGAAGGATGGCCCAGTTTTGCGGACGTCGCAAAAAGCGATGCAGTAGTGCTTACTGATGACACTACTTTCGGTATGCATCGTACCGAGGTTACTTGTAAGAATTGCGGTAGCCATCTCGGCCATCTTTTTGATGATGACTCTTCGCCGACAGGTAAGCATTACTGCATAAACTCAGTGGCTTTGGATTTCCAAGAAAAATAATAGTCTTTGGCTACTCTTTGCCGAGTTCTTCTATAGAGAAGAACCTGCCTTCTGATAAATTCTTAGCCACATCGTCGGGACTAAAAACATGACCTTGGAGGACTAGTTTCACACCAGAATCCATATGTTGGAGCGTAGCAAATGCAAAACCAAGATTGAATGGCGCATCTGACATATCATATCCCTTCAGCGGAATAACAGAACCGGTAATTATAACTGCCTTGTCGGCGATCATATTTCTCTCTATAAATCGTGCAGTATCAGGCATGGTGTATGTGCCATGCGTTATGAGTACCTTATCTGCAGGGGCGCTATCTACGGCAGCACATATAGCCTTTATATCATCAGGCGTGAGCTGCCTACTGTCTTTCATGACTACCGTGTGGTAGGTTAGGTCAAAATCAAGTTTTATCTTACTGAAATAGGTAGGGAGGATTGATTCTTGAGCAGTTACGGCCGTATCTTTACTTGGATCCCATTCTGAATCTATAGTACCCCCAGCTATTACGATATGAATTTTTCTTGGGGGGGGGTAGCCATAATTATATGGTAACAAATAATAAGATTTAGCGATATCTTGGATACGCCAGCAAATAATTACTCATTATCGCTCTAGAACCTCTGGTATGATGTTGGTATGAAAATACTCTTTTTGCAGACAGGCGGGACAATCGATAAAGACTATCCGGCTGGTAAGGATAATCATGGATACAGCTTTTTAATCACGACCCCTGCCTGTGAGCGCATATTAAAACGCGTACGACCTGATTTTGATTTTGAAATTAAAACAGTTCTGCAAAAAGATAGCCTTGATATTTCTGACGAAGACAGAGACAAGATTCTCGATGCCTGTAAAGGCAGTACGATCAATAGAATAGTTATCACGCACGGTACGGATACGATGCTGCAAACGGCACAACTCCTGAGTGAACTCAGTGATAAAACCATCGTGCTAACCGGTGCCTTAACGCCTGAACTATTCAAAAACTCGGATGCTGACTTTAATTTAGGCACCGCTATTGGAGGAGTGACCGTATTAGATCCTGGAATCTATATTGCTATGAATGGCAGCATCATGCACTGGGATCAGGTCTACTTCGACTCAGCAACGAGTCGGTTTATGCAAAAGACAGATGACTAGCTTATACGTTACTGTATTTGGTACCCCAAGTTGCCATTTGCTTGAGAATGGGTAGCAGATCGTGACCTTTATCAGTAAGTGTGTATTCGGTACGAGGAGGGACTTCGGCAAAGCTTGCCTTGGTGACGATGCCTTTGGATTCCAAATCATCGAGTCGCTGTGAAAGGGTTCGTGGGTTAATAGTACCAACAGATTTCTCTAGTTCACAGAAACGCTTTGGACCGCTAAATAAGTCACGCAGAATCAGAGCTGTCCATTTGTTACCGATAATATCCATGGCGCTTGCAATACAGCCTACATGTGGCTCAAGTCTAGTTTTCGCAGAAAGAGTTTTCATAACTTTACAAAGTATAGTATTAAGCCTATACTGAGAATGCTTAATACTATAAAAAGTATATCATAAAGGAGATAAGAATGAAATTAGCCGTTATTATAGGTGCTACTCGCCAAGGTCGCAAAACTGCACAGCAAGCCAAGTGGGTCTTTAACACAGCCAAACAATTGGAGGGAGTTAGCGCAGAGCTTATTGATCTTAGAGAGTATCCGATGCCGTTTTTCGATGAAGCAGTATCACCGCGTTATAATCCAGAGCGTAAAATTGATCCAGCCGTTGAACCCTGGCTCAAGAAACTAGAAGAGTTTGATGCGTACGTCTTCGTAACGCCGGAGTACAATCACTCCATTACTGGTGTGCTGAAAAATGCTCTAGACTATGTGACTTGGGAACTGCTTCGTAAACCTGCAGCAGTGGTATCGCATGGTGCTAACGGCGGCGCAAGGGCAATGACGGACTTAAAAGAAGTCCTGTCTGAAAGCCGGGCAGTCCTCGTTCCATCAGCTTCATCTGTAGCAATGTCAGGGATGAGCGAGATGATCGATGAAGACGGTAATCTATCCGAAGCAGCTAAAGCTAACCCTTACGGGCCACAAGCTGGCCTCGATACTTTATTGACTGACCTCAAATGGTATAGCGATGCACTTGCAGCCGCCCGCGCGAAAACCGCTTAGCATGTAGCTCAGCTAGTAAGAATCCGCCGCTTAGTTATAATGGGTAGCAATGATTGATAAAAGCGCTATCCCGACCAAGCTTCTGTGGATGGATTTAGAGATGACGGGTCTTGATCCGCAGCGAGACGTTATTCTTGAAGTTGCCGTTGAAATCACTGACTTTAATTTCAAAACCCTGGCAAGTTACGAAGCAAGAGTACAGCAGCCTAAAGAATTAGTTGTTGAACGCATGCAAAAAAATACGTGGTGGGCAGATTATCCGGCAAACCGTGATGAATTTGTGCAGAAACTAGACAGCGCCAAGACAAGCAAGCAAGTTGAACAAGAAATTATAGAACTAATTGAACAGCAATTTGGTGATGAACCGGCTGTACTAGCCGGTAACAGCATACATAATGATCGAAACTTCGTTAAACAGTGGTGGCCGCAACTTGATTTAAAACTGCACTACCGGATGCTTGATGTCAGTGCCTGGAAAGTTTTCATGCAGGGTAAATACGGTGTGCAATTTGAGAAAAAAGAGATTCATCGGGCTTTTGATGACATTCAAGCCTCAATCGCTGAGCTACAGCATTATTTAGAATGGTTTGCTCATGGATCACAAGACGGTTGAGGCCTATATTTTAACCATGCCGAATTCCTGGCTAGACTATCCTTTTGGCGAAGGTGTGGCTGTCTATAAAGTTGGCCCAAAGGATGACGGTAAAATGTTTGCTCTTATAGCAGAAGGTAAAGATCCCGTACGTTTAAGTCTGAAATGTGATCCGGGATTGTCCAAGTTACTGCGCGAGAAATATGATGAGATCATGCCTGGCGACCATCTTAATAAAAAGCACTGGAATACGTTAGTCTTAACCGGCCAACTTGGCTGGGATGAAGTACAAGATTTGATAAGACACAGCTATCAACTGGTAGCTGGCATCAATTAGCTAGCACCGGCAGCATTGGCGGCTTCATTGAGCTGTTTCGTAAGTAATAAGGCCTGATTATAGTCATTGCTTAGTTGTATATGACCCTTTTTACCGGAAGTTTTTAGATACGCAGAGTGCAGGTCGCTCATATAGGTAGTGAGCTGGCTGCTCATGACTTGTTGCAATTCCGACATATACGTATTGCTGGCTGCTGAATTTGTTAGCTGAGTATCGGTTGTGGGATTTATTTTAAGACCGAGTTCCTGTGGTTTGATCTTTTGTTTATTATCAAGCAGGTAGTGCATAAGCTGTCCCTCCGAGCTCGTCACTGAGGCCTGGGTGGTCGCCACAAAATTCTGATAGCTAGCTGGCAGCGATGCGGCTGCCGGCGAAGCAACTGCATTGGTCGTGAGGTGAATCAATTCCTGCTGATCCTGCAGTACAGCTATAAACGGTTGCAGGGTAAAGCCCGGAGTAAGCAGCCCTTTTATGATACTGAACAGGACTAATAAGACCACGAGACCACCTCCGAGTAAGGCAAAGCGGAGTGGTAATGATTTTCCGTTAAGTGTGCTCAGCAATGAAGGAGTCTTTGCCGTATTTTGTGCATTAGTAATAAATGCATAGGATCCCTCTGGTGAGACCGGGGCTTGTGGCTGACCAGCCGGGGACGGAGTTTGCGCTGCGGGAAACGGTTGTGGCTGAGCTGTTGGTTGTGGCTCGACCGCCTGCTGAGGAGGTAACTGGTTTGGCCCAAGCGCTAGGGGTGTATGCCGGACGTTAAAGTGCGCTGGCTGTTCCATGCCTCCTGCTGTCGGTGGGGGTGCCAGATGCTGTGGTTTAACCTGCTGCTGCATGTAGGGACTTATATATTGCTTTAAGTGCTCGGGCATTGTCTCTTGCATATGCTGCGTCATTTGCTGTTGAATATGCGGAGGAACGTAAGCGCCGCTTTTTTGGTAATACTGTAAATTCGCAGGAAGTGTTTTCTGCATATGCTGTGCCATTTCTTGTTGCACACGTTGCGGTATAGGGATCGCTCTATTTTGGGCTAGATTGTTTTGTCTGGGAGGCATAGCTTTAATTAAACCATAAGCATAGCGCTCATAGTAAGCAAGATACATGCTAATAATAGATATTCTTTGATTCTTCTTATGCTATGCACCGAGCGCTATTCGCTATAAGCTAGTGACATGGATGCCATTGAAGAGGTTAAAACCCGTCTCTCTATAGAGGATGTCATTGCTGAGTATGTGCCCCTGAAGCGAACAGGACGTAATTGGAAGGGACTCAGTCCGTTTACCAGTGAAAAGACACCGAGTTTTGTAGTAAGCCCCGAAAAGCAAATCTGGAAAGACTTCAGCTCGGGCAAGGGCGGTAGCATGTTCGATTTTGTCATGGAAGTAGAGGGTCTGGACTTCAAAGGGGCGCTTGAACTATTAGCCCGTAAGGCTGGCGTGGATCTTGAGCAGTACCGATCATCACCACGCCAAAACGGTCCTGACAAGGAACGCCTGCACCAACTATTAGATGCAGCTGCTAAGTTCTACCAAGTACAGTTTTCCAAGCATCAAAAGGCCCTCGAGTATGTTTTTAAGAAGCGGCGGTTTAGCAAACAGACGGCGCTGGAATGGCGCCTTGGCTACGCGCCCAATACTGGTACGGCGCTACACAATTTTGCTAAGACCAAGGGCTTTAGTGAGGATGAGATCAAACAAGCCGGGCTCAGCGCACGAAGTTATGATGGCAAAAGCCAGGATATGTTTCGAGGGCGTCTCATGATTCCTTTGCAGGATGCTCAGGGAAGAGTTATTGGTTTTACGGCACGTTTATTGGAAGGCGATGACTCCCAAGGTCCGAAATATATTAATACACCGCAGACGGTACTGTACGACAAAAGTCGACACATATATGGCCTGCACTTGGCTAAAGAGGCCATTCGTAAAACAAAATTTGTGGTTATCGTGGAAGGCAACCTGGATGTAATTAGCAGCCATCAAGCCGGTGTCCGACAAGTAGTGGCAACAGCTGGCACAGCGCTGACTGAACCAAATTTAAAAACCTTGAGCCGATTCACGGGCGATGTCCGTTTGTGTTTTGATGCTGACTCCGCTGGTATGGCCGCAACAGAACGGGCTATTCCGCTCGCCAGTCGCGTCAAAGTATCCCTCAGTATTATCGACCTACCAAGCGGCAAAGATCCCGACGAGCTTGTACAGCAAGACCCGAGTTTATGGGAAGCTGTTATAACCAAGCACCACTATGCTTTAGATTGGCTTATGACTCGCTACCAGAGCCTGCTCGATTTGAATTCAGCCCAAGGTAAACGCGAATTTAGCGACATATTACTTCCTGTAGTACGTGATCTGGCGGATCCTGTGGAGCGTGATCATTACTTAAATGCTATTGCCGAGCAGTTGCATGTCAATCAAGCGGCACTTGATCAGAAGTTCCAAAAAATTGCTCCAACTTCACCATCACAACGCCGCCGCACCATTAAAGTCAGTCCGACAAAGCTTGATGCAGTTGCCGTTGAGAACCAAAAAGTGCAGGATAGATTTCTAGCGTTGGTATTAATGCGACCGACCCTACGAGAATTTCTCGAATTGGTTACGGCTGACATGCTCTATACCGAGCAAGGCCAGACATTATTAGAATTTCTCAAGCAAAACCCTGATTTTAACGGTTCGGACCCAGGACCCGTGCAAAATTTAGCCGATTATGTTAAAATAGAATCATTACTCTACGAGGAACTTTACCAGGGTCTCGAGCTGAATGAACTTCATGAGGAGTCCGCTCGATTGCAGGCTGAATTGGTAACTAAATTTATTAAAACCCAGAAACAACTCTTATCTGAGCGCCAGCGTGCGGCAGTTGATGAAACAGCACTTCGCGAATTACAGGAACAGGATAAGCAATACAACATACTACTTAATAAAGTAAAAGGAGTCGCGCATGGCTAAAGAGAATAGCAAGGCCAAGAAGTCGAAGCCAGTCGAAGAACAACTGACTATCGAGCAACACAAACAACAATTACTCGCCCGTGCTAAAAAAGATGGGCATATAGAGCAGCGGGATATTTTTCTCGCTATTCCGGAAACCGCTGAGAATGCGGAAGTTCTTGATGCGCTCTACACTGAACTGGCAGATGCCAATCTTGAGATCACTACCACCGAACCTAATCCCGAAAACTTTACTGACGAGTGGGAGGCTGAAGAGGTTGAAGAAGAGGCTGCTGCTCCCGAGGCCGCTGTGTATCTGGATGATGATGTAGCTGACGATTCGGTCCGATTGTACTTGCGAGAGATTGGTAAAATACCGCTCTTAAATGCTGAAGAAGAGTTGGCGCTGGCCCAGCGCGTGGTGGCGGGTGATAAAGATGCTAAGGATAAAATGGCCGAAGCAAACATGCGCCTGGTTGTTTCTATTGCGAAACGCTATGTTGGGCGAGGACTCGATTTACTCGATCTGATCCAAGAAGGCAACACCGGTCTACTGCGGGCCGTAGAAAAATTTGATCCGGATAAAGGTTTTAAGTTTTCAACCTATGCTACCTGGTGGATTCGCCAAGCCATAACTCGAGCAATCGCTGACCAGGCCCGAACTATTCGTATCCCCGTTCACATGGTTGAGACAATTAATAAGCTGCTGCGCACCCAACGTCGTCTGACACAAGAACTGAACCGCGAGCCTACCAATGAAGAAATTGCCAAAGAAATGGAAATCGATATTGATAAGGTCGAACACATCATGAAAATTAAGCAGGATATTTCATCGCTGGATGCTTCTATCCGTGATGATGAAGAGGATAGTGTTCTGGCTGATTTCATTGAAGATGAAGATACCGTCAGCCCTGAAGAATCCGCTACTGGGCAGCTCCTTAAAGAGCAAGTAAAAGATATGCTCAGTGCGCTTACTGAACGCGAGCAAAAGATTCTTAAACTACGCTTCGGTCTAGAAGACGGTAAGAGCCACACACTTGAAGAAGTCGGCCAAGAGTTTAGTGTTACCCGTGAGCGTATTCGTCAAATTGAGGCAAAAGCCTTAGCTAAGCTTCGCAAGCATCGTGACGCCAAAAAACTCCACGATTACATTAAATAGATCATGACTAAACAGCTGCAAATTATCGGTCTAGCAGGGACTAATGGCAGCGGTAAAGATAGTGTGGGCCATATTTTGGCTCAGTATCATAATTACCTATTCGTGTCAGTTACTGAGCTGCTGCGAGCAGAACTTACGCAGCGCAAGGTGCCAATAACGCGTGAGAGTCTCCGCGCACTGAGCGCTGAGTGGCGACAAGCGCAAGGAGACGGAGTTCTCATTGATATGGCCATGCACAGCTATCAGGCGGTAAAGGACAAGTATGCCGGTATAGCCATCGCCAGCTTACGTCATCCCGGGGAGGCTGATCGTGTACATGCACTCGGCGGTCTTATAGTGTGGGTTGATGCCGATCAACGTGTTCGGTATGACCGAGTGCAGGCCAATGCCGCAACGCGTGGTCGACCTGGAGAAGACAACGAAACCTATGAACAGTTCCAGGCAGAAGAAGCAATTGAAATGAATAGTTCAACAAGTACCGACGGCACAGTACTGAACATGGCGGCTGTAAAAGAGCAGAGTGACACTCAGATTGATAACAGTGGCTCTGATCTTACGACATTGCATACCAGTGTCGAAAAAACTCTTAATCTTTAATTAAGCGCTATTCCGCTTACGCGCAAGTTATAATAAGCGTGAATGAACAAACTTAATAAAAGTGTGATTGGTCTTACCGTTGGTGCTCTTGGAGTCGTCTTCGGCGATATAGGAACGAGTCCGCTATATGCCGTGAGCGCTGCCTTTGGAAAGCTTGGATTTCATTTAGCTATCAACCAGCAAAATGTCTTCGGAGTTATTTCATTGTTACTATGGTCAGTCAGTCTGGTTGTTTCAGTGAAGTTCATTGGCTATATTATGCGCGCCGATAATGAAGGTGAGGGTGGAATAATGGCGCTTATGACCTTGTTAAAGGGCAGTAAGTTACGTTCCCAATATAAGTGGGCCTTTCTGCTCTTAGGCATTGTGGGAGTCGCCTTATTTTACGGCGATAGCACAATCACTCCAGCCATATCGGTGCTATCGGCAGTCGAAGGCTTAAAAGTTATCAATACCAGTCTAGCTTCATATGTGGTTCCGGTAACGCTTGTTATCTTAACTATGCTTTTTATAATTCAGCGTTACGGCACCGATTTAATTGGTGACATGTTCGGTCCGGTTATGCTGCTTTGGTTTGTAACTATTGGCGTTGGTGGCGGCTGGCAAATTTGGCAGCATCCGGCAGTTTTAATTACTTTGTCACCTTATACGGCTATTCATTTCTTTATATTACGACCAGCTATAGCCTTTATTGCCATGGGGGCGGTAGTGCTGGCTATTACCGGGACCGAAGCGCTTTACGCCGACATGGGACACTTTGGAAGAGCTCCCATTGCCCGCAGTTGGTTCTGGGTAGTATTCCCCGCATTACTCTTGTGTTACATGGGGGAGGGTGCGGTGATAACGCATAATGCGTACGCTGCTAATAATCCGCTCTTCTTACTCTTTCCTTTAGTCTTACGGACCCCAGTCGTTATACTTGCGACAGCGGCCACTGTTATTGCTTCCCAAGCGGTTATTTCGGGCGCGTTTTCATTGACTCGCCAAGCTGTGCAGCTCGATTTTCTACCCAAAATGTTAATTCTGCACACCTCCAAACGTAAAAGCGGACAGATCTATTTACCTTTTGTTAATGCTGCATTATTTGTCGTAGTTTTAGCGCTTGTCATTTTATTTGGATCGTCAGCTAGACTTGCTAATGCATACGGGGTAGCAGTGAGCGGCACACTCGCAATAGATACGGTACTATATTTGGTCGTTATGCGGAGTTTGTGGCACAAACGCCGGCGAGCCGTCTTTTTTACGGGACTAGCCTTTTTGCCGATCGATTTACTGTTTGTCACGTCAACGCTCCCCAAGATATTACAAGGTGGCTGGGTCCCCATTCTCATAGGTTTTGTCTTATTTATACTTATCACTACCTGGATTAAAGGACAGCTAGTGGTTATTAAGGAGCGCCGGGCCCTGGAGGGATCGCTGCAAGACTTTGTTGACGCAATTCGCCGTGAGAAGCCTCCCATTCGGCGAGTACCGGGCACCGCTGTCTATATCGGCCACCATGCTGATCTGGCACCGCTTGCACTACATGCTACCCTTAAAGACCTCCATGAACTGCAAAAAGAGGTTGTCATCGTGTCTGTTGAACTTACTACTGCTTCGCATGTTGCCGAAGATAAACGGGTTGTTGTAGACCATCTCGGCTACAAGAATGATGGTATTTGTCATGTTCACTTATCTTTCGGTTTTCATGATGCGCTTAATATTCCCGAGACATTAAAATCTATACATCGTTATGATCCAGATTTTAATGTTGATCTAACAAACGCCGCTTACTTTATATCACTGAGCAGAGTCATCCCGGACAAACGACATAACTTGTTGCACTGGCGTAAGGCCTTGTATTGCCTTATGGCCCGCAATGCCATGAGTACAAGTGACTACTATAGACTTCCCATCGGGCGTACCGTGGAAATGAGTTCCTTGATTAAACTATGAATAAGGCGGATCTTCGGAGCCAGCTCAAACAACTACGCAGCAACCTATCTGCAAGTGAACGGCATACGCTCAGTCAGCGTATCTGCCATACTCTAGAAAACCTTGACTGGAACGGCATAGACACGCTGCATTGTTTTGAGCCGATTATGGAACTTAGCGAGGTTGATATTAGTAACTTTGTAGATGTGCTCAGAAAACAGCATCCAAGCATTCAGTTTTACACTTCGCGTCGTATCAATGAGATCTGGACAATAGTTTCCTGGCAGGATCATAGGCCTGTTACTTCAATACAATTCGATGCGGTAGTTGTACCAATGCTCGGCTTTGATACGGATCGGCAGCGCATTGGCTATGGCGGCGGTTATTACGACAGATTTTTGGCTACACAACCTCAGACTCAAAAAATCGGGGTATGTTTTGAAGCAGGCAAGGTAGCCTCTATACCGGCAGAACCACATGACGTAGCGCTTGATAGGATTGTCACCGAAAAACGCATCTATGTGAAAGAGTAACCTTTCAATACAAGAGAGAGTTTCTTGGCGTATACTGTCAAGTAATGAGTGCGAAGGATCAATTAAAGAGTAAAAAGCTTGTCGTTATTGATGGCAAAAGCGTTTTTTACCGTGGCTACTATGCCATGCCAAATCTTACGACTAAGGATGGTACACCGACTGGCGGCGTTTTTGGATTTGCCACTATGGCTTTAGAAGTTATTCGTCGCTTGAAGCCTGATTATGTAGCCGTGGCGTGGGATAAGCCTAAAACCAATATTCGTAAACGGTTAGCTTTATATCCTGAATACAAAGCTGGACGTAAACCAGCGCCCGCCGATTTTTATGAACAAGTACCAATCCTGCAAGACTTGCTTAAGGCCTTCGGCTGGCCTTTATATGAACTTGACGACTACGAAGCTGACGATATTATGGGTACGTTGGCTGTTCAGGCAAGTAAGCAAGGCCTTGAGACCTTACTTATTACCTCAGATATGGACATGTTGCAATTGGTCAACGACCATGTGCACGTCTATGCACTTAAAACAGGGTTATCGAACATTGAATTGTATTCACCAAGTAGTTTTGAAGCAAAATACGGTATAGCTGTTGATCAATTTCTTGATTTAAAATCGCTGAAAGGCGATTCTTCCGATAATATCCCGGGTGTTCCGGGTATTGGTGAAAAAGGTGCACTCGAACTGCTCAAGGAATATGACACACTTGACGGCGTATATGAAAATCTAGCACTCATCAAAGAATCAACCCGCAAAAAACTGGAAGCCGGCAAAAAGCTTGCCTATTTAAGCAAAGAGCTGGCACGTATCTGGATCGATGCACCAATTAAGCTCAATTTAGCAGAGCTGGACGGTAGCAAAGTACAGCCCGAAAAAGTTCTACACTTGTTGCAGAAACTAGAATTTCGGACATTAGCACGTCGGCTACCCGACGTTATGCAGGTAGCTATTACCAATCATCAAACTGCCACGGGTAAACTACCCATTAAGCTAGGGAAGAATATTATTATTGATAGCCCCCAAAAACTTACAGCTGTTACATTACCTGATTCGGATAAGCTGTTTCTCTATTCGCGTGCAGCCAATAAGCATGGTCGTGATCCGCAGGTCTTATTGCTCAGTACTGACGGAAGTATAATCTATAGTTTTGATTTAGAAAAAATAGGCGACAAGTTTCCGGTTGACGTGCTTAAAAACGCCAGTCCGCTGGTTGGCTATGATGTTAAATACAGCCTGAAAGTATTACGTGCACTTGGCTGCCAGGATGTCGCACCCGTTGGGCACGATATTCTCATCGGAGCTTTTCTGCTGAATTCATTGCGTAGGGAACAGAGCCTCAGTGAACTTGTGGCTGCCGACCTTGACTATGAAACCTCTCCTTTTGAAGATCTTGACCCGGAGCAAGTTATTAGCCGGGCTCCGGAGATTATTGCTGTTATTAAAACGCTCTACGAACAACAAAATGCAGAGATGAAAAAAATACCGAAACTATCAGAGCTTGCCGCGCAGGTCGAGTGGCCGGTTATCCCCGTGCTCGCCGACATGGAATATACTGGCATCCAACTCGATACAGATTACCTTGCTACTTTCGCCGATGAAATCAATGACCTGATTTCTGACTACGAGCAGCAGATATACGGTTATGCCGACCAGGAATTTAATATTAGCTCGCCAGCACAGCTGGCTGAGGTGCTATTCACCAAATTGCAGTTACCAAGTAAAGGGATTAAAAAAGGCAGGACTGGATACAGCACTGCCGCAAGCGAGCTGGATAAGTTGCGGGGTACGCATCCAATTATCGATCTCATTACCCAATATAGGGAAGTTGCCAAGTTGAAAAATACCTATGTTGATACCTTGCCGCAAATGGTTGATGGGCAATCACGTGTACACACCACGTTTAATCTCACTGTAGCTCAAACCGGACGCCTGAGCAGCACTGATCCTAACTTACAAAACATACCGACGCGTACTGATCTTGGACGCCGTATAAGGACCGCTTTTGTAGCTGGACCGGGTAAACAACTTGTTAGCGCCGATTACTCGCAATTTGAACTGCGACTGGCGGCTGTGCTTGCCAAGGATACTGAGCTTATCGAAATGTTTAATCGTGGCGCCGATATTCATGCAACAACGGCAGCACTCATTTATGAACGGGCACCCGAAGACGTTACCAAGCAAATGCGACGGGCTGCCAAAGTGATTAATTTCGGTATTCTCTACGGTATGAGCCCGCATGGCCTATCGATTGCTACGGGTATGACGCGTGAACAGGCGGTAACATTCATTGAACGGTATAAAGCGGTGCGCCAGCCGCTCTTTGACTATATGGATCGCGTGAAAGAAAAAGCCAAGATTGATGGCTATGTCGAGACGTTATTCGGCCGTCGTCGCCCGATGCCTGATATTCATTCCGGCAACTTCATCGTTCGCCAGGCTGCCGAACGGGCCGCCATCAATATGCCCATACAGGGCACAGAGGCTGATCTCATGAAGCTGGCTATGATCAAGATCCACACATTGCTTGGTGAGCAATATGCGAACGTGGACTTACTATTACAAATCCACGACTCTATCTTATTAGAATGTAACGAAGGGGAAGCTAGGCGAGTCGGTGAAGTACTCAAGAAAACTATGGAAGATGTCTACAAATTACCAGTTAGGCTAGATGTCGACGTTACGATTGGTGATAACTGGGGCCAGTTATAAAGTGTATTAGATAAAGGTAGTGAAAAGTTGTTGACATAGATCATCAGCCTGCTACTCTAGTATTAGATAAAGGTAGTAGGAAATATAGCAATTATGAATATTGTACAGATATATAAACAGTTCCCAACGCAAAAAGCTTGCCTCAAGCATTTAGAAGCGGTTCGCTGGAACGGGAAACCAAAATGTACCTACTGTAACTCATTGCGGGTTACTACTACACCCAAAGAAAATCGCTTTCATTGCAATTCATGTAACACTTCTTTCAGTGTTACGGTCCAAACCATCTTTCATAAAACCAAAGTTGATCTGCAACTCTGGTTTCTAGCTATAGCTATTATTACCAACCCTAAAAAGGGTATCAGTGCCCGTCAACTTGGCCGTGATTTAGGCGTAAATAAAAATACGGCATGGTCTATGCTCATACGGATACGCAAAGCTGAGGGCAGCAACTTATTACAAGGTATTATCAAAGCCGATACAACCTACATAGGCAATAAAAACCGAGACAATGAGAATGTTTTTAGTTTAATAATTGAAAGGAGCGTAGCATGAGCGGGCCCAAAAAAATAACAGGGGAGAATACCAATAAATCTGCTAAAAAGATACCAAAAGTATGGGGAAGCGGGCCCTTACAGCTTAACGGAGTAGAAATTGAATGCGCTGTGTTAGAAGACGGCACACCTGTGTTGCACAAGACTCGAATGCTGAAAGCACTAGGCCGCCAGAAAAGAGGTGGCAGCAGAACAGATAGGCCATCCTTCGTTGGCGCAAAAAACCTACAACCGTTCATACGCCCCGAACTCGACAAACTGCTTGAAGGTATCGAATACCATGATGGAAGGCGCCTACTCGTAGGTTACGACGCGAAGATATTACCTTACATCTGCCGCGTCTATCGTGATGCTGACCGAGCGGGTGTTCTAACGCCAAACCAGCAGGGTACCGCACAGCTGTGCGAGACTATGGGAGACGCTTTTGCGGTTGTTGGCATTACGGCATTAATCTATGAGCAACTTGGCTATGAGAAGTTCAAACATCCTGAAGCGTTCAGGCTGCTTATCGAGAGTTATATGGCTGACGAAGTCAGGAAATGGAGCAAGGAGTTTCCCGATGAGCTTTTCTTTCAGATGGACCGTATTTATGGCAACCAACCAACAACCTCTCGCAATAGGCCGCTTTATTATGCTAAATTTCTGAGAAAATATATTTATGAACCACTAGAAAAGGGCGAAGTTCTTAGAGGACTGGATGAACGCAACCCAGTTGTCAAAGGAAAGGCCCGAAAAAGCCGCCATCATTCCAACTTGAGCGAGAATATAGGATTGCCGGCTGTGCGCTCTCAAATTTGGCAAGTAGTAGCCGCCCTGAAAATGTCTGCTAACAAACAAAAGTACGAAAGTAACTTTGCTCGTATGATGGGCCAGACCTACCAGACAGACCTATTTGAACAATAGCCAGCGCTATAGTGGCTTTATGCTAGATAAGCTAGAGACTCATAAAAAGGCAATTGTAGCTAAAAAGCCGACTGTTGCTGATATTGCCAAATCCATAAATTTGTCTACACACAGTAATCTTAAACGTGATTAGCCGGACCCCTAGTGCGACGCTGCCGTTTGACTATACGTTTGCTACTGGCTTTTGTTAAGCGGTATGCAAGGCTGACAACCCAGACGGATATAACAATGTCTATGCAACTCGTCAGCAAACTTAAGATGCCGTTATGAAATCCAAAATGATCAAGCTTGATGTTGTAGGCTGCAACTACGATGACAGCCAGTTCGGCACAAATAACCAGCTGCGCTAAACGTTTGTTGCGACCTTGCTGTGCCGCTACGCCGAGCGCTAATATCACGCCAAACCATCCAACAATAAGCACATAATATATAACCGAAGAGAGTAAATTACCGACGCAGTCACCACTCGGGTTATTACAGGTTGAGATGATTGATTGCACGGCGTCGGCTATGTTAAGCAAACTGAGCACAATAAACTGAATGAATGTAGCGGTGCCAGTTTCGTATGTGAGACGCATCATTTCATTATAATGCACCAAGACAATTTGTAACTGGTATAAAAAGCTACTATTTTTGTCAAAAACACACAATAATGTTAGCATATACATTGTCAACTTCGTGAGACATTATTATGCGTTATTACATTGGTTTTTTGGTCACGGTTGGTTTACTCGTAACGCTTATATTTTTGCTGTTTCATGGCGGGGGCAACGGTACGGCGGTACCGTTGGCTTCTAAGCCACTTGCTAGTTATGCAAGCACAGGCTCTGAAGTTCGCCTTACCATTGATGGCCCAATTAATGCTAACCTGGACCATCAGCAGGTACAGATCACCGTTAACGCTAATACTGTTACGTATGATCAAATCCAGGGCTATGACGGCAACGTGGTTAACCAACAGCAATTTGCTAATTCACTCAATGCCTACTCTGCTTTCTTACATGCTTTAGGGATAGCCGGCTTCACTGAAGGTAGTACGAACAGTGCCTTGGGAAGCGAACAAGGACACTGTGCGCTCGGCAGCCGGTATGTACTTGAGCTTACACAGGGCGGTAATGACCTGGAACGTTTCTGGACAACAAGCTGTTCCGGTATCACCGCATCATACGAAGGTAACTTTCCCCTTACTCTGACATTATTTGAAGCCCAGGTTCCCGGATACGCAACGCTTTCCCAGAATCTTAACATTTAGTTGATATGCGACAATAGAGCTATGATCAAGGCGATAATTTTTGACTGTTTTGGCGTACTCGTTGGTAAAGGTTTCGAACAAACCTATCGAACGGCTGGCGGTGATCCGTTACGTGACCGGCTATTTATTGAAGACACGCTCGGAAAGGCTAATCTTGGCCTCATCAGCGACAGTGAATTTCGGGCGAGTATGGCACGTCAAGTGGGTATTAGTCCGATACATTGGAGTCAAGCGGTAAAAAGTGCAGAGTTACTCAATACCGATTTACTTGTCTATATTTCTGAACTGCGAGGCACGTATAAAACTGCTATATTAAGCAATGCTAACAGGGGAGTACTGGAAAGAAAAATAGGTACAGAGTGGCTTGAGAAGGATTTCGATGAAATTGTTGTTTCGGCAGAGGTAGGTATCGCTAAGCCTGACCCCCGGGTTTACCAGCTTATTATCGATCGTCTTAAGGTGCCGCCCCAGGAATGTCTGTACATTGATGACCGGGAGAGTTTTTTAGATGCTGCCCGAGAACTTGGCATGGAAGGCCTGCTATATAAGAACTTCAGTCAGATCAAACGCAGTATGCATGAGCTGCTTGCCTAAGCAGTCGGGCCAATTCGAAATGTTAAGCGTTTATTCAATTGACAGCGCCGTTTAAGTTCCGGTCCACGCAGACGTAGCGTGTTAGCAAGCGCGGCATTTGGTACGAAAATAATAATATCGCGTTCACGCAACTGCACACCGACATCTACTCCAAACTCCGCCTGAACATACTTTTTAATACTGCGTATTTCTGGCGGTTCATCGAAGTCTTTATCGCTTAAAATACTTTGCAAAGAATCCATAGTCCTCTTCAGTATACTTGCTACAATAGACAGCATGCCAGAATTGCCGGAGGTTGAAACGGTACGTATTGGTCTCGCAGAGCTGCTACCGGGTCGAATGGTCGCAGCGCTAGATTTTGATTGGCCTAAATCGTTTCCGAATTCACAGACCGATGTACAGCGATTCTTGATCGGCGCCACTATTACGAGTGTTACACGTCGTGCGAAAATACTGATTATAGAGTTGTCTACGAAGTATTCGCTCATTATTCATCTTAAAATGACGGGACAGCTGGTATTTATCAGCAAAGCAGAGCGTTTTGGAGCGGGCCATCCGAATGACTCACTTGTCGGTGAATTGCCTGATAAATCTACCCGAGTGACATTAGATTTCCGTGATGGCAGCCGGTTATTTTTTAATGATCAGCGTAAATTCGGATGGATGCGTTTACTGCCAACTTTGGAAATCGAGAACCTGGATTTTTTTAAAAAAGTCGGTCCCGAACCACTGGGCAGTAGTTTTACATGGCAACTATTGCGCGAGCGTTTATTACGACGACCTAACTCCAGCATTAAAGCGGTATTATTGGACCAAACAGTCGTTGCTGGTATTGGTAATATCTATGCAGATGAATCATTATGGGGTGCGAAAATTCATCCTGCAACGCGGGTCGGCAGGTTATCGCCGCAACAGTTTAAACGCTTGCACAAGGAACTTATTTTCGTTCTCAAACTGGCTATAGAAAAAGGGGGTTCGAGCGATAAAAATTACGTGAATGCAAAGGGCAAGAAGGGTAGCTATCTAAGTTTTGCTCGAGTTTTTCGTAGAGAGGGCCAGCCTTGTCCGCGCTGCGGTACCATTATTGTTAAAAGCCGTGTCGCTGGTCGGGGAACACATACTTGTCCCTATTGTCAGAAGCTAGAGCAGTAGTACTAGTTAGATTTTGCGAGTCGCTTGAGTAAGGTAGTAATTTCTTTTGGAGAAGCAGCGCGAAAACGGGCAGCGCTTCTTCCAGAACCGACCTTCACCCCGTAGCTATTAAGGGGCAGAACTGTAAATAATGACTCGTCAGTTATATCATCACCAATGGCCAATATGAATTTATAATCTCGTTCTAGCCAAGGTCTCGCGGCATTGGCCTTACTAATCTTTGGATTTTTGATTTCTAGGACCTTATTACCCTGGAGCAGTTCTAGACCATACGTTCTCAGCATTGGCCGCAGTATGCGTTTAATAATCACGGCGTACTTCTGCGCATAATAAGGAGTAGCCGCTCTATAGTGCCAGACTAGAGAACGCGGCTTAACTTCCACGCGTGCGCCGGGTGCAAGACGAGCATACTTTTCTAGTACAGGCAGCAAGACAGGCTTCCAGTCGGTATTAGTTTTTTCTACTGATCGCCAGGTTTTATTACCAACTTTCTTAGTGGCAGCTCCGTGTTCCGCAACTAAATTAACCGGTAGGGCGCCGAACCATTCATCTAAATCTTCACTGCTGCGCCCACTGATGATCACTATATCGTTTGCCCGATCAGCAACTAGGCTTTCAAGAATTTGCAGGAGAGACTTAGGCGGTTTAGCATCACGGTAATCGTTAGTAAAGGGCACCAGACTACCATCATAGTCGAGTAGTAGCAGACGCTTTTTGGCCTGCGCGTAGTCCATTCCCAGATTTTTGGTAAGACGCTTATTCAAGCTAAGAGTACGGGTTAAGTGCAGTGGTCCTGGTAAAGGTTGCTGCAAAGTATCGACAAAGGTTTTTGCCCAATGCTGTACGGTGTTGATCGATAATTCCTTTTTCATGCGTCGCAGTCTGCCACGAAGTTCTTTTTTGCGCATCGTCAACGCTTTTTGTAATGCTTCAACCAAGTCCTCTTGGTCTCGTGGATTCACAATCAAAGCGTCATGGAGTTCATGAGCTGCTCCGGCAGTTGAGCTTAAAATAAGCACCCCTTGCTTGTGATTACTGGCAACGAATTCTTTTGCCGATAGATTCATACCGTCACGCAGGGGAGCAATAAAAGCAACATCAGCAATTTGAAATAAAGCTGCAACCTCTTCAAAGGGCTGCGAGACATTCATATAATCGACTGGTTGCCAGATTGGTGATCCGTATGTTTTGTTAATTTCCTGCGCCAATGCTTCAAGTCTTTCCGCAAGTTGGGCGTAGACAGTAATATCGGTGCGTGAAGGCGCCGCGACCATGGCGAACACTACCTTACCGCGCTGCTGAGGATTACGCTTTAAGAATTCACTATAGGCACGCAAACGTTCTTCCAGACCTTTTGTAGGATCAAGGCGATCAACGCTCACGATAACTTTGCGCCGACCGTAACGTCTTTTATACTGTCGTACGGCCTGCTTAACCTGCTTCGACTTACTGGCCGCTGCGTACTTTTCATAGTCAATGCCCATAGGGAACTCACCAACGCGCACGTTGCGGGTGGCGAGTGTAATCTGGTTATCGGCAGCTACCCCGGCACCCATAGCCTCGCTACTGGCCATAAAATTTTGCACGTAATCAGTGGTATGAAAGCCAATCAAATCGGCGCCGAGCATTCCATTTAACAATCTTTTTGCTTCGGGTAGCCGAGCAAATGTTTTCCGATCAGGAAATGGTATATGTAGAAAGAAGCCGATTGTGGCAACTGATTGTTCGTTGCGCAACATTTCTGGTAATAACATAAGCTGGTAATCATGAACCCATATCTGGCTCTTAGGATTGGCTAGGTTAATAACCGACTCCATAAATTGCTGATTTACTTTACGGTAGGCCTGCCACCAGGTGTCCAAGTATGTTGCTTTGATTCTCTTGGAGGGTAGATTATGAAATAGCGGCCACAATATCGAGTTGCTGTAGCCGTTATAGAAATTTTCAATCTGTTTTTTACTTAAGAAAACCGGATAACAATTGCTTTCTGCAAGTTTGCTGGCAATAAACTGTTTTTCGGCTTCACTCAGTTCGTCACTAGCAATACCGGGCCAACCGATCCAAGTATTCCCCGGGTCATTTACGTATGAAGAGAGCCCAGTGGCTAAGCCACCTAGGCTCGGTGAAAAAACTAATTCGGCGTTCTCTCGTTTAACGCTGATGGGAAGTCGGTTGGAAACAATGATTACCTGTGCCATAACTGTGGGGCTACTGAAGCATAGCAGATACTGATACGAAATAGAGTATCAATTGTTACAATAACAGGGTGACTACTACTTTTACGGGAGAAAACAGCTTTGCGCTGAGTGAGATGCTCCAGGAGCTCACTGACCAGTTTGTCAATGAACATGGTAATTTAACGCTCGAGCGTCTCGACGGAGAAGAAGCTGAGTTCGCCGATATCCAGCGAGCGCTTACCAGTCTGCCGTTTCTGGCGACCCACCAGCTGGTGATCTTGAAAGGGCCGAGTAAAAACAAACAGTTTATTGAACAGTTTGAACAACTGTTGAGCGCAATACCAGAAACGACCGATGTTATTATCGTGGAACCAAAGCTAGACAAACGGTTGAGTTATTACAAATTCTTAAAGAAACAGACAGATTTTCGCGAATTCCAAGAGCTGGACCAAAATGGCCTGATTCAGTGGCTGGTGTCCGCCGCTAAAAAACGGGGCGGCTCGCTGAACTATGCTGATGGCCGCTACCTTATTGAACGGGTTGGCCTTACGCAGCAGCTTGTAGCCAGTGAACTCGATAAGTTACTCCTCTATGACCTCCACATTACTCGCCATACTATCGATTTGCTTACTGATCCCATGCCGCAAAGCACCATCTTTCAGCTACTCGAAGCAGCATTTTCAGGCCGCAACCAGGAAACGCTTGATCTCTATGCTCAACAGCGAGCACTCAAAGTTGAGCCCCAACAAATCATTGCGCTTCTCGCCTGGCAATTACATGTGGTAGCCGTTATCAAAACAGCTGGCGACCGTACGGTTGATCAGGTTGCTCAAGAGGCACGCATGAGTCCCTACGTTGTCCGTAAAAGCCAAACAATTGCTGATCGACTCAGTCTTACGTATCTTCGCAAGCTTGTTAACGACCTAGCACGCATCGATAACCGTTTAAAGCGTACGTCCATTGATGCTGATGATGCATTGCAGCATTATCTTCTGAGCTTACAAGGCTGACGAACTAACTACTTTTTCTTGGCAGGAGCTTTCTTGGCAACGGTTTTCTTAGCAGGAGCAGCTTTTTTGGTAGCCTTGGCAGGCTTGATTCCGGCTTTTTTTGCTTTCTTGGCTGCTTGAGACTGTAAGCGTGCAGCTTTATTTTTGTGAATTACCTTCTTTTTCGCTGCTTTATCAAGCTGGCTTTGTACAGAGCTGTGAGATTTAGCAGAAGGACTCTTAGCAAAAACTTTCAGAGCGCTTCTCAAGCTACGCTTGGTTTTACTGTTACGTATTGTAGCTTTTCGGGTAGTACGGACCCGTTTTTTGGCTGAGGCAATGATTGGCATGAAAGGCAATTCCTTTTTAGACTTGTGCTTAATTTAGTTCAGACAGTGACTATACCAGATATGACCAGGGGTTGTAAAGTAAAAACGTTTATGCTAGACTCAAGATGAAACTTTAAGGCTATCTCAAGCTTCAAACAAACAAAACTCTAAAACAAACATAACGGTACTTACATGGAAAACGCCAAACAACAGCTTGTTGACCGAATAAAGTCCGCCAATAATGTCTTGGTGACGGTTGGTCGTAATCCATCAGTGGATGCTTTGTCGGCCTTACTGGGTCTGACCCTTGTTCTCAATAAGCAGGGTAAGCATGCTGCAGCTGTTTTCAGCGGCCAGGTGCCGTCAACAATTGAGTTCTTGCAACCCGAAGAAACAATTGAAAAAAATACCGACTCGCTCCGTGATTTCATTATTGCGTTGGATAAGAACAAGGCCGATAAATTACGCTATAAAGTCGAAGATAACGTCGTACGTATTTTTATAACCCCCTATAAAACTTCAATATCACAAGAGGATTTTGAGTTTAGCGAAGGGGATTTTAATATCGATGTCGTCATAGCACTCGGCGTTGGGCAGCAAGAAGACCTGGACGAGGCTATCACCGTACACGGCCGTATTTTGCATGACGCTACGGTCGCTACTATTAATATTACCCCTGATGCCGGCCTTGGAAGTATTAATTGGAATGAACCGCAAGGCAGCAGCCTGAGCGAGCTGGTAACCGATTTAGCTCAAATGCTTGGACCAAACCTGTTAGATGAACAGATTGCGACCGCTCTGCTTACTGGTATTGTGGCTGAGACGAATCGTTTCAGTAACGATAAAACCAGCTCTATAACCATGAGTATGAGTGCGGCTCTTATGAAAGCTGGCGCTAATCAACAGCTAGTAGCTAGTAAGCTTGAGGAACAACAGAATGTAAACAACCCGATTGCGACAGAAGGTTCTAGCGGAGATAATCCGCCACTCGACGAATCTAATGGAGACCAGGCTGCTGATGATAACGGTACAATCCACATTGATCATGCTGAGCCTCCTGCTGGTAGTGGCTCTGATGCAGATGCACCGCGACCGAATGCTGATGCTGCTCCATCACCGGGGCCCGATAGTACCCCTGTGCCACCACTGGCTACAACGCAGAATGAAGCTAATGCAAATAGTTTATCTCCAGGATCGAGGCTCATGACCGAGCCTCCAACTATGGGGGGTACTTTGACTGGTAATTTTGGCCAGTCTGACACTGACCCTGTAACAGATCCACTGAGCTTGCCGAAGAATGATGACTTTCATATGCTCGAACATGAGCCCGCCGAGATTAAGGCACATGACCTAGCACCACTACCCTCGTCAGATGGTCCGGGTCAGACTGCTACAAACCCGTCCTTCTCGGCTCAAGTACAGTCAATGCCACCTGAATTTCCACTACCTCCACCACACCGCCTCCTGCATGGACTCCTCCTCCTGCCGTTCCACCACCTCCGGCTCCTACGCCTCCTCCCGCAGCTACACCACCACCTCCACCAATTCCATCACCTCCGCCGCCACCTCCACCTGTACCACCGGCTCCCCCGGCGCCACCACCTACAGCACCAGTACCGACGCCGCCTCCACCACCCCCTGATCTTAAAAAAGATATGGACGAGGAAACACTTGCCGATATCGAGCAAGCTGTTGCTAGTACGCATGTGCAGGCTGAAACGGTTGATGCGGCTCGAGATGAAGTTAAACGAGCCTATAATGACCCTTCGGTGAACCCTGATGAGCCATTGCCGCCAATTGATGCGCTCAATGCTCAGCAGCTTGGTAGTGAACTGCGCCCTGGTAGTGCACCGACGACGACGGATTCGACCCAGACAGCATCAACCACAGATGCAGCACCTCCGCCAGTACCCCCACCAATTCCATTTCAATTCGGTAATCCGCCACCAACGACCTAAGTAGCTCTTGGTTGTGCACGGACTCTTACTTATTGATAAACCGGCTGATTGGACAAGTTTTGACGCAGTAAATTATGTGCGCAGAGCAGTCGCAACTGCTGAAGAGGTAAAGCCAAAATCAATCAAAGTCGGTCATACCGGCACACTTGATCCTTTCGCCACGGGACTGTTGGTATTACTTATTGGCAAAAACTATACTCGGCGGGCCGGAGAATTATCCAAACTCAATAAAACGTACGAAGTCACTATGCAGCTCGGCGCTACAAGTACTACTGGTGACCCAGAAGGTGAAATAACATCTGTTGCAGAGCACATTCCTACAGAAGCAGAGATCAAAGCCGCTCTCAAGAAATTCGAAGGCGAAATCAGTCAAACACCACCGACCTATTCGGCAATTAAAATTGATGGCCAACGAGCTTATAAACTGGCTCGAGCCGGCAAGGCGGTGGTGATTGAGCCGCGCCGCGTTACAATTAACAGCTTAGCAATGACGAATTACAACTACCCGGAGATCAAGTTGGTAGCTGACGTGTCGTCAGGCACCTACATTCGTACGCTTGTTGAAGATCTTGGCAAGGTTTTGAAAACCGGTGCATATACTACTGCTTTGCGTCGTACAAAAGTCGGCAGCTATGAAGTCGTGTCGGCCATAGAGCCAAAAGGCTTGGATCCGAGCAACATTCCAGCGCGGTTAATAAGTTTATAGGCCTTGATTTGCGATCGTACCAACTGAACACATAATCTTGCAAGAACGGGTTGCACTAGAGGCGCTTATCTGATAAAATGCGTATACATGATAACAACTGAGAAGAAGACCGCAGCCATTAAGAGCGTGCAGGCGCACAAAAATGATACTGGCGGTCCAGCCGCACAAGTAGCAGTTTTGACCGAGCGCATTAAAGAGCTAACTGAACATTTGAAGATTAATAAGCACGACTTTATGGCTCGTCGCGGACTATTACAAATGGTCGGCAAACGCCGTCGCTTATTGCGCTATATTGCTTCTCATGACAGCCAAGCCTATCTCGATTTAATCAAGCAACTCGGCATTCGCCGCTAAGTGCCCAGACTAAGATACCTCGAAAAGTCGAGGATCCAAGCTTGTGCACATTAAATGATCTGGAAGTTTACTTATTCGCCAGAGCCGCAGATATATAGCACCCATTCCAGCACAAGAGGGAAGCCGTATATTTGAACTCTGTCGACTAAGCCTCTAGACAAGAAAGGTATGCCAATAATGGGAAAGAATCCTTTAGGCAAAGAAATTATCAAAGTTGAGACCGAGCTCTGTGGACGTACACTGAGCTTGGAAGTCGGACGAGTCGGTTTTCGAACCTCGGCCTCTGTACTGGCACGCTACGGCGATACGGTAGTTCTCGGTACGGCTATGGTGGGAGCAAAGCCGATTAGTATGGACTATTTTCCGCTGAGTATAGATTACGAAGAAAAAATGTACGCGGCCGGTAAGGTAAGCGGTTCGCGATTTATTAAGAGAGAAGGACGTCCCAGTGACGATGCGATTTTAATCGGTCGATTAATTGATCGTCCCATTCGTCCATTATGGCCCAAGGGCTATCGACACGAGGCACAAGGTGTAGCGACTGTGCTGAGTATGGATCCTGATTTTCGTCCTGATATGGTAGCAATGATTGCTTTGAGCGCTGCCTTTGTCCTGAGTGGTGCACCGTTTGACGGTCCAGTGGCAGGTCTTCGAGTTGGCCTGGTCGATGGTAAATTTATTGCTTTTGCCTCACCCGAACAACTGGCAACTGGCGATCTTGATCTCGTAGTAGCTGGTACTAAAGATGGTGTGATGATGGTTGAGGCTGGTGCCGGCGAGGTCAGCGAGTCTCAAGTGGCCGAAGCTATCGATTTTGCCTTCAAAGCCATGCAGCCAGCAATCGCCCTACAGCAGGAACTGGCCGACAAAGTCGGTGTTAGCAAACAGGAATATACCCTAAGCCTCCCGGATGACTCTATCCAGGAGCACGTCGATAAGTGGCTTGATGGCAAGCTTGGTGAAGATTTACGTAAACCATACCCGGAACGTAATGTTATGGTCCAAGCTTTACGTGATGAGATGCACGAGGCTTTTGCCAAAGAACTTGGTGACGACCATGCCACCTTGAAAGATAACTATGACGAAGCCTTTCAGATGGCTCTGCACAAGGATGTGCGTAAGGGTATTGTGGAAGCGAGCCTTCGACCTGACGGACGTAAGTTAACAGAAGTACGGCCGCTCAGCAGCGAGATCGGACTATTGCCGCGAGCCCACGGCTCCAGTATCTTTACACGCGGTTTGACGCAAGCCTTCAATATTGTGACCCTCGCGCCTTTAAGCTTCGTGCAGCTTGTCGATACAATGGAGCACGAAGGCGAAAGACGCTATTTGCATCACTACAATGCACCTGGTTATACCGTCGGCGAGGTCCGTCGCTTAGGCAGTCCTGGCAGGCGTGAAATCGGACACGGCTATCTCGCTGAACGAGCATTGACTGCTGTGTTACCCAACGAAACCGAGTTTCCATATATGATGCGGTCAGTCACCGAGATCATGTCTCAGAATGGCTCAACCAGCATGGCGGCAACCTGTTCCAGTTGTTTGGCACTCTTAGATGCCGGTGTACCGCTTAAAGCAATGGTCAGTGGCATCGCCATGGGGCTGATGGTTGATGGCGATAATTTCTATATTCTCAGCGATATCGCTGATGCCGAGGATTTTGCCGGAGACATGGACTTTAAAGTGGCGGGAACGCCCAAAGGTATCACGGCGCTGCAGATGGATATGAAGGTCCATGGTTTGCCAGTCGAAGTCTTAAAGAAAGCACTAGAACAGGGCAAAGATGGACGTGCCCACATTCTGGAACATATGAAAACTACGATCTCTGAGCCAAAACCGATGAGTCCATACGCACCACGTGTTGAGTCTATCCAGATCAATCCTGACAAAATTCGTGAAGTTATTGGTAAGGGCGGTGAAACTATCCAGAAGATTACCGGTGAAACTGGTGCCGACGTTGATATTAAAGATGACGGCACTATCATGATTGCCAGTCCGGACAAGAAGTCGATTGATGCTGCCCGGCAATGGATAGAATCCATCGTAGCTGAACCGGAAGTCGGCAAAATCTACACCGACGTCCCGGTCGTAACTGTCATGGATTTTGGAGCCTTTGTTCAGATCATGCCTGGCAAAGACGGACTGGTACATGTCAGTGAATTGTCTGAAGAGCGGGTTAACAAACCCAGTGATGTCGTTAAAGAAGGCGACAAGGTTACCGTTAAGCTTGTCGCTATTGATGACCGCGGTCGTCTGCAGTTGAGCATGAAGGCTGCTAAGCGCGAATTAGAGGGTAAGAAGTAGGTCTACAGTCATGAAGACGACTAAAAAACTTGATACATGGCACCGGACAAAGACCGGGCTATTCATCATGTGTTTGGTTGAGCTGGCAATCGCTTACGGCTTTGCCAGCTTGTCCATTGATCGGGGAAATCTCTGGTGGTATTTACTCACGATCATTTTCTTTATCGGGGCCTTGCAGAATTTCCTGCGGTTAATTGGAGCGTTCTTTCATGGCAAGTAGTACTAAGCAGGTTAAACTTGACGATATACGGCAGCAAATTGTTGATGATAAAGTGACGCCTGAATTAGCAGCTCAGGCTACTCAGCTAGTATTCGGTGATGGTAATGCTGAGGCTGAACTAGTATTTATTGGTGAGGCGCCGGGTAAGAATGAAGACCTCCAAGGTATACCGTTTGTTGGTGCTGCAGGCCAGTTCCTGAATGATATGCTGGGAATGATTGGTCTGAAGCGAAAAGACATCTATATTACCAATATTGTAAAATACCGCCCACCGAATAATCGTGATCCATACCCTGAAGAGAAGCAAGTTTTCTTACCTTATTTGGAGTCCCAATTAGAAGTAATTCAACCGCTATTGGTCGTCACCCTTGGCCGCCACAGCCTGAATTGCTTCTTGCCGGATCTGCAAATCAGTAAAGTGCACGGTCAACCTAAGCGCTATAAAGGACGTGTATATCTTCCTTTATTCCATCCGGCCGCCGCATTGTATAACGGCAGCATGCGTCAAACTCTGATTGACGATTTTGCACTCATCCCAACAATTATTCAGAAAATTAAATTAACGTAAAGACTTATT
>Ga0210398_10000536_pt1 | contig 42806 bp, 40 predicted proteins | sample IncBWC4OmetaG_FD_161047 | JGI IMG/M metagenome (GOLD analysis project Ga0210398, IMG submission 161047) | Forest soil microbial communities from Barre Woods Harvard Forest LTER site, Petersham, Massachusetts, United States - Inc-BW-C-4-O | ecosystem: Environmental > Terrestrial > Soil >...
CTTAAGCGGCATAATAACATGTCGATAATCGGGGTTGTCGGGGTCTTGTAATAGGGTTGGTTCAAGTTTGCCGTTAAACCCAAATACTATTTCATCCCCATTCATAACACCAAGTGCTTCAAGTAGATAACGTGAATTAAGTGTTATTGAGGCGGTACCAGTGACTTTAGAGGCCGAAGCAGTAGCAGTATTCTCGCCAAGCTGTGAAGCTACAGAACGAATACTGAGCTGTTTAGCGGCTTCATCAATGTCAATCGTGACACTTCCCGCACTCTCTCTGGCAAACAAGCTAGAAACCTTAGTTACATTTATGAGATCAACTCGCTTGAGCCGAGCGGTAGTGGTAAATGTTTTCGGTATAAGTTTCTGGTAATCCGGGTATACCCCCTCTAAAAGTCGCGTCACGAGTTCAATATCACCCACTTGAAATAATATTTGCTGTTCGTTATGGGTTACTTTCACTTCCTCGTCGGCGTCACTTAATATCCGCAAAAGATCATGTAGGGCTGAAGCGGGTATAAGTAATCGGATATCTTGTTTTTGCGGCCCAAGCTGCTTTTCAGCAAGCCGGTAACTGTCAGTGGCAGCCATAACTAAAACACCATCAACTGTCTCAATAAGTACACCTGTAAGAACCGGTCTGGTTTCGTCAGATGAAGCCGCAAAAACAACTTGTTGGAGTGATTTTTTTAGTAAATTACTATTAATCTTCCATGTCACGCCGTCGCTCATAGCCGGCATAACAGGGAAGTCGTCAGCAATAATGCCGTTAACAACTGATTGATATTGGTCGGTAGTAACATGTAATTTCGTTTCTTGAAGATCTAATTTAATAACCCCTTCAGGTAAACTACTAACAAAATCCTGCATAAGTCTGGCAGGCACCGTGATAGAACCGACCTCACTAACTTTGGCGCCAATATAGTGTGTGATAGCTATATCAAGATTAGTAGCCGAAAGGCTGAGCCTACTCTTAGTAGTTTTAATTAATACGTTTGCAAGTATTGGCAGTGTGCCTCGCGAGTTTGCTACACGAGCCACAGAACCAAGAGCCCGGTTGAGATTTTCTTGTGTAACTTGTAGTTTCATACAATCGGCTCCTTTTACAATAACTAGTAATTAATTAAGTTTAAAAAACTTGTAGTTGTCTTTGTTGGTCGTGTGGATAATGGGTATAAGTAAAAAGAAAACAGAGGTAATGTACGGGAAATTGGAGTGGAAAAAGCTGTGTTGGAACGACGTATAAACCGCAGGTAAGTCTCTCTATTTACCCACACTACTGTTAAGTTTGTAGATAGGTATGCGGGTAAAGTACGTAATTGTACACGTGTATGCCGTAACTTACCCACAACCTGTCGACAGCTCCGTAACATACTACGCATACAAATGTTCCTTAATTTCAGAAATAGCATTCCGTAGAGACGTGTCTAATTGTGATTCCTGAGCGATCTTACGAACAGAGTGCATAGCAGTGGTGTGGTCTTTACGACCGAGCTCGCGAGCGATCTTAGGATAACTTAAGCGAAGCTCCTCATGCAGCATATACATAGCAACCTGCCTAGGTACAACAATGTCTTTATCACGTTTTGGCCCGATCATGTCTTCAATGGGTATTTGAAAATACCGGGCCGTTCTCTCAATAATCTGCTTGGCGCTCAAGTGTTTCGGCCTCGTCTTATGAACCTGCAATAGGCTAGAAGCAATCGCTACAGTGGGGGTGAGGGTGCGAACGTCACACCAGGCCAGTAATTGGTTTAAGGCTCCTTCTAGCTCACGTATGTTGGTCTGAATGGCTGTAGCAAGGTATTCTACTACTTCCGGATCTAGTTCAATTTGATGACCTTCTGCCTTAGTCTGAATAATAGCGCAGCGTGTTTCAAAATCGGGCACCTGCATATCAATACTCATACCGCCAACAAAACGTGACTTGAGACGATCTTCAAGCATAGCTATATCGCGTGGCGGTTTGTCGGAGCTCATAATAATTTGCTTGTCAGCTTGGTGTAGCGTGTTGAAGGTGTGAAAGAACTCTTCTTGAATTTTGTCTTTTCCGGCTAAAAACTGAACATCGTCAACAATAAGAACATCAGCGGAGCGATAGTTACTAGCAAACGTGGCAGCCGTACGACCGCGCAGCGACTGTACAAACTCCCGCACAAACTGCTCAGTGGCTATGTATAAAACTTTAGCGTCAGGATTACGGGCCTGCAGGGCATTACCCACGGCCTGAATAAGGTGAGTCTTGCCTATACCAACGCCACCATATAAATACAGCGGGTTATATTTAGTACCGGGTTGCTGAGTAACTGCTTGGCAGGCAGCGAATGCCAGTTCATTACCATCGCCAACTACAAAATTATCAAAAGTATAACGCTCATTTAGCCCATTAGAGTTTTGTCTAAGACCTTGCGATACATTGCTCTGACTGGATGCTGTGTCTATTGAGGGCAACTGAGGATTCTCAAAACTTTTTTCATTTGTTTCACGCTGACGGCCAGCAGTGGGTGTTATCTTATACTCGACTCGCTCAACAGAGGCACCTTGTTTGCGCAGAGTGGCGACGATTAAGTCTCCATATTTTTTTTCAAGATGCTGCTTCACGAAAATATTGGAAACGCCAATAATAGTCACGTCCTCATCCTGTTTAAGAAGGCAGGTGTTTTTAAACCAAGTCACAAAACTACCCCGAGATAGAGAAACTTCTATCTCCCCTAAAACAGCTTGCCAAATATTGTCTTGCTGCACGTCTTGCCCTTCCATGTGCTAGTTACTATAGCGGATAGGACATGAGTTTTCCACAACTTTCTCAGATATATCTTAAGTTTTTAATGTCTATAAAAAAAGTTTTGACAAACGGAGGTGGATTTATGCACAGCACAAATCTCAATCTGTAAGGTTTGTGGATAAAAGTTAATGTTTGGTGGAAAAGAACTAATAAAATCGCGGGTAAACATTGTCAAAACTACGCTATCGAATGACTATCTGGATTCAATAATAAGAAATCACAAAAGAGTAAGTTTAGCCAAATCAACATACCCATGCTTATTTATTGTCTCTAAAATTGCTCGCTTATCTTTAAGCGCAGGGTCTATAAATCGTAAACACGAATTTGATACATAACCCAGGTCATTATCAAAAGCTAACCACTGCCTCCCAAGCTTTTCACACACCTCACCAGTTGTATTTGAACCACTAAAAATGTCTAGTACCAAATCTCCCTCATCAGTTAAATATTTTATAAAAAACTCGGGCAATTTGGCAGGAAATCTGGCTGGGTGAGACTTAAGCCCAAGTTCTTTACTAAGACGCAAATACGAAGAGTTGCTCTCACTATTTGGTATTTGTAATAAGTTAGAAGGTATAGCACCCCCATTATCATTACCGAATTTGGCTGAGATATTATGACCAGAAGGTCGGAGAGCAGGCGTATAGTATTTAGCCTGATCTTTGATAAGTGATTTCATTCGATCTGAATAAGGAGTCAAAACCTTTCTTATGTCTGCCTTAGGATACTCTGTTTTTGAAAACCACCATACAGTATTAATAGAATCTTTCGCTCTAATCTTTCGCTTGTTTACCCACTCTATAGGCGACGGAAGCTTTGAGGAGTTGTACCAGAAAAACTCCTCTGCTAAATGAAATCCTAACTCGGTACAAAATCTGATTAGTACTTGGTAATTATATAGCGATCTTACTGGAGCTCCACGCTGGTAAGCTCCCCCTAAATCCAAGACGAAACTGCCAGTAGGCTTTAATACTCTCTTGACTTCAATAGCAAACTCTTCAAGCCAGTCAACATACTCATTTTGTAAGACATTACCATACTCTTTGACTCTTAAAAGTGCAAACGGAGGTGAAGTTACGACCAGGTCAACGCTATCGTCTTTTAGCCCCTTAAGTAAATGCCGTGAATCACCACAATAGCAAGCTCCCAACCTTGTTTTATAGGAGCAAGAAATGTCACTTATATTCTGTAGACCTTTAATAGACATTGTCTGTATTTTACATGTATGGCTAATACAAAGTCCAGTGATAAGGAACTCGTGGCTTTAGGGCATAGGGTTAGAAACCTCAGGCGAGCTTTGGGTCTCTCTCAAGAAGAGTTTAGTGTTAAGGCTGGACTACACCGAACTTATATAAGTGACCTTGAAAGTGGGTTACGTAACCCAACAGTAACAACCCTGAATAAAGTCGCGAAAGCCTTAAAGGTTGACCTAAAAGATTTGTGGAACATATAAAGTGCCGCTAAGTATTAAAGGACAAATTGAAGACGTTTTAGGCCTAGCTTCTAAGCTACAAAAGTATGGCACAAAGAAAAATATTGTAAGCGTTTTTGATGATGGAGGATATCGTGAATTATTGCTGGCTACCTTATTTGATCTAAGACTACATTTGGGTAGGCAGGGTGATGATGCATACGATGAATTAGGTAACAACTTCGAGCTAAAGACAGTAAATCTTGTAGACACCTCTGGAAAATTAAGGATTAAGCCAGGCATAACTACGTGTCACCATGTTAATCAAGAGATTATTAATCGCTACAGAAATCTACACGCATGGCTTGTGGGTATATTTTTTATTAATGAACCTGTTGAAATATATGAAATATCTGCAGATAAGCTGGAGTCTTATCTTAAGACCTGGGAAGAACAGTTAAAGCAGAGCACGCATATTAATAATCCTAAAATCCGATTTGATGATATACGTAAGCTAGGCATAAAACACTATGAAAATAAGTATCTTGTAGAGAAATACATTAATGGAGGAATAAAAAGAGGTATAGAAGTATATAAAGACGTCCTTAGTATTAGTCCACCTGATATCAAACAAACGGGAAGTAAACTGGAAGCAACACAATAAATTTCTGAAATCTTATGAATCGTACCTTTACAATTCCTCCTGGAACAGATATAGTCATCAGATATGCCAAAAGGAACTCATCAACCAAAAAAGCGTTCACGTGCTCGCGAACACGGCTTCTTGAAGCGTATGAGCAACAAAGCAGGGCGCAATGTTTTACAGCGTCGCCGTAATAAGGGTCGAGCTAAAATTTCAGCTTAAGAATTATGCTTAGTCGCTCGCATCGCTTCCATGGCTATGGCAGCTTGCGGCGCACCTATAGCAACGGACAAACTGCCCGTGGTTCACTCGTTAGTCTACGCTTTGCATCACGGCCTGCCGGGAAGCCATACCGTGTAGCTGTAGTTGTGAGCCGTAAGGTACATAAATCCGCCGTGGTTCGTAATCGCATCAGACGTCGCGTGTATGAGTTAGTACGCCAATCTGAGTCTGTGCCACCAGCGACTGATCTTATCTTTATGGTCTTTAGTGATCAGATAGCTAGCCTTGAAACTGGTCGGCTAAACGCAATAATCAGCGAATTGCTCGACAAAGCTAATCTGCAACCGAAAAAGACCGCCTAAACACCGGTCAAACATGATATAGTAGGAGGCAACTATGTTTACGACGATTATAGTCCAGCCTATTTTTAACTTGCTGGTTCTGATTTATGCAATTTTACCTGGGCACAATTTTGGCCTGGCACTTATCCTATTCACGATAGTAATTCGCCTACTGTTGTGGCCCATGCTTAAGAAGCAGCTTCACCAGGCTAAGGTCATGCGCAAGCTGCAGCCGGAAATTAAACGCGTAAAGAAAGCCGCCAAGGGCGACCGCACAAAAGAATCTCAAATGCTCATGGAGCTTTATAAAGAACGTGGCATCAATCCATTTGCTACATTTCCGACACTTATCCTACAGCTTATTATTCTCGTCGGTCTGTATAGCGGCTTGCGCCGTATAATTGTTGATCCACATGCAATTGTAACGTTTGCTTATCCCACCCTGCAGCACCTGAGCTGGATGAAAGAACTGTCGCATAATATTCACAAGTTTGATGACACCCTCTTCGGTGTAGTCAACCTCGGACGAGCTGCTCTCAACAAGGGCGGCCACGGAGTGTACTGGCCAGCTATGTTTATTGTGTTCGGTAGCGCAGTGGCGCAGTTTTATCAAAGCAAGCAATTACTACCGACCAGTAAGGATTCTCGTGGTTTGCGAGCAATACTAAAAGATGCAGGCAGTGGCAAACAGGCTGATCAGTCAGAAGTGAACGCTGCTGTTGGCCGCAGCACTCGTTTCTTGCTACCAGTCATGATCTTTCTTTTCACAGTCAACATAGCTTCAGCACTGAGCTTGTACTGGTTAACAGGTGGGATTGTAGCCTTTATCCAGCAAAGTATCGTGTTACGCGAGGATGAAACCGAGATGGAGGCTATAGCCGATAAACCATCTAAGGACATTGCCAGTATTCCCGAAGCTGAAGTTATTGATAAACCAACAAACACAACTAAGAAAAATGCTTCTAAAGCTAAGAAATCCACTAAAAAACGGAGGAAGCGATGAACGAGTCTTTAGAAGAAGCAATTGTTTACGCCAAAAAATATCTTGAGGACCTGCTATCTTTTTTTGGTCTGAATACCGACGTATATGCGACAAGTGATGACGAGGTCATACAGCTGAACGTGCCAAGCACACACCTAAATGGCTTTTTAATTGGTCAACGTGGCGAGAACATGCGCTCATTACAGTATCTTACGAGTACGGCTCTGAAAAATAATAACTATGCGCACAATAGGGTTAATGTTGACATTGCTGAGTACAAGAAGCAACGTGCTGACCGGCTACGGGATAAGGCAGAGGCCTGGGTTAAGGAAGTACGCGATTCCGGGAAAGACATGGATTTAGAACCTATGAATGCAGCCGACCGTCGTGTGGTGCATCAGCTTGCTGCTGAATACGGGCTCACTAGTGAATCAACTGGTGAAGGACGCGAACGGCATATTGTACTCAAGAGAGAACCAGAAACAAGTTAGTTATCAAGTACTGCTGAATAGATTTGCAGTGTTTGTTCGGCCATTTGTTGCCAGGAATACTGGGCCACCCGCTCTTTGCCTTTTATGATGAGCTCCGCACGCAAACGGCCATTAATCAGCACCGCATTAAGAGCGTCGGCCATACCCTGTATATCCCGGGGATTAAAATAATAGGCAGCATCACCATAGATTTCCGGTAAACAGGTAGCGTTACTGCTTATAACCGGAGCACCATGCAGCATAGCTTCAAGACCGGGCAAACCAAAACCCTCGCTTAGGGACGGGAAAACATAGGCTGCACAGTTTTCATACATCCAGCGCAATTGCGCTTCGCTAACGAAGTCAGTAAAAACTACGTTTTTAACGGAGCTTTTAAGCGTCTTTTTTTCAATGCGTCGATAATTAGCATCCTTTTTGCCGGCTAGGACAAGCAGCAAATCCTGATGCTGGGCTTGAATCAGCGCAAAGGCGGCGATAAGTCGTTCTAGATTCTTGTGGGGTGTTGGCCGACCGACATACATGATGAACTGCCTGCCTGCCAGCGCTTGCAGTTCTTGTGGGGGTTCTATGATAGGGTCTGCTGCCTCATAAGTAACAGTAATTTTTTCCGGCTTAATACCAGTGAGCTGCACTACATCATCTTTCACAAACTGCGAACCTACAATAACATGAGCAGATTTTCGGGTAGCCCGTTTAATAACGTGCTTATAAATATGTTGCTTAACTTTGAATACAAAGAAATTTTTATCAGGATTATTAAAACGAAGCGTAGTTAGATCATGAATGGTTGTAATAGTACGGCCGTGATATCGTATTGGTTGCTGCGGAAAAGTAAAGTGTACGAGATCAGGCTTTAATCCCTTAATTTGACGACGCAGCCCTAGCTGTTCCCCAAAGCTAAATTCCTTGTAAGGGCACGCAATAGTAGTGAAGAGGGCACTATTGGGTGTCCATCCCTCCATATCTTTTGGCTTGAGCAGTACACCATAGTGATGCTCCTGATCGATATTTTGTAGGTAATGTACCAGACGCTCAACATAACGCCCCGAGCTGGTTCTAAGCTCTCGTCCGTCAATAAGGATTTTCTTCTTCTGAGGAGGTTTAGTGGGTGATTGTTCAACCATTACTATTATTATAGCCTTAGCAGCTATTAAAATTATCAAGATTCATAATTCCTACAGTATTAGATGGTATCCTGTGGTAGTCTATCTTGTGGAATATAGTCGACGTAAGGAGTAATTAGTAGTGAAGATCTCGGTTGTTGGTACTGGGTATGTAGGACTTGTGACCGGTACATGTTTTGCCGAAGTTGGGCATGATGTTACCTGCATAGACATCGACAAAGCTAAAATAGCCAAAATGCGTCGGGGAGAAGTTCCTATTTACGAGCCCGGATTAGAGGAACTATTCAAACGCAACATCCAAAAGGAACGGCTGAGATTTAGCGGTGATCTAGCGGAAGGCGTGCAACAGGCTGAAATTATATTCTTAGCCCTGCCGACACCACCTAACGAGGATGGTTCAGCCGACTTATCCTATGTTTTAGGAGTGGCTAAGCAGCTGAGCACGCTCTTAAAAGAGTATGTAGTCGTGATTAATAAAAGTACCGTGCCGGTAGGCACAGCCGAGCAAGTACGGAGCGTTATTGCTAAGAATAATGCCGTAGAATTTGACGTGGCTTCAAACCCAGAGTTCTTGCGGGAAGGATGTGCGGTAGAAGATTTTATGAAGCCAAACCGTATTGTTGTGGGAAGCAGCTCAGATAAAGCCCGTAAACTTATTGCTGCGCTCTACGAACCATTCACCAGCCAGGGCTTCCCCTTACTCTTCATGGATGAACGTTCGGCGGAGCTCACTAAATACGCCGCTAATTCATTCTTGGCAGCCAAGATTAGTTTCATGAACGAAATTGCCAATCTCTGCAACCTATTGGGTGCCGATGTCGACAACGTACGCTTAGGTATTGGCTCAGACGAGAGAATTGGTAACCGATTCCTACAACCCGGTATTGGTTACGGCGGTAGTTGTTTTCCAAAAGACGTACAGGCCCTACAAAGAACTGCAGCGGAGCAAGGCTATAACCTCAAAGTCATTGATGCACTTATTGAAGTTAATGAACGACAGAAACGTCTGCTTTTCGAGCGTGTAAAGGCGTATTACAAGAATGCTCTAACCGGTAAGTGTTTTGCGCTATGGGGTCTCTCATATAAACCCGATACCGATGATATTCGTGAAGCCCCTTCGCTGTATCTTATTGAGGATCTATTGGAAGCCGGAGCTACCGTGAAGGTCTATGATCCGGAAGCTATGGATAACGTCAGGGGCTATTTTAAAGCTAAGAGCGGCATCGGCTTTGCTACCAGTGCCTATGAAGCCCTGAAAGGAAGCGACGCTCTTCTTGTTGTCACAGAATGGCCAGAGTTTAAAGAGCCAGATTTTGCTCAAATGAATAAAAATCTAAAAACTCAGGTTATATTTGATGGCCGCAACATATATCCGCCTTCTCAGATGCAGGAGCACGGATATTATTACGAAAGTATTGGCCGGCCAACAGTTCAGCCGAACGATCCCTAGCTCTTTTTACGGAGTAGTTTCCGCCAGCGATTGCGTAAAGCGCGCAGCGAGCGAGCATTCGGAGGCAAATCATGAACCAGCATATCCCAAATGTACGTATCGGTCACTGTACGACTTTTCTGGATCTGGCGCCGCTTCTTATAGCCAGTAATTAACAGCCATGTGCCTTTGGTGTCACCTTTTATTGCCGCTGAGACCTGGCCACGCGACAATGCCCGAAAATAAAACAGGAAGTGAGCGAGGAAATAGCGACGACCAATCTTGAATAGATACTTGCGGGGGACATTTTTGGAGAACAGCAATGGTAAGTTCTTTAACGTTTGATACGTGGCAAAACCCTTTATTTTACTACTCGTAGCACTAATTTCATGGTAAGCAATTGCACTTGGTACAAAGGCAACTTTCCAACCGGCAAGCTGGGCTCTAAAACTCAGATCAACGTCCTCGTAGTAGGCAAAGAAGTCCTCGTCGAATAGGCCAATTTGCTGAAGCATGGCGGTCCGGAATAGACTAGCGCCACCACTGGCCGCAAAGATATCGGTCTGATCATCATATTTGTTGATATCTGATTCATTCCGCCCCCGTGGATATGGTAGACCCCAGACAGTGTAGTAGTCACCGGTACTATCGAGATGTTTACCGTCGCGAGTTAACAGTTTACAGGCGGCAATACCGACATGCTTGTGAGTATCTAAATACTTTACTAACTCTTTCAGCCAGTGTTTATCGGCTACTGCATCGTTATTGAAAGGTGCAGCATAAGCAGCTCCCAGCTCTATCGCTCTCCTAAAACCAGGATTTACACCGCCAGCATAACCTTTATTAACGGCATGTTTAATAAGCTCTACATCTGGGTACTGTTGCTCAATAATGGCTAAAGAACCATCAGTTGAGCCGTTGTCTACGACAATAATGTGTGGCTTAAGAGACTGTGCCTGTAATGAATCGAGACACTGCTTTAGACTATCTTTACCATTCCAATTTGGAACAATTACGCACGGTGCTTGCATCGACTTACCAGCCTTCTTCCTCTATAATACCCTAATTGATGAGGCGATTTGTTACAAAGCAAAACCGTGCGCTCGTAAGCGAGTTAGTACGAACAGATTTTAAGCTTCGCTACCAAGGCTCTGTTCTTGGCTACATCTGGTCGCTCCTACGACCACTGCTACTCTTTGTTATTCTGTATATCGTTTTTGTAAAGTTCTTAAAGATTACTTCCGATATACCACATGCCCCTGTCTACCTGCTGCTTGGTATTGTCCTGTGGAACTTCTTTGTTGAAATGACTATGCAAAGCCTGAGCTCTATCGTTGGTCGCGGCGATTTAATTCGTAAAATACGGATACCTCGTTGGATCATTGTATTGAGCAGCAGCATTTCCGCACTCATCAGCTTGTTTCTGAACCTAATTGTTATAGCTATCTTTATGATTATTAATCATGTAGGTTTGACGCTTACAATACTGTGGTTTCCGCTGCTGCTGGCCGAAATTTATTTGTTGGCCCTGGGGTTATCCATGTATCTCTCAGCAGCATTCGTAAAATACCGAGACATGAATTACATTTGGGAAGTAATCTTGCAGGCTGGCTTTTATCTGACACCCATCCTCTACCTGCTTTCACGTATCCCAAATCTTACATTCCGTAAGCTCATGTTACTCAACCCGATGGGCCAAGCTATTCAAGATGCTCGTTATGCAGTAGTGACCCACGATACCATAACAACACATAAGCTTTTTCAGGGCGGGTGGTATGAGTACATACCGTTTGTAATAGTAGCCCTGATCTTGGTGGGCGGTGTCCTATATTTTCGAAAAGAATCTAAGTATTTTGCAGAGAATCTTTAATGAGTGACGATATTGTTATTAAAGTCGATAATGTTAGCAAGACGTTCAAGCTGCCGCATGAAAAGACCAGCTCCCTTAAGAGTGCTGTAATAAACTTCTATCATCGCAATCGTACATTTGAGAAACAGTTAGTGCTAAAAGATATATCTTTTGAAGTTAAAAAGGGCGAATTTTTCGGTATTGTCGGCCGGAACGGCAGCGGAAAAAGCACCTTACTGAAGTTACTGGCGGGCATATATTCACCAGACAGCGGCACTATACAAATCGATGGCAGGCTTACGCCCTTCATTGAGCTTGGCGTCGGCTTTAGCCCAGAGCTTACCGGACGAGAGAATGTATTTCTTAACGGAGCCTTACTCGGCTTTAACCGCAAAGAAATGCAGGGCATGTATAAGGATATCGTTAAGTTTGCTGAGCTGGAAAGGTTTATGGATCAAAAGCTAAAGAATTATTCATCTGGCATGCAAGTGCGGCTGGCTTTTTCGATTGCAGTGCGGGCCAATACGGCAATTTTACTGATTGACGAAGTCTTGGCCGTTGGCGACGTTAATTTTCAGCAGAAATGCTATGAATACTTTTATAAGCTGAAACGGGAAGGCCGTACCATCGTATTCATATCGCACGATATGGACTCAGTACAGCGTTTTTGTGACCGGGCAATGCTAGTCAACGACGGTAAGATGCTGTTTTCTGGTAAGCCTTCTGAAGCAGCGATTCTTTATAAGAGAATAAACTTTGATGATGGTTCGGGAGCAGACCCTAAAGACCTAGCTGCAGCAGGTGCGCTTGGTGTTAAATCCAAGGACTTGCAAATTGAGCTTACGGATAGTGCGGGTAAACCTACTAATACCTTTACGCCTGGGCAGACAATGACAGTACGCCTCAACTGGAAAAATGATTCCCGTGTTCAGTTTCTGGGGGTTGCTATCCACCGCGACGATGGCCTCTATGTATTTGGGCCAAATAATGTTTCTGATAAGCGAGCGGTACAAGAGGGCCACAATAAGGCAGAATATAAGGTAAAGCTTAATATAGGCACGGGCCAGTATTACGTAGAAGTAGCCGTATTTGGGAAAGATGATAGCGACAAGGTGTACTACAATCCCCAAGGACCGTCATTTTCCGTCCATAATCCAGCTGACTGGCAGGGTATTACTGAACTTGACCACGAGTGGATTATGAAATGAAGCCAGTCATTAATGCAGCCTTACCTATTGGTAGTCGCCAGCGTAATCTTTTAAAAAAAATACTACAGGCACTACACTTACGGAACTATGCTCTGACCAGTTATTACAATACCTGGGTACAACAAAAGAATCTTAATCCAGAGTTAAACCTAGATGACGATAAACTTGCATCCGGCCCACTCATATCGATCGTAGTGCCAGCGTACAATACTCCTCGCCGTTATCTCGACCAACTACTCTATTCCATTGCATCGCAGTCATATCAAAATTGGGAGCTTGTGTTAGTAAATGGCTCTACAAAAGCTTCCAAGAAAGTCTACATTGATCAAGCAACTAAGTTTGATAAACGTATCAAGGTTATTACTGTAGAGAATGGGGGTATTTCTGCAAATACTAACGAAGGTATTCAAGCAACAAAGGGCGCGTATGTAGCATTTGTAGACCATGATGACGTACTTGAGCCGTTTGCCTTACGTGACATGGTTACCGCCATAGTTTATGAGAAAGCCGAACTTATATACAGCGATGAAGATAAAATTTCTGATGATGGAGAAATCTATTTTGATCCGCATTATAAACCAGATTGGTCACCCGATCTTCTTACGCATGTTAACTATATAAACCATTTAACGATTATCAAAAAAGATCTGCTAGAGAAGAGTGGGTTACTTGATCCGACTAAGGATGGGGCGCAAGACTATGACTTACTGCTACGAGTGATAGCGCTCCAGCCTAAGATTGTGCATATACCAAAGGTCTTATACCACTGGCGAGCTGCGGCGAATTCAACGGCCCAAAATTTCTCAACGAAAAGCAACGTCACAACCGCGGCTAGACGGGCGCTTGAGCAGCACTTTAAGCGCCAAAATATTGATGTACAGGTAGTTTCAAAAGCCGACAGGCCCGGTTTTTACGCCCTAAGCTTCCCGCCCTTAAAGCAGATGAGTGTGGTGTTATTACCCTTTGCCTCGCCTAAATTGCTTAAGATGTACCTCAAGCTACTCTTACTAAGTACAGATCTTAAACAGACAACCATTGATCTTATGGTCCCAGAAGGTGCCGAGGACGGACTACCTGCTTTACCTCCTGGCTGTAGCATACGGACTATTAAAACAGATGAGGAATTTTTAGAACGTGCCCTTACACAAGCGAAGCAGGACAGTACTTTTATCATAGGCACCATAGTTCTGCCGCTCAGCAGGGATTGGCTCAGCACTTTGAGTGGCTGCTTAGCTCCTAAACATGTTGCTTGCGTTGCGCCTATCATCGTTCACGGCAAGACCACTATAGAAGACTGCGGGATGGTTATGTATGCTGAAGGAAGATTAATTCCGCTTTTTAAGGATGAAATATGGCAACGTCACCAAACTTTCTTTGGCAATCCAGAATGGGTAAGAAATGTTGACGCAGTAAGCGGTGGCTTAACCCTTCTCCATAGTAAAGAGCTTTTACAATATCTCCCATCAAGTAAAGAACTAAAAGATACAAGTCCCCAAAATATCATAAAAGAATTTAGTATAGCTGCGGCGAAAGCAGGGCAATATAATGTCGTTACTACAGAAACAGTCTTTGATAATTGTTCCATTCGTCTGCAGCCTACAGTAATAGGCAGTACGCATTTTAATCCCAATATAGTGTATGTAAATAAATCAGTCGAATTATTTACTCCTGAATCAGCGGCTAGTAACATACTGCAGCAGCTCTATGAGAAAGTGAGTTCAGAACATGCAAAATGATGCCGGTACAGTGGCCTACATAATTGTTTCTTGGAATAACAAAACTATTTTAGATGATTGCATAGATTCAATTAATCAACAGGATTACGCCGACAAGAAAATTATACTCGTGGACAATGACTCTTCTGATGGTACCGTGCAATATATAAAAGAAAAGTTTCCCAGTGTGCTAGTACTCCCTCAAGAAGCTAACCTTGGATTTGCTAAGGGCAATAATATAGGTATCATGAAAGCTCTAGAAGACTCGGGAGTAACGCATGTAATGTTGCTTAATAGTGATGCTCGGCTTGCAAAGAACTGGACAAGTACGATTCTGAGAACAGCGCTATTAAAGCCTCGTGCTGCGACACTGCAAAGTATAACGCTCGATTATTACAGCCATTCAATTATCGACTCTTCGCACATATATATTTCACGAATGGGTCAGGCTATACAGGGTTCATATAAGGAAATTATATCGGATAACTTTGATGCCGCTCCACAGAAAGTGTTTGGCTGTAACGCCGCCGCCATGCTTATTACTCGTGCCTTTATAGAAGCGCAACCATTCCAGGATTTCTTTGACGAAACAATGTTTATGTACCTCGAGGATGTTGATGTAGCAGCCCGCGCAACTATTATGGGCTGGGATAATTACATAGTTCCTGGAACTCGGGCGTATCATATGGGTTCGGTAAGCGCAAAAAAGAAAGACCCAAGCTACTCACTCTACATGACATTCCGTAACAATACCGGTTTATTGGTTAAGAATTTACCAACCCGCACACTGCTGCACATTCTATTTAGGCTCTGGAGGGCTGACATAGCCTCTATCCGACATTTAAGACGAGTTGGACAAGGCAATGCTGTACCAGCGCTTATAAAAGGCCGGCTAGCCGGCCTGCGACTTATACCAGTGTTCTGGCATAAACGAAGGACATTAAAGAAGTTTGCTGACGTAGATTCCGAGTATTTATGGCTGCTTATGCGACACGGCTACTAAGGCTACCAAATGCCCCCAGTAGATATTGATTGAGCTAAGGAATTACTTATTTGGTTTGGTGCGGGCAGACCTGAGCCTGCGAAAGCTGCACCTGAAGTAAAGGCATATTTCTGACCGCTCTGCATCCCAAACACGGTAGGATTACTGGTCGGCACAATTGAATCGGTCAAACCGGTATTAACAGGCAGCATGTTCAGATAGGCACTCCCTAAGTTTGAAGCCGTATTGCTGCCTAACCAGTCAGAAGTGTAGGGACTTAGCACGAGTCTTCGGTAACCGCCATCAAGTACCCAGAGGTTACCGCTATCATCAGTTGCCAGATAACCTTGCCATGGCAACGGGTTTGCCAGAGCATTGACAGTAGTTTGACTCAGCGGAACGGCCCAACCATTAAAGCCTAAGTTAGCGGCACTACTTGGTGAGGTTATGCCCCATAGCTTGCCTTGAGCAGCCGTATATATCGTGCTGCCATAACTTGCAAAGAGGGGAAGTCCTCCTCCATTGCCAATTTGTTCATTAGCGAGCAGGAGATTGGACGGATGTACAATATTGGATAATAAGTTCCAGGCAGTTATTACCCCAGGCTGACCTGCGCAATAGCTCGTACTGCTATCAATCAGACAGAAGAAACCGTTTGGTGTTTGTATATGCTGTGACAAGTTACCGGCATTAGTGAAGATACTGACATTGCTAAGCGGCACTGGATTACTAAGTCCCCAGGCTTGGGTAGTAGCTGCATTAGCAACAGTGTAGTCTTGATTAGTATCTATGAGATAGTTACTCCCCCCGTTACTAACGTAGTTGCTCATCACTGGACCTGGCGTGAATTCACCCAAGGATGATGGCAGCAAATAGGTATAGCCTCCAGTACCGCCGAGCAAGCCATAGGTAGTCGGATTGCTAAACGGCATTCTATTACCTCCGTCGAGGTAATAAATTGTGGGATCTACGCCAGAACTTACAATCGGAACAACTGTCGAAGTCACTGGAATAATGGAACGAAAGTCAGTTTGTAACGCCATGGCGTTAGTCGGCACATTGTAGTTTGAATAGAGACTCGGGGGGATTACTTGTAGGCTCTGATTAACAACAAAGTACTGACCGCCCGTAGATACGATGTTGCCACTTACTGGATTTCCCGTAGGAATAAGACTGACAAGATATGGTGACACGGAGGATGTGCTATTGCCATTGGACTGGTAGGCGCTGTACGTCTGTCCGTCGGGTATGCCGCGTTTCGTACCGCCATCCAGCAGATAAACCGTCGGGTCACCATAACCTTGCACCATATATTGAAGCGGTCCGGCGTTCCCTATGAGGTTAAAGAGACCTTGGCCGATGCTTGCGCTTGAACTTGACCATGAGCTAGGAACCAGCGATGCGGTGCTGCTTGTCAGCGAGAATTTGGTGCCGTTTGATAAGACATATGTCGAACCGCCATAGGTAAGCTCCGGACCGCTTAGAGTGCTTGCCTGAGACATGGTATTGAAATACGCCGAGGAGATTTGCATCGGCAGAGCATTACCAGCCCACAAACCATACTCGTTACCACTACTGACGGGATGTAGCGCTCCATTGTCGACCACATAATATGTAGAACTTCCGCTCACATAGACATAGGGCTGAATTTCACCTTCAAAGTTAGCAAAGTTTACCAATGTGTTTGAGGCCTGAGATAATGACTGACCAGGGAAGTTATTCCAGTCCGTGGCATCATTTGACGAAACCCAATAGAAATTACCATTGTCGGCAAAGTAATTCTGGCCAGTTGAAGTTACTTGTACATAACGGGTTAAGGCAGTAGATGCCGTCGGAATAGCATTCAAGACGGATGGATCCAGTGTTTCAACCGGCAATCCTTCCAGTCCCCAAGCATTCAAAACATCAAGGCTTGGTATCCCTTGCTTGATGCCATCATACAGTACGTAATACGTTGAGCTACCGGTCGCTTCGGCAAGCGAAATATTCGTGGTAACACTTTGACCAAACCAAGAGTTAAAGTACCACCAGAAGTTACGATTACCATAGGCTGCACAGCTGTCATTAATAGCAGGTCCTGGTCCGTTGGATGACCCTATTGGATTAGTGTTAGCGAGTACATTGCTGTCTGGCTGATAGGGTGTATATATGTAAAGTGCGGCTGTTGCGGCATTTTGAATATTAACCACACCAGCGCCGCAACCCGGAGCATATTCTATATTATTGCTACCAATCCAATAGTTGTAGGCACCGGGATTATTGAGGTATTGGCGAAACTGCCAGGCTGCTCCATCGACTTGCTTGTAAAAATCTGCATAGGTACCGCTACACTGCGGTGAACTGTCTGGACAAGCATAGCCCATGGCATATTGATACTCACTATAGAAAGGCCAATTATCAGTGACGAGACCTTGTTCCTTCTGCATGGTCACTAACAAGACTTCGGGGTTGATTTGGTAAGCCTGTGCGGCATTATAGATAATCTGAGCTGCAGTAAGGCCACCTGGAACAGAGGCATTCGGGTTATTAAAGTTGTTCTGTAGCGTAGAGGGGTTTTCAATGTACTGATTAATACAGGCGCCATTAAGCGGATTAGTTGATTTTGCTCCCGGTGAATAACAGCTGCCAACCATATCATCTAAGAATGATTGGATTTGTGCCGCGCTGAGCGCATTACTATTCGTGAATACGTTATCGTCAATTATATGACCGGCCTGAAAAGTAGGAGCGGCAGCATCTGCCTTGGGGCTAGGGCTAATATTGAAGACCCCAGAAAGCAATGATATAGCAGGGACTAGGACGACGAGCATTACTAAGATACGCATAAGACGCTGGAGCTGTAGATGTCTTTTTATCATTACGAGGGTCCGTTATCTGAAAGATCTACAGGGTTATTGACCCAACTAGCACTTACCGTGCTGCCGTTAGTAGTTAACGCAATTGAGACATTCCAGTTTCCTTGATTGGGGAAGCTACTCAATGGAATATTAAAAACTGGACAAGCGTAGCTATTGTTTTCTAAGGTTACCTGATTTGTCTGCGTTATGGTTGTTTGGCCGCTTTGCTGAGCCGATAGCGTGCAGGTACCGCTTGTAGTACCGCTGACTAAACTCCCCACTTGCAAATTATTGTCAACAACTCCTGCGCGGGTAATAGTAATTGTTGCGTTCGTTGAACTCGTCTGCGTTTTGCTGGTGGTGGCACCATTATCAAGTGTGCTGGCAGGGGATGAACTTGCTTTGCGCTGATTGTTTAAGTTATTGTCGGCTGGAGACGATTTAGTGCTCACGCCCGCTGGCAGGGGAACTGTCTTGTCTGTTCTTGTGAGTCTATAGGTGATAAAAGAGCCAGCAACAATCACGGCAATCACTAAAACAGCAATACCTAAGAACTTCTTACTTTTTCGCCGGTGATTCATGCTTTTATTATACTTTTTGTTCATAGACTAACCGTTAACATTTTAACAGGTATAGAGACAGATGTAAATGACCGTCATCAGTACATCATTTATTATTGAATCAGTTATCAGTATAGTTACCTAGGAGCTAGCTTTCTGCGACTTTATCACCATTAGGATGTATTATTAAATAGACAATAATGGATAAGTTCAGACATTTTCTCAAAAAAATTGTTAGCCAGCCGCTAACCTTTTTTCTTGCCGTTGGCCTCGTATCGGGGATTATTTTTGTTGTTACGAGTCCACCCGGTTTCGGTTTAGATGAACGCGCCCACTTTATGCGCACTTACATGATCGCTAATGGTGACTTTTTACCTAACAGGCTTGGTCCCGATCAACACGTCGGTGCTTATTTGCCGGTAAACCTCGTAGGGTTCACCGGTGCAAGTACCATGAATCTACTCTCGAGTAATCCTAACACGTTCTTTCTGCACCGACATGATGCAGACATGAGCTTATATAAGCCGTATTTTTCCGAACCTTTCTCCAACGTAAAAGTTGATGACCACGCTACCGATTTGCAGTTACTTGCTTCATATTCGTATAGCCCAGTCGGCTATCTACACATGGCATTTGTAACTCGAGTTGGAGAACATCTTCGTATACCAATGATGTACATAATGTACGCAGCACGACTTGTAAATCTCCTGCTCTATTTATTAATTGCCTATATTGCAATAAGCCTTATACCTCGCTTTAAATGGATGCTTGTTTGCGTCGCTCTGTTACCGACGGCGATTTTTCAAGCGGCCGCTATTTCTATAGATCCACTAGTTAATGCACTAAGCTTTGTTTTGTTTGCGCTCGCAGTTAAGTATTGGTACTCAAGCGCCCACAAAAAGAATCTGCCTTCTTTGAGAGATAACCTGATTATCGCCGTGGCCTTGATAGGTATAGCGCTTACAAAAGCACCATATCTCGCTTTATTGCCGCTGTTTATTTTCATACCGTCGGATAGGTTTGCAAGTCGAAAAATGGCCTACGCATGGAAAGCTATATGGTGTGCTGTCTCGCTCATTTTCGCCTATGGCTGGGTAGCGGTGAATCGCGATATTACACCCAGCCTAGTACTGCTGCAGCCCGGACCGGCAAATATTCACGAGCAAGTTCGCTATGTTATACATCATCCACTCCGTTTTATCGCGGTATTTTTGTGGACTCAATACGAAAGCCTTGATCACACCTTCGCTAGCATGCTGGGGCTAGTAGGCGATCGGCAAATAGGTTTACCGAACACGCTGATGTATATCTTTGTAGCGCTCGGTGCCGGGCTTACGGGATTATTCTATCGAGGAGAAGCTTGGACAAAGCGAACGTCGAGACTTTTTAATGGTGTTTTAGCACTCAGTATTCTTGGTGTAGTATTTCTGGCATCCTTAACACTCTACGTTACCTTCACGCCAGTAGGGGCAAGTACTATCCAAGGCGTCCAAGGCCGCTACTTCATACCAATTTTACCGTTACTTCTGCTGCTAGTATTACGGCTTTCTCCATTTACGCTTGAGGGTGATAAGAAAACGGCGTTAAATATTGTAAGGGTGAGCAGTGTGCTCTTTGTAGGCCTGACGGCTGCGCTTTACTATCTTACTAACTTCTAGAGGTGCTCATTGTCTAGCATGAAACAATCGCACCATTCCAAAGCATCGTTCGACACCATCATTATAGGTGGCGGTTTTTACGGCCTAAGAATTGCCCAATACCTGCGAGAAGAGTTGAACGTGAAGCGGGTGTTAATTATTGAAAAAGAATCTCAAGTCATGCAACGGGCTTCTTATAATAATCAGGCACGAGTTCATAATGGCTATCATTACCCCCGCAGTGTGCTGACAGCCCTGCGGTCAAGAGTTAATTTGCCAATTTTCAGCAAAGAGTACGAGGAGGCTATAGTCGATGACTTTGATAAGTACTACGGGGTGGCTACTACTTTCTCAAAGGTCTCGGCAACCCAATTTGAGCGTTTTTTTCAGCGTATCGGTGCAGAAATATTGCCGGCACCCGACGCCCAAGCGCTGTTTAATCCCAAACTCATAGAACGTGTCTTCAAAGTAAAGGAACATGCCTTTAATACCTTGAAGTTAAAGGAGAAACTACTCAATAGACTCAGTGAGCTTGATGTGGTGATTCACACGGCCGAAGAAGCATTGGAGCTGCGTGTTGAAGATGAACAAAAAGTGCTCGTAACCGACAAAGGTACGTATAAGGGCGACTTTGTGCTGAATACTACATATTCATCGATCAACTTATTAAACCAACGTTCCCATTTACCTATTATCCCTTTGAAGCATGAACTTACTGAAATGTGTCTTGTTACAATTCCGGCAGCTATTCAAGACATGGCGTTCACTATTATGTGCGGTCCATTCTTTTCATTGATGCCTTTTCCCGCCAAGGGCTTACATACACTCTCACATGTACGGTATACACCTCATAATGAATGGACAGATGCAGACAGTGAAGTGAGAAACGGCCATAGCTACCTTGCTAATAATCAGCCGGCTTCTCATTTTATACATATGATTTCAGACGTTCGCCGTTATATGCCGCTCGCCCGAGATATTACGTATACGGGTGAGTCGCTCTGGGAAGTTAAAACCGTGTTACCGCAAAGCGAAGCTGACGATAGTCGACCGATTATGTATTTGAAAAATCACGGGGGAATTAGGGGCTATATCTGTATAATGGGCGGTAAGATAGATAATATCTATGATGTATTTAAGGAGTTAAACGACAGCTATGAAAAAGCCGTCTGATATTTTTGTATCGACCGTTATCGTATTTGACGAGGAAGCAAAAAGAGTTGAGGAAAAAGCCCTTTTATTAAGTCGTACGCTCAAGCAGCGGTATGCTAACTACGAGATTATCATTATTGACAATAGGATGCCAAAGACAGAGCTGACTAAAGTCAAGCAACTTTTGGACACGACTCCTTGCATACGTATAATCCGTCTATCACGTCCTCAGGATACCGATACGGCAATTTTTGCCGGCGTCGAAGCCTCTATTGGCGACATTGTATGTATCCTGTATCAAAACGATCCAGTAGCGCTGATACCTGAATTCGTCTCTAAAATTCATGATAATCAGAGTGACCTTGTTTTTGGGGTTGCCCGGAATCTGAAACGACGGAGTCATATTGAAAAAATTGGCGCCAGGCTATTCTACTGGTATAGCAAGCGCTATTTACATATTGATATTCCCAACGGCGGAACCTACTTTATCGCTATGAATCGGTCTGCTGCAAATGCATTAACACGCAGTGGTCGGTTCATGCGCCATATTAGGCACATGTCAAAACAGGTGGGCTTTGTGTCAGAGAATTATGAGTACGATTTACCTGATAATGAAACGGTCTACGCGCACACCAAGACCTCCGGTATGTTTGCCCGGGCAATAGACTTGGCCTCCAATTACTCCAATCATCCCTTGCGGGTCATTACCTACTTCGGTATTTTCGCAGGTTTCTTAGATATTGTGTACGCAGCCTATGTCGTTGTGGTGAACTTATCCAGTAATAACGTAGAAAAAGGCTGGACCTCATTATCTCTAGAAATGGCCGCAATGTTCCTCATACTGTTTCTTATTCTGGCAATACTGGCAGAGTATATCGGTAAGATTCTAAACCAAACCCAGCAGGAACCGCCATACCATATCATGCAGGAACTGAGCAGTAAGGTAAGTATCGCAGATGAGACAAGAAGAAACGTTACCCGTGAACTCTGATACTGCGATCAAAAAACGTCATGAAGACTGGGAGTTTCCCAGCTTTACCGTCCAAGAATTTTTCAAAAAGAAGAACAAGTATGCCGTCTGTGTCTTTGTTATTAATGAAGGCAAAAAAGTTCAGTCCCAACTGCAGCAGATGAAAATATACGCCAAGACAGTCGATATTATCGTTGCTGACGGTGGCAGTACGGACGGGTCACTCGAGCCTGATTTTTTGGAGACAGTCAGCGTTCGTGCGCTGCTCACTAAGACTGGCCCAGGTAAATTAAGTGCCCAGATGCGCATGGCCTTTGCCTATGCACTCGACGAGGGCTACGAGGGCGTCATAGTAGTGGACGGCAACGGCAAGGACGACATATCAGCCATACGAAATTTTGTGACGTTGCTTGAACAAAATTATGATCACATCCAAGGCTCACGCTATATTCCTGGCGGTAAAGCTATTAATACGCCACTCGAAAGGCATCTTGCCGTTCAAATTATCCATGCTCCATTAGTAAGCTTGGCATCTCACCATCGACACACTGATACGACTAATGGATTCCGGGCCTACAGCCGAAACTTACTCATGGATCCTGACCTCGCTATTTTCCGTGACATCTTCAAAACGTATGAGCTGCATTATTACTTAGCAATCGAGAGTTCTCGTTCGCCAAAACACTACAAAATAACTGAGACTCCGGTGACACGTGAGTACCCTAAAAAAGGTAAGACACCAACAAAGATCAGCCCTATAAAGGGGAACCTACACGTCTTGGGTATACTTTTCAAGGCCGCTGGCCGTAAGTACAGACCCTAACATAGCAGTTTACTTATCTGTACTGTAAACAGGTCGCATAAATCGTAGTGATTGAGTCGGCCTTAAATGGACACAGTTCATTATTGTCTATAAACGGCTGCAAATCAGCACTTGGTACAGACAAGGTGTGGTATTTTGCCGAGGTAATCTTTAGCTTGGCGCCAGGAATAAGACCGTCTGCAAAACCATGCAAACTCGGGGCTTTGTTCCCGGGAAAGACCGGTACTATAAAGCTCCAGCTTGTTTCGTATGGCGGCAGAGAAATAGCATATTTCAGACCAGTCTGCTGGGGATTAAGGAGGTAACGGGGCAAGCTGTGCAAGATACCGAAAGGAGTCGTTGTCTTATAGTTCAGCTGCACTTCGTATAAGACTGGACTTGCCGAAGCTGCCGGCAGGTAGACATTATTGTTGGTAAGAACTGATTTATGCCACGGCCCATCTTTATTGGCAGTATTGCCGCTATACTCCCAGAGATAGTGTGAAGCATCGATGTCTACGATAGTATAGTGGCTAAGCAGCTGCCGATAAAACGGCCAGTTACTAGTCCATAGCCACTGTTCGTAATCAAAATAATCGGGCCGGAGGGTAATGACGTACTTTGGTTTTTGATTAATAAATTGCTGTACATAGGCCCCAAAATCTTTAGGCCCTAGAGCGTGGATTATATAATCGGCACCATCATCAGCGGGATTGAAGATACCCAGGTTGGCTTCATAGAGGCTGGAGTAGGTAGACCATACCTGACCCTGCCCGGCATTATCGATCTGAGAGAACGTAGTCAGAGCCTTTCCCCATCCGTAAGGCGTCACAAAGTCTCGGTCAGGCTCATGACGGGCAGCTCTAAAGTCTCGTATGGAGGTTAAAACGGGGTACTCATAAACACGGTAGGCGGCATAACCGCTAGCACCGACTAAGACCGCTATTCCCAGCATGTACATACTCATCACAAAGTTTTTAGATAACTTCAGGTGAGATGTCTTTTTTGGTGGTTTATAGTCTATGAGAATCAAACCCAATCCGACACCAATTGTGGTAACAACTTTTACAGCTGGAAAAAGCTGCGAGAAAGAGGCGTAACCCAGGAGTGAAGCCCCAGTAAATAATCCATAGGTACTTAAAAATAATAGAGACTTCTTGATGGGGCTAGAAAGCAGAAAACGCCGAGAGACCGCTCGATATAAGAGGATGACTAGGGCAATCAGTATCCATAATTTATAGATGTTGAGCGCAACAGAAGGTAAATTACGCCACGTTAAGAACGTATTAGGCGGCGCGCCAAAGTACCAGAACTGCTGCGAGGGGATGGTCTTCAGGCCATATATAAGTGGTGGCATTGGATGGCCGAGAGTCGCAATAGTAAAAATAATGAGGACTAACACTACAACACCTACTGCTTCGGCGACCAGCTGAATAAGCTGCCGGCTCAATAAGCGCTTAGCACGTACCAGCAAAGCAAGTCTAAACACAAAATAGGCTGCTATAGCATAGACACCCTGCTCGGTACTCATAAAGAAAGTGAGCGCTAAAGCTAACACAAGAACTAATTCTTGCAGCGATATGACAATCTTCCGGATTCTAAAATGATGGCTACAATTAAAGGCAATAATGGCTGCCAGCACTATCGGCATACATGTTCGAAGACCCATTAAAGAATTGCTCGGCCCCACCATATTTGTGATCGGTACGATGATAATAATCGTTAAGGCGATCGCTAGGATAGTTTTGTGCCACGACTTTAGCATGACCTTGAAAAATGCCAATGACGATATAAAGAAGGCGGCTGCACTGACCAACCACCTCGTAACTTCTGAAGCAAAAAGATTAGCACCGAGCAGCTTAAAGAATGGAAACAGCAACAAGGGAATGCCAATGCCATGAAAGAATTGAAAATCCCTGCCGATTACTTGACCGGCTGCCATCCGCCTGAGCGGGTTATATACCTGAAAGCTGCCATCCGCCGCATATCCCTGGAAGAACAATCCATTATCAAGGCCGGAAAATATAATGTAAACGGCATAGAGCAACAGGAATATAATCGACAGAACGACTACGCTAAATAGCCATGGGTTCTGTGCTTTTAATTTCCTGAAAGACGCTATTATTGTATGAAAGTTTCTAGGCACTTACAGTATACTATCAAATAACGGGGAGAGTATAAATGAAAACAGCATTAATTGGCTATACCGGCTTCGTGGGCTCAAATATAAATGCCCAAAATACTTTTTCAGATACCTACAATACCAGCAACATTGAAGCCATAGAGGGCCAATCATATGATTTGGTTGTTAGCGCCGCTAATGGCGCTGAAATGTGGCGCATTAATCAAGAACCAGAAAAAGACCGAGCCCAAATTGAAGGTTTTATAGAACGTATAAAAACCGTAAAGATAAAAAAACTTGTTCTTATCTCAACCGTAGGAGTCTACAAGCATCCTATAGACGTTGATGAAGACACCCCGATAGACATTGATGGTCTGCCACCTTACGGTGTCAATCGGTACTATCTCGAACAATTCTGCGCTGATAACTTTGATGCTCTCATTGTTCGTTTGCCTGGCTTATTTGGTCCAGGGCTCAAGAAAAACGTTATATATGATCTACTGCACGATAATAATGTTGACCGCATTCACCGCGGCGGTTTGTACCAGTATTACAATTTGGCAAATATCTGGAAGGATATAGAGATAGCTTTAGATAACAACATATCGCTCATTAACTTTGCTACTGAGCCAGTGAGAACCGATGCAATTGCGAAAGAAGCTTTTGGGATTGATTTCACTAACGAGCCTGAAGGGGTGACGCCAGCATCGTTTGATATGCGGAGCAAGCATGCCAAGCTTTACGGCCCGTCTGACAACTACCTGTACTCAAAAAAGCAGGAACTGGACGATATTAAAGCGTTTGTAGCGCAGCAGCGTGGCCAGTAGCCTCATGAAACTAGCCGTATCAAACATTGCTTGGACGAACGAAGAAGAGCCAGCCGTAGCGGAGCTGCTAAAAAAACTAGGTGTTCAATATATCGAGATTGCTCCAACTAAAAAATGGGAAGATCCTACACTAACCAGTAGTAAAGATATTGAGACATATAAGGCTTTCTGGGAATTCTATGGGATACAAGTTGTCGCCTTCCAGTCAATGTTATTCAATCGTCCTGCGCTTAAGTTATTTGAAAATGAAGAGAATCGTCAAGCGACACTCGAATACCTAAGAAAATTTATTAGGCTGGCTGATGACTTTGGCGCTGGAGTGATGGTTTTTGGCTCTCCTAAAAATCGTCAACGTCATGAACTGCCCATTGCAGACGCCGAGAAGATAGCTATTCCATTTTTTGATCAGCTTGGCCAGGTTGCGCAAGCCCACAATACCGTATTCTGTATTGAACCGAATGCTCCTCAATATGATTGTGACTTTATTACTGATGCTCAATCCGGGATTAGTATTGTGCGCTCCGTTAATAACCCGGGATTTGGTTTGCACCTTGATATAGCCTGTATGACGTTAGCTGGCGATAATGTGGGGCAATCAATCCATGATGCCGAGCACGTGCTCCGCCACTTTCATATTAGTGCTCCCTACCTTGGTCAGGTAGAAGATCGTGCGGATGTCGACTATCAAGGCTCAGCCCAAGCCCTACGTGATATTAACTATGAAGGCTATGTGTCAATTGAAATGCGTCCTGAGGGGGATAACAATATCGAGCGTGTAGAGCGTGCGGTCCAGTTTGCCCAACGAGTCTATAAAGTTTAGCTCGCAGCGTGTTTCTGGTGCCGAAAAATTACATAGTTCGATAGAGTAAATGTCCAAATAACGGTAAAAGCGATAGCCGCAAGTTTGCCAAGAGCAGGGTGCCAATGCCAATGGTTGACCAATAGTCCCACTAAGATATTGATTAACACGAAGTTAATGCCTGCTAGGCTTACATAACCCACGAATTGCTGGTGTGTTTTAAACTGCTGCTGTCCTCTAAAGGTCCATGTTTTATGAAATAAGAAGCCGCTGAGAACACCCAAGATAAAGCTGACGGAGTTTGATAGGTATAGCTGCTTGGGCATGATTGCAAGGAGTATCAAAAAACTAACGTACTCAATCACTTCACTAGCCGTGCCTGCTACCAAATAACGTAGCTCTTTATGGGCGTTGATTGTTTTAAAAGGATGACGTAAAAGTTGTCGGAATAAAACCGTCATAGTAGCGGGTTAGTTATGCCCGTCGCTAATTGAAAGTAGATATTCACCATAACCGGACTTAACGAGCGGCTCAGCAAGAGCCTTCAACTGCGCTTCATTAATATAACCCTGGCGATAAGCAATCTCTTCAATACAGCCAATCTTAAGACCGGTGCGCTTTTCAATGACCCGGATATATTCACTGGCATCGTTCATAGACTCAAATGTTCCAGTATCCAACCATGCTGAACCACGACCCATGGTTTGAACTTTGAGCTTCCCTTGCTGCAGGTATACGTCGTTAACACTGGTGATTTCCAGTTCACCACGATCACTGGGGGTAATATTTTTGGCGATATCCACGACATCGTTATTGTAAAAATATAAACCAACGACAGCATAGTTAGATTTTGGCTCACTTGGCTTCTCTTCAATTGATATGGCATGATGATTCTCATCAAATTCCACTACGCCATAACGCTTCGGATCGGAAACCTCGTAGGCAAAAACAATGCCACCATCGGGATCGGCACATTCCTGTAAGCTTTGACCAAAATATTCACCGTAGAAGATATTATCCCCAAGGATTAACGCGACTTTATCGTCACCGATAAATTCTTCGCCAATAATGAACGCCTGAGCCAGGCCGTCGGGTGAGGGCTGAGCAGCATACTGTAAGCTGATACCGAGTTCCGAGCCATCACCAAGCAAACGTTGGAATTGAGACTGATCTTCCGGTGTGGTGATAATCAGGATATCGCGAATGCCCGCCTGCATAAGGGTGCCAAGCGGATAATAAATCATCGGCTTGTCGTAAATCGGCATAATTTGTTTAGAGATACCTTTGGTGATGGGATAGAGCCGTGTACCGGACCCTCCCGCTAAAATAATACCTTTCATGCTTGTGCCTCCCGTTGTATGTAGTGTACTAGATCTTCCCGCCAATCGGTTGGAACAAAATCGGTAGCCTGGATCTTATCAAGCGATAATGTGCTTTTCAGTGGGCGGGGAGCAATACCTTCCTTGCCCTCATAGTAAGCCGCTGTAGTGGTTTCGGTGACGCTTAAGTCGTAATTCGTACACTTGAATATCTCACGGGTAATATCGGCCCAGCTTGCTGCCTCGCCGCCGTTACTAATGTTATACGTGCCATAGGCTGCATGATTGGTAAGTAAGTGGTCAACGGCTTTTACAAGTTCACTGGTAAATGTCAGGCGGCCAACTTGATCGGCAACCACAGTTGGCGCGATGCCTTTTTCGCCTAAGCCGAGCATGGTACGCACAAAGTTCTTGCCGTCTCCAATAACCCATGATGTGCGGAGTAGATAGTGTTGCGGTGCTAAGCCGACAATAAGATCACCAGCTGCTTTACTTTGCCCGTAGACCCCCAGTGGTGAAAAGGGCTCATCTTCAGTATGGGGATCTTGGGTACCATCGAATACGTAGTCGGATGATACATGCACGATTGTAATGCCATACTGCTGAGCCACACGGACTAGATGACCGACAGCAGTTGCATTAACTTTCCAGGCGGACACTCGTCCCTCGGCTGTTTCAGCCCCATCAACGTTTGTATACGCTGCTGCATTCAGAATGATCTTGATATTGCTCCAGTCAAATTTTTCAACTGAGCCCTGGCTGGTTATATCAAGTTCTTGAATGTCAGCGCTTTGGGCGCCAGGATATTTTGCTTTCAGAGCTAATCCAAGTTGACCATTGGCACCAGCAATAAAAATTGAGGAATTATCCATGCCTAAAACTCCATCGGTTTTATGTCGGCAAGCAGCGGATTATGCGTGTCTTTTTCTGAAATAATTGCTGAGTCTCCCGAGATTGGCCAGTTAATGTTGAGCGCCGGATCAAGCAGATTAATACCGACGTACTGCACGTCGGGTGACCAATGGGCACTGACAAGATAGGTATAGGCAACATTGGCTTCCAGTGTTTGGTAGCCGTTGGCTATACCGCGGGGAAGGAAAACAGCTTGCTCTGGAGTGAGCTCCAGAGTTACGATCTTGCCAAAACTCTCGCCGGCGCGCAAGTCTACCCAGGCGCCAAAGATACGGCCGTTGGCTACTGCAATAAACTTTTCCCATGGCTCGGCATGCAGACCACGCGTTACGCCTTTTTCTGCATTGTAGGAGATGTTATTTTGCACGACTTCAAAATGGGGGAGACCTAACGCTTCCATCTTTTCCCGCTGGTAATTCTCTTTGAACCAACCTCGCTCATCACCGTGTACTACAAGATCAATGACGTACATGCCCGGTATTTCAGTTTCGCGCACTGCCAGCTGTTGACTCATTATCTTCCTATCTCCTTATATTTTGCTTCAGTCGCTTCTTTTTGAGGTGCCCACCAAGCTTCATTTTGTTTATACCACTCAATAGTATTCTGCAGGCCCTCCCGGAAATCGGTATATTTTGGCTGCCAGCCAAGTTCATCACGTAGCTTACTAGCATCAATGGCATAACGCATATCATGGCCAGGCCGGTCATTCACGTGTTCATACGCTTCAGGATCTTGACCCATTAACTCCAGTATCAGTCGGAGTACAGTCAAGTTGTCTTTCTCGCCGTCAGCGCCAATTAAATATGTTTCACCAGGCTTGCCTTTTTCAAGGATAGTCAGAACGCCCGAGGAATGATCTTCGGTGTGGATCCAGTCACGAACATTTTCGCCTTTACCATACAGTTTCGGCTTGCGGCCTTGTAGAATCTCAGTAATTTGTCGCGGTATAAATTTTTCAACGTGTTGGTAGGGACCATAGTTATTGGAACAATTGCTAATAGTTGCTTGAACGCCGAAACTGCGTACCCAGGCGCGAACTAAAAGGTCCGAACCAGCCTTAGTACTGGAGTAGGGACTGGAAGGATTATATGGAGTATCGGGAGTAAATTTTGCCGGGTCATCAAGCTCCAGATCACCATAGACTTCATCAGTTGAAATATGATGCAGGCGCTTACCGTGTTTCCGGACGGCCTCTAGAATCCGAAAGGTACCAATTAAATTGGTATTCACAAAAGGCCATGGTGAATGCAGCGAGTTATCATTGTGTGATTCGGCTGCAAAATGTATAACAGCATCACAATGAGCCACCGCAGCATCAATAGCAGCTTCATCGCAAATGTCAGCTTCAATGAGCTGCACACGATTTTCATCAAGCCCGGCAATATTGAGCTTATCGCCGGCATACGTTAACTTGTCATAAACATCGATATGCCAGTCCGGACGTTCACGGTAAATATAACGCACAAAGTTCGAGCCAATAAAACCTGCTCCTCCGGTGACAACAATCTTCATACGCCTTCCAGTATAGCAGTTTTCAGTCGTAAAAGGCGGTGTTTCAAGACGCCCGTGTGCGAAGTTTAATGAGCGGGACAAGGAAGAGATTTGTAATGATTGTAGACTTTGGCAGTTTTGATTTGCCGTGATGCCGATCGTGAAAAACTATGGGGACTTGATGCACCGACTGGGCATGTTGTAAGGCTCGAAACTTTAGATCTATAAGGAAACCATAGCCTGTGCTCCGTATGGTTGAGATATCGGCTTGCCTCAAAAGTTTTGCAGAAAACATATTATAGCCGCCGGTATAGTCTGCGACTTTATTGCCAAGAATAAGGCGGGCATACATATTGCCGCCTCTACTCAGAAACTTTCTGAAGAGCGACCAATCCGGTGTTGCACCTCCGGTTATATAGCGGGACCCAATAATTAAGTCGTGTTGGCCTGCAGCTTTAACAAATGACGGCAGGTACTTAGGGTCATGCGATAAATCTCCGTCCATTTGGATAATATAGTCCGCCTTCGTCTTCAGTATTTCGTTAAAACCAAAGATATAAGCCCCGCCGAGTCCATCTTTTACCGATCTCCCAATAACTGTTATTGCAAAGTTTTTAGTCTTGCAAGTCTTGGCGATGGACGTAACAAGATCAGCCGTTCCATCCGGAGAATTATCATCGATTACATATACGATAGTCTGCACATTGCTGATACGACTCAATTGATCATGAATAGATTCGAGTAGGGTACGTATGTTAGCAGCCTCGTTATATGTCGGAATTGCTATCGCGAGCTTCACTACGCACAACCTGTCTTGTAAACTTACTAAGTAATTATGCTTTACAAGATTTGGGAATACAAGAAAATAAGGTTTCTCTGTATTGGTACGTTTAACAGCCTGCTTGATCTTTCCATACTCAACAGCTTAGTCTTCGGGCTGCACTTTCCAATCTGGGTGGCGAACAGCATCGCGGTCAGCGTCAGCATAACATTTTCCTACTTTCTCAATCATTTTATTGTCTTTCGGTATAACCATAAACCCACCGCCGCACAGTTTGTCAGGTTCTTCCTTTTAACAGGAATAAGCTCGGTGATTCTTCAAGATGTTGTTATTTACGTAAGTAGGCCAATCTATACCAAGCTTATCCAGTCCACTGCCATACTGAGTATCCATATGGAAAGTAAACTTTCACTGAATGTAGCCAAGATCACTGCCATACTTGTCGGTATGAGCTGGAACTATCTGTTCTACACACACGTGGTTTTTAAACGATTACCTAGTGACTAGTAACCTGCCCAATGCTTTGTTTTTATGTATTTGAGCTGAGCTCCAGTAAGTATTGTATTGCGATTCGGATAGGGGGCTGTTAGCAATAAGCATGCTCTGTCTGGATTGGCTTCACGGGTACAGTATTTTACGTCTTCCATGAACGCCGATTGACGCTGTAAGTCACCAGTACCGTATGCATAGCTGGCGATTAGTAGAGGAGCGGTGACTCCTGAAATTATGAGTATAGCTATAGTATTACGTTTTACAGTGCAGCTATCAAGAACTGCACAAGCAAGCCCAGTTAAGCCTATGACATAGAGCAAGGAGAAGACTGCATAACGACTTGTTGTGCTCTGCGCTATCCCTAAGTTTAGTCGGGCAATAGCAGTTATTACTGCCGACAACAGAGCAACTCCTATGAGGCTCAACCAGGGCACAAATTTCTCTATCTGGTTCCTTTTCATCCAAACCATATATAACAAAGCCAGCAGCACAAAGGTTAACTTCACTCCTATTCCCTCGGCTCCGGGCGGATAGCTAGTAATAGCACTGCCCAAGTAACTAAAAACGTACCTGATAAATTCAAGACGTTGGTGAAGAAAAAGGGTCGGCGGCGAACTATTCGCCGGGGTTTTATAATGGTAGTAATAGATTGATATAGTCCCTAAAGCTGCAGCAATCCAAACGCTAATTGATTGTTTTGTTTCCCGGTAAGCGACCAGAATACCAAGTCCAATCGGCCAGAGAAGTAGCCCATCTCCCATTGAGTATGACGCTATAACTGCACTTACCAAAGCCGCCCCAAAAATCAGCCTGCGGTTTATATGTTTTGCACTGCCGAAACGATCAAGAAAATAGAGACTTACTGCCATAGCGGCAACAGACATAAACCATATTATTTGTACGCCAGAAAGCCAGTTTTCATATTGAATCGGAGAATAAAACCAGGCCGCGATGAGTATAGAGGCAAGTAGAGCGATAGAGCGTTGCTTGATTTTTGAAAGCACAAACAGATATAACATGAGGGCGGTGATAACCGAAAAAACAAAGCTAATCAACAGCTCAAATTTGATATTCCAATGGGTAGCATAGGCGCTGATTAGAAAAACAATGTTGGGAAACAGAATCCTATGTTCATTACGCTGGGCCCATAGATCAGAAAAACCCAAAGTATGGTTATCGGCTTTTTGGAAAAGCGGTACCGAATCCCAATCATCCCAAAGAGGGGTATTCACTCCATAGTGCACGATGCTATAGAGAATAAAGCCGGCTGCGATAACAAAGGGAATAAGCAAAATCTGCCATCTTTGCATTTTCATTTTTGTATCCCAATGTGCTAAGATCTTCATCTCAACTCTAGTATAACAACGTCTACAGAGAAGCGTAACCGTTTGCGTTACTCGATTGCCACCGCCACGTATCGCGGCAGGCATCTTCCAGTGATTGTGTCGCTTTCCAGCCAAGCGCGGTCTCTGCCTTTGAAGGATCGGCATAATAAATTGCTAGGTCGCCTGCTCGTCGGTCAACTACTTTATACGGTATGGTTTTCTGGGTTGCAGCTTCAAAAGCATGAATGACTTCCAGTACCGAATGACCTTGGCCTGAACCAAGATTATATGTTTCGAAATGATTTGGTTTGGGAGCATGTTGCAAAGCAGCAATGTGACCATTGGCTACATCAACGACATGAATGTAATCACGTACCCCGGTCCCATCGGGCGTATCATAGTCATCGCCAAAAACTAATAATTCTGGACGCTTACTAGCCGCCACTTGTGCAATATATGGAAAGAGATTATTAGGAATGCCATCAGGATCTTCCCCGATCTTCCCCGAAGGATGTGCTCCTACGGGATTAAAGTATCGCAATGCGGTAATACGCCATCCAGCATGAGTCTTACTTAGGTCAGACAACAACTGTTCGTTGACGGCCTTGGTGTGGCCGTAAGGATTAACGGGTTGTAGGGGCATCGTTTCATTGTAACGCGGTGTCGCTTGGTGGCCATAGACTGTAGCCGACGAACTAAATACCAGATTACGGACATCAAATTTCTCCATGACCTGGCAGAGCGTAATCGTAGAGAGAATATTATTACGGTAATAAAGCAGTGGCTTAATAACTGATTCGCCAACAGCTTTTAAACCGGCGAAATGAATAACCGAATCAACATGTTCACTTTCAAAAACTTTAGTTAGTCCCGCTTCGTCGCAGGCATCGACTTTATAGAAATGTGCATCTTTGCCGGTAAGCTCTCGGACTCGTTTCAGCGATTCCTCGGAGCTATTACTCAAATTATCAACTACAACCACTTCGTAGTCCTGCTCCAGCAAGGCAAGAGCAGTATGTGAACCAATATAGCCGGCTCCACCGGTGATAAGGACCTTCATAGCACCTTGCAGTATAACAGTTTTTGGCCCCGAGAGATTTCTGTCTATAAATTATGGTACGCTGTTAGGGCAAATTGATCGCCGGCAGCCGCCAGCACAAATAAGTCAGTCATAGAAAGGAAGCATGAAAAAACTTATCGCATTTGATCTAGATGGGACGTTAGCGCCAAGTAAATCAACATTACCCGAACGGATGACAACACTTCTAAATGAGCTGCTTGAAAAATTTGAAGTGTGCGTTATTTCAGGCGGTAAATATGAGTTGTTCCAGCGACAAGTTTTAAGCCAACTCACCAAATCACCAGACTTACTCAAGAAACTGCACCTTATGCCTACCAGCGGCACCCGGTATTTTAGTTATGACACCAAGAATAACGATTGGTTCCTAGAATATGCCGAGGATTTTTCTCCAGAGCAGAAGCAGGAGATTATCAAGGCCCTGGAAGATGGTCTGGAAGAGTCAGGCTATAAAGCTGACAAAACATACGGAGACATTATCGAAGACCGTGATAGCCAGGTAACTCTATCGATACTCGGTCAGGAAATCGTTGCTGAATTAGGTGAAGAGGGAGTTACTATTAAAGAAGCGTGGGATCCTGATGGCAGTAAAAAGATGAAAATCCGATCAATTGTAGCCCCAAAGCTCCCGAACTTTGAGGTTCGGGCTGCCGGCGCAACCTCTATTGATGTGACGCTTCCAGGGGTCGATAAAGCCTATGGCATGAACAAGCTTATGCAGGCAACCGGCCTGGCTAAAAGCGATATTCTCTATCTTGGAGACAAAATTGTCGAGGGCGGTAATGATTACGCCGTACAGCAAATGGGTATTGACTGCATAGCCGTCAGGAACTGGGAAGATACCGCCTACGCCATCGAAGGCATCGTCAAAGTTTCCTAAAAATACCGAACAGATAAGCAACTAATCCCTCAGTTTGGTATTATTAAAGGATGATTATTGTAATTATAGCCGGGGGGTCCGGTACGCGTTTGTGGCCGTTATCGACACCCGACTATCCGAAACACCTGCTGAAACTGAATGATGACACGCATTCACTATTGCAACATACCTATGAACGCGCCAAGGAAATCACTGAGCAGATATATGTCGTATCTGAGGCGGGCCATATTAGTCATGTCAAAGAACAGTTATCTGAACTACCGGAAGATCATTTCATAATTGAACCGGCTCGTCGTGGTACAGCCAGCTGTATTGCTGCCGCGCTTGCCTACATTTCGCATCGTCATGATCCCGATGAACCCATTGCCGCTATTCACGCCGATCACTATATTCGTGATACCGCGGGCTTTGTGCATTGTTTTCGGGTGGCTAACGAAGTATGTAAGTCTGAAAAACGCATTGTACTCATCGGTGTTGAACCAGATTATCCGGCAACTTGCTTCGGTTATATTAAAAAAGGTGAGCTTCTCAAAGAGGAACCACTCGTCTATAACGTCCACAGCTTTAAGGAAAAGCCGGAATTTGATGTAGCGAAGACCTACCTAGAAAGCGGCAACTATCTGTGGAATTGCGGCTATTTTGTCGGCTCGATCAATACGTTTGTGACCAGCATGCGCGCGAATGCTCCGGAACTGTATGAGAGTTATCAGAAGCTCGTGCAGGCCTCCCCGGAAGATTACGAAACTGTGTATCTATCCTTCAAAAATGTTGCTATCGACTATGCACTCATAGAAAAGGTGCCCGATCTATTGGTAGTGCCAGCCTCATTTGATTGGATGGATCTGGGGTCATTTGGCGATTTGCACAAGGCAGTTGGCGGCGATCAGCAGGGGAATCATCTGCATGGTAAGGTTGAGATTGAAGAAGTTCAGAACTCCTTTATCCAGAATCATGAATCCAAGCCCGTGGCGGTTATTGGCCTCGACAACGTGGTAGTTATCAACACTCCTGAAGGCATATTGGTGACCCGAAAAGATCTATCACAAAAAGTCGGCGAGGTTAGTAAGCGCTTCGAACAATAAAACTATTCGACGGTTACTGATTTGGCTAAGTTACGTGGTCGGTCCACATCGTGACCCCGCGCAGTAGCGATATAGTAAGCAAATAATTGCATAACCATAACTTGCAGGAGCGGTTGCGTCTCAGGTTCTGTAGCAGGGATGTAGATAACATCGTCACATAAATCTTGAATGGCCGTATTGCCTTCAGTCGCGAGTGCCACAACTGGACCTTTCCGAGCGCGAATCTCCTGGATGTTGGAGTAGGTCTTTTCAAGCAGCGGTGAGTCAGTGGCCACGGCAAAGGTTGGAAAATTCTCGTCAATCATGGCTAACGGTCCATGCTTCATTTCACCTGCAGCATAGCCCTCAGCGTGCATGTACGATATCTCTTTAAGCTTTAAGGCGCCTTCTAAAGCTGCAGGGAAAGCGTTATGACGGCCGATAAAAAGGAAATCTCTATAGTTGGCGTATTTTTCAGCGACGGCTCTAATTGTATCGGCTTGATCAAGTATTGCTTGCGCCTTCTCTGGTAGCGCGTTTAGCTCCTCTATGAGCGGCTTAAATCGTTTGCTGCGTCCGTCATTAAGGTGGAGAGCAATCAGCAGTAAGACGACTACCTGAACAACGGTAGCTTTGGTGCTTGCCACAGACTTTTCAGGGCCAACGTGACAGTACACACCTGCATCGGTCATACGAGCAATAGTACTGCCTACCGAATTGACGATGCCCAGCCTGAGCACGCCGTAGTTTTCCACCTTCTTAAGAGCCGCAATAGTATCAGCGGTTTCACCGGACTGGGAGATAGCCAATAAAGCCGTGCTTCGTGAGAAAGGCTCTTTACGATAATTAAATTCACTTGCGAGCTGAACTTCAACTGGTACTCCAGCTAGTTCTTCTATGAGGTATTCCCCAGCAAGAGCGGAGTAATAGGAGCCGCCCATTGCAACGATTACAATGCGATCAATATATTTTAGTTGCCCAAGAACACTTTCCAAACCGCCGAGTTTTACGAGGTTCTGATCAATCACAGCTCGTCCTAGGATAGCTGATCTAATAGCTGCCGGTGTCTCATAGATTTCTTTAAGCATGAAGTTGGGGAAGTCCCCGAGTAAGGACTGCTCATTCTCGTAGTCTAGTAGTTCAACTTTTGGTGCGGTCTGTTTGTCATGCTTCAAGTTATGTACTGATACATCGGATTTAGTGAGTATGGCAATATCATAGTCTTCCAAATAAATTACCTTCTTGGTGTGCTCCATAATAGCCGACGCATCAGAGGCAAGAAAATTCTCGCCTTCACCAACGCCAATCACCAGCGGACTAGATAAACGGGCAGCATAGAGCGTTTCAGGCTCGCGGGTAGAAATAGCGACGATTGAATAAGCGCCGCGTACATCTTGCAAGGCCGCCTCAAAGGCTGCCGCAAAATCTGGCAGCTGTTTTAGATAATAATCGATAAGGTTAGGCACAACTTCGGTGTCAGTTTGTGAGGCAAAGCTGTAACCGGCGGCCTGCAGACGCTCGCGTAGTTCAGTAAAGTTTTCAATAATGCCGTTATGCACGACAAAGATAGTACCGTCGTTATTGATTTGTGGATGCGCATTAGCAATTGTCACGCCCCCGTGAGTAGCCCAGCGGGTATGTCCAATGACCAATCCGGCATCGTCAGTTTCATTTTCAACTTCTTGCACAAGACCGGAAACGCGACCAACCTGTTTGAAGACGCGGCTTTGGTCGCCGCGCACTATAGCCATGCCGGCCGAATCGTAGCCGCGGTACTCCAAAGCTTCCAAGCCATGCAAAACAATGTCCTTGCCAGATTTATTACCAATATAGCCCACAATTCCGCACATTACTTTTACGACCTTTCAGCTAAACGATCCTTGATATAGTTTTGCATATTTTTGACGAATTGGGGCACAGAAAATTGCTCGGCCTGTTCTGCTATGGCTGAATAGTCCCAGTTTTTGGTGCTGGCTGCCTCCAGCGCGCTTACTAAGCTTTTGACCGTTTGCCGTTCAAAGTATAGGCCGGTTTTATTCTGGGTCACGTAATCCAAGGAGCCGCCTTTATTGTAGGCAATGACTGGAGTACCGGCAGCCATGGCCTCCACGGCTACAATACCGAAGTCATCCATATTAGGCATGATAAAACCGAGGGCCGACGCAAAGTGGCCAACAATTTCTGCGTCATTTACTTGGGTGAGGAATGTGGTACTGCGCCCGGCTACTTTTTCAAGCCGACGATGATCGGGTCCGTCACCAATGACAACCAGCGGTATTTTAAGCTCGTTGCAGGCGGCAATTGCCAGATCGAAGCGCTTGTAAGGAGTCTGCCGGCCGGCAACAATAAAGCCGTGTCTTAGCGCAGATTTATCACGCGTCTGAAAACGACTGGTATCGACCGGCGGGAAAATGACCGAGGCATCTCGCCGATAGTAACGCTTAATCATTGCTTGGGTATGGGTAGAGTTAGCAATTAAGAAATCCGGCTGTTTAGCAGCGTGACGATCCCAGCGTTTTAATGGTCCAATCAGCAGCTTTAAGCTCAGGCGAGCCAACCAATTCAGACCAAACGGGAAACCAGGATTATCAAGGTATTCATCATGGCGGATCCAATAATAATGAGTCGGGGAGTGGCAGTAACAAATATGTGTAGTATTCGGCCCGGTCTTGACCCCCTTGGCTTCGGCACCGCTTGAAGACAATACCAGATCATAGTCGCTCAGATCGAGCCGACTGAATGTCCAGGCTCGCAGCAGCGGCAAGAATTTTTTAAGACCGGTTGGTAGGCGCTGCAGCCAAGTGGTACGTACATCAGCGTCGACGAACCAATCAATGCGACTCGGATCGTACTGCGAGGTGAAGATTGGAGCGTCGGGGTAGAGCTTATGCAGTTCGAGCACTACGCGCTCGGCCCCCCCGATGCCGGTTAGCCAGTCACAGACAATAGCGACGCGTAGTTTGGAAGTCGTACTCATCCACGCGTGCCTTGGTGAAACAGCACAACCCAGAACGTCTTTGCCAGGATAATAAGATCACCCCAGAAGGTCCAGTTTTGCACGTAGTATAGGTCCAACTTACGACGCTCACTAAAACTCAGGTCGCTTACGCCAGAGATTTGCGCTAAACCAGTTAAGCCGGATTTAACACTCAGAATTAAATTCTTCTGCTTGGACTGCTCTAATTCGTAGGGTACGAGGGCGCGTGGTCCAACCAGACTTATATCACCGCGTACGACATTGAACAGCTGTGGTAATTCATCCAGGCTATAGCGCCTCAGAAATCCACCAATGAGGCTCAGGCGTGGATCATCAGGCAGCAGATCGCCATTACTCCGATATTCCTGAATAAGCTCAGGACGGCCCATTTTATGAAAAGCTTCCTCAGGCTCCAGCCCGCTATACGCTGGCTTGTGTGACCGAAATTTAAAAACCCGTACCTGTGTATTAAACCGACTCAGCCGTTTCTGGCGAAACACGATCGGGCCGCCGTCACTCAGCTTAATAATTATGGCGATAACGAGCATAAAGGGCAGAGCGATAATAAGGAATAAAGTGCCAAGGAATAAGTCGGTAAGCCGTTTTACCACCCGTCCCCAGCCGGTCAAGGCGGTCTGGTGCACCGCAATAATAGGAACAGCATGGAACAGATCAACTTCGAGATTACCGACAAATAATTCACTGTTGCCCGGCACGAAACGATACGCTATATGATGTTCCTGGGCGTAGGTTAGTATCTCGTCATTACGTTCTCCTGTGGCGTACAGCTCCGTTTGAATAATGGTATGGAGCTGCTTGTTTTTAAGATCATGCATAGCTTCAGCAAAAGTTTCGTATTGCCGGCATTGTCTATCCAGCTGGATACCCTGCTTTAGTTCTCCGACAACACCAAGTACCCGGTACCCTGTAATTTCCGTTAAGCTGAGTGCATTGATCAGTCGTCCGGTAGTTTTATTACTACCGACAATGAGCACGTTATTGATACTAATTCCATAACTAAAGAGTGCGCGTCGTGACCCACGAGCTATGGTGCGAAAAGCCAGTGCGAAGAAGAAGGCCAGGCCAAAACCATAGACGGTGACGAGCCGTGCCGGAAAGATGGCAGTATTGGTCATGTAGCTGAAGCTAATAATGAACAATATGCCAATGAACGAACCAACCAGCAGCCGGCCGAGCTCGCTGAAGCGCTTATCGTATACGCGGATGTTATAGAGTCCCAGCAAGCCAAAGATTAAGATCCAAAACGGCAGTAAGCTCACGAGAATTGCCAAATAGGTGTGGGCGTGCACATGTGCGCTCAAGGGCTGATGGTTGAGCGTCACACGTAAAATATAAGCAACGGAAAAGGCAACAGTGATTGCGAGAGCATCACCAATGATTAAACAAACGTTAAAGATAAGCGAGGCGTTATTTTTCATGCAGGCTTTTTCAGTAAGCTTTTGACTAGACCGGCAGCCTTAACAAAAGACGTACCAACAGTCAGTAAGCTATACTAAATTGTAGCATTATGAAGGCATCGGCGCTTAAATACACAATTTTGTCGTGGGTTAGTGGCCTCACGATGCTCATTTTACTGCTTATGCCCTTTCATGCTTTTCTGACGGTCTGGGGTTCGAGTATCTTCGGTCACTACACGGCACTGCGACTTTGGAAGGAAGGCTTACTGGCACTATGTGTGGCCGGCACCTTGTATCTGCTGGCTTTTGACCATAAGATACGGACTCACACGTTATCACGACGTCTGGTATGGCTCATTCTTGCCTATATTGTTATCAATATACTTTGGGGGTTGGCGGCGCTTGAACGACATACAGTCACCGCTAAAGCTCTTGGATACGGACTGATTGTTGATCTAAGGTTTCTCATCTTCTTCTTAGTAACCTGGGCGGTAGCACTGCGTCTTACGCGGCTGCGTAGCCACTCGCAATGGTTAATAACCTGGCCGGCGCTCATCGTGATAATCTTTGGCTTACTGCAAATCTTTATCTTACCGCACGACTTTCTCAAGCATTTTGGTTACGGCCCGAACACTATACCCGCCTATGAGACCATTAACCATAACCAACATTATTACCGAATTGCTTCTACGTTAAGAGGTGCAAATCCACTCGGAGCCTATCTCATTGTGCCCATCAGTTTACTGGCAGTACGTTTGGTGAAAGGCAAGCGCAACTGGCGTCAAGCCATATTTCTTCTCGCTGCTTTAGTAGTGCTGTTCTATAGCTTTTCACGCAGCGCCTGGGCTGGAGCTGCCTTAAGTATCGCGATTATTCTGATGATCGGTGTACGATCTCAAAAAATACGCCAACGCCTGCTTGTCGTGGCAGGGGTCTTACTCATAGCCTGCGCTGGCCTCTTTGTCGGCTTGCGTCATAATGCCCGTTTTGAGAATTTCGTATTTCATACACAAAATAACTCGCACATTAAGACTACTTCTGACCAAGGCCATGTGTCAGCACTAGAAAGTGGCCTGAAAGATATGGTTCATGATCCACTGGGGCGTGGCCCGGGTACTGCTGGTCCGGCAAGTGTATATAACACCGGACATGCCACACGTATCGCCGAGAACTTTTATGTACAGATAGGTCAGGAGACCGGGTGGCTCGGTGCGTTCTTGTTTATACTGATTAATCTCGGTGTCGGTTACTTGCTCTGGCTGCGACGTGCTGACCCACTAGCGCTCAGTCTCTTTGCCAGCTTCATTGGCCTGACGCTCGTCAATATGCTATCTCATGCCTGGGCTGACGATACGCTTGCCTATATTTGGTGGGGCCTAGCAGGTATTGCCATGGCATCATTACCGGGATCAACCAAAAAAGATGCCGCGTAAAAATATCTCCCAGTTTCTAAAGTATTTAGCGGGTGGGAGTGTGTATTTCTGGAGCGGCTACGCCATATTTGCTATCTGTTACTCAATTTTCCATTGGTGGTGGCTGTGGGCTAAAGTAGCTGCCGATAGTTTTGGCTGGACCCTGAATTACATTGTGCAGCGGTACTGGGCTTTCGCAAGCAATCACCCCCGCTTGAGAGAAATGCAGCATGTAACACGGTACCTCGTAATTGAAAGCGTTGGTTTTGTACTCGATTATCTTATTATCGCCGGCCTTAAATATATCGGCATTACACCGTACATCGGCTTCTTTATCTCAGCAGCCTTCTTTACCGTCTGGAGCTATCTCTGGTACAAATACTGGGTTTTCCCTACGAAAACCACAACAAAAGTATCATAATATTGTAAAATATTCTTATTAGTGTTATAATTTGAACTTATGTCTACCCCCGCTCCAGTTTCAGAAGCATATCAGCCCGAACTACCGCATCAAATACAAGACGTAGCGCCTAATGAGCACTACGAAACTTGGGGGTATAGCATTGGTTATGAAGTTGACGAAGCGGGCAATAACGTTCCGCATTGGGGCAATACAGCAGTTTTCAGAATTTACGAAGACGGTATGACTGAGCCTGTCTACGTTACTAAACCAGAGCATACTGCCACCTTTACGGTTAGTGTACTGGCTGGTAAAGGGGCGCTTGTCCGTGCTTTAGCCAGCGGCGCCACTGAGACCGTCGAACTGAAAGAG
>Ga0210398_10000537_pt1 | contig 42800 bp, 59 predicted proteins | sample IncBWC4OmetaG_FD_161047 | JGI IMG/M metagenome (GOLD analysis project Ga0210398, IMG submission 161047) | Forest soil microbial communities from Barre Woods Harvard Forest LTER site, Petersham, Massachusetts, United States - Inc-BW-C-4-O | ecosystem: Environmental > Terrestrial > Soil >...
CGCACCACCGCACGACTGCACTATGGCACCACTGCACCATTGCACCATTGACGCGCGGCGCGATGCTTGCGCTCAGTTTGCTAGTGGGATTGCTTTCGGCTTCTCCTCATCTGGGCTGACCAGACGCACCAGATTCGTGAGTATCGGATTGCTTGGGTCATATTCAAAGGTGAAGGTGGCAAAGAGCACCAATATGCCCGGCGTCACGGTACGCCCACCGCCGCGGACCCCTTGAATGATGCCCCCTTCCTTCACTTCTTGGACAAACGCCATTACTTCGGGCGAGCCTAGCTTGATTTCTACAAGCTGCCCTTGCGCGAGCTCATTTCCTAGTCGATCCTTCACCATTGAAGTGCTCCTTGGAATTGCTTTGAGGCATCCTAATGCACGCGCAGCGGCTTGCCATACCGATCCAGCGGGCCGGCCGTGTAGCGGCGCACGTCACGCAGCCAGGCATGCGGCAAATCTGCAGGGTTCACTTCCGAACGTGCGCGATTTCGTAGGCATTTCTTGAAGTCTTCTAGCTCCAGATCCGGGTGGCTCTCTATGAGCTCGCGCAGCACTGCCGAATCGCGCTTTTCCCACCCGTATTTTGGCGCGTCTGGGTTCTGACCTTTCCAGTAGTCAAAGACCTCTTGCCGGAAGTCGGGAAAGCGGTCCCAACTTTTTGGCCGATTCGCTTTTGTTTCACCTTTGGTCACCCTCCCCCTGATTACCCCGTCCGATTGCACCTCTGACAAGTTTTTTACGCGCTTAGTAAAACGTTTTACCGTTTCGAGCTTGGAATTTTGTCCCTTTCGGGCGACCATCCGGGCATCCACCCCCGCCGCGGACGATCCAGCGGCCGATTGGTGACCTGGAAGGTTTGGCGAAAGTGACTTTTTGGGCGGCGAAGGTTTCTTCGCCCTTGCCGCTGGAGCTCGACCAGGCAGCTTTCGATCCAGGCGAACGGTGCGCGAGTTTGCGCCCGCGCTCCTGGCACCCGAGTGGTTTTTACGAGGGTGCTGTTTTAAAGGTTTTGCTTTTTGTTTTGGTTTTGCTTCTGGGATGTAAAGAGTAGTGCTTATTCCGCGCGGGCGCGCGAGGCGCCGGCTTTTTCCGGCTGCAATGCTAGTCGATGCATTTGCATTGCTTGAAGCATCGACACGCTTTGGACGTTTCGCGGTGTGCCCTTCCCACCGAGCGGCCGCGGCTTTCACCGCTCTGGCGTGGTATGTCGCCGCCAGTTCCACCGTTCTGTCTTTTTCGAGCTCCAGCCGCTTTTGCTTCCAGCGGCCGTCTCTGTCACGCGAAAAGAACATGCTTAGCACTGCAAGAGCATTGCTTGAAGCATCGACACCTTTTAACCGCATCACTTGAGCCACTTGGTTCATGTCGTTTGGAAGTGGTCCACGTATCCACTCGTGCATGAGCGCGAGCAGATAACATCCGTGTTCCAACGTGGTCAGGTGGGAAGTGTCTGCCAGGTATGAGGGGATGTCTACCGGCATCACTTGGGCGATTTTAGGCGCCACTGTGGGAATGCTTCCGCACTGCATTTGCATTGCTTGAAGCATTAACAAAGATGTCCGCTTTCCCCTGGGCGAGCATCCACTGGGCTGAGGCTTCCGCGGTGGTCCGCACGAAACAGTTAAAACTCATATCCATGTGTGCAGCCGCACGTTTTATCACGGCAATTTGCGCTTTGCTGGCAAACCGAATGGTGACACCCGGCTCTGGTGGTGTTTTTTTTCTGGTTTTCATAAGGGGATGAGGTATAGAACAGGAAACGAAGTTTTGCAAATCAGAATGTAACCAATGAGAGGAACAGGGGTTTGACGTTAGACGAACTTGTAACTTTGCACAAGTCTAGGGAGATTGACGCATGGGTAGGAGAAACCGACCGACGCCTGCAGGTCGCCGCACTTCGAAGGAAAGACAAAGCAGTGAAGGTGCGGCGGGCAACAATAGCTAAGAGGGCCGGGAAACTTCGATGGGAGGTACTAGAGCCCGAATATGAAAGCCAGCGCAGGCGCCTGCTAGGTAGGTATGGGCTAACGATAAAAGCATGGGAGAACCTTTTTGCTCAACAGGGCAGAGTCTGCGCCATCTGTGGCAAGGATAAAAACACCGGACGGAATGGCACCTTTCATACTGACCACTGCCACGCGACACAAAAGGTGCGCGGCATTCTCTGCAGTTCCTGCAATACCCTCTTGGGCCTGGCCAACGACTCGATTGCCGTACTCACCGCAGCCATCAAATACCTTGAAAGGCACACATGACGATTGAGGAACTAAAGGAATACATGGACGAGCGCACCCGCGATATGGAAACCACGCTATTGCGCGAATTTCGCAAGTGGGCTATGCGCATTGAAGCGCAGATCAAAGGCGATCACGTAACGCTCACAACCATCCAAACGCGGGTATCCCTACTTGAAGAACGCCTTGACCAACTGGAGGCACCGAATGACCAGAGCGAGCGCAGCAGCTAACGGGCTGATGGTGGCCGCGTATCAGGTCGCGATGATGCAACACGTTCCATGCTTCCGCATGCAGTCCCGCGTGTTCACGGTGGTGGGCGCTGGTGGGCGCCAGCGGCCAATGAACATGGGCGAATGGACGGACGATTTAGGTGTGAAGCACACATCGGGAATGGCTGACTGGCTCATGCTGCCCACTATCCGAACCAACATGAAAGGCGAGCTCCAGCCCAAGGTGGCGACGCCAAGCATGACCTTGACCATCGTGGCCAGTACGACAGGAATATGCGTCCCCTTGTGGGTGGAGTGCAAAGCCCAAAGCGGCCGGCTGGAGAAATCCCAAAAAGAATTTCGGGACTACGTGGAAGGTGCCGGCGCCTTTTACTTGGAGCTCCGCGATTCCGCGGATGAGCTCTTGCAGTGGTTCGATGCGCATGGGGTTGCAAAACCATAAGGGGATGGCGAAGCAATGCCTGTAGCATCGGAGCGGCGCCCAAGTAACAGGGACGGCAGGGTGCCGAAAACGCCACCAGCGCGAGCAAGCCGCGGCCGGCCGCGGTGGGCGGATTGCCGAGCTCGCGCAGGGTGGTGTGGACACAAAAAGGAATACTTGATGAATGAGATGAAAACGGTGGGCATTATCGTCAACGGGATTGTGGCCAAGCGCGACTTGCAGCCTTACATCCAACTGATGAACGAAGACGGGAGCACTCTAGGGCAGTTAACAATGGCAATGGCGCGAGCGGTGGCCGCGGACATCGTGCAGATGTGCGCACGTACCGAAGCGGACGCCATGATCCTGAAATTTTTCAAAGAGCATGGACTGGCCGAAGAAGCGGCCGGCGCGTTGCTGATAGGATTCCGCGATTTTCGGCTCGCACTCGACCAGGAAAAACTTGAGCGATGGGCAGAGAACCCGGACGACTTGCCGGGCTCTGGTTTGCCGACCTAGAAGCGGATGTGCCCACTGAACTCCAACAGGAACGCGAGCAGTCCCACCCAGAACGACAAGCGGCCGAGCTCCGCGGCTTTCGCGTGTTGTGGCGAAGCGATCAGATACACCACCAGCCCGATGATGCAGACGATCAGCGACAGGTAAATTTGCATGACGCACCCCCTTAGTGAAATCAAGAATTGCATTTCACGGCGCTTTGGTCTATGACTTCTCGCAGCCGTCTCCGTCCCCCAATCGGAGGTAAGAAATGTTTGAATATCAAGCCCGACCCGCGGCGCCTGTCAGCGCAGCCGTCATCACTGTGCAGATATTTCCTGACCAGTATGTGAGTGCTAACCCCGTTGTGATTCCCGTACCTGGCAGCGGGCGACTTGAGCAAAAACGTTTCAAGATCCGCGCGAGCGGCATTGCTACGACTGCCGGCGCCACCACCACCTTTGGCGTGACCCTATACGCCGGCCAATCGCTCACCGCGGCCAGCAACACCGCTCTAGGCTCACTGACCGGTGTGGTAATCAACACGACCACGGCAGCGTGGTTTCTTGAAGGCATCCTCATTTTTGATTCTGTTTCTGGCCATCTCAATGGCACATTGTCCGGGCTGATAAATAACACCATCGCAGCCGCGGCCGCGATCACTCCGTTAAGCGGCTTGAACGGTTCAAGCGGGCCACTAGGAACGGAGCCGGTGGTCAACCTATGCGTAGGCTGCACGTTTGGTGTGAATGCCAGTGCTTCCAACGTTGGCCGGATGTCTGAATTTATTCTCGAACGCTGACCAATCCGCGGCGCTGGCACCACTGCACCGTAGTGCAGTGGTGCCATTGCACTATTGGTGTTTATGGAGCTACGCCATGAAACGAAAGACGGAAGAGAAAATCAAGCACGCCCTTGGCCACGAAGACCGGCCAAAGAAGGGCGCGCACCATGTAACCGGCATGCACATCCGCCGCGCGGCCAATGGTGGCTTTATAGCGCATCACGACTTAGCGGACGAAGACGGCAACCCGGCCGTTGACCCCGGCGCTCAGGATCACATCATTCCCAGTATGGACGCGGCACACGCCCATCTGGATGCGCACATGGGCGACCAGCCGGATGCCAGCGACGAAGAAGCCGAGGCACCGGACGCGGGTGGTGGTGGAGCTCCAGCACCGGGCGCAGGCCAACAGGTTGCATAAGGGAAGGCCCGGCCCCGAATGATTGCCTATGCCTCAGCAACCGGCAACCGCAAGAACCTTGACGCGCTCCGCGGCGCCGCCTGGCGCCTGTTTCTGGCGCCGCATGATCGACACCGCAGCAGTGGGCTCCGTTACGCGATAGATAACGGCGCTTGGCACAACTGGAAAAAGAACCTTCCTTTTGACGATGCCGGCTTCCGCAGTCTGGTGGAGACGCACGCCGGCGCCGCGGATTTCGTGGTCATTCCTGACAAGGTTGCGGCCGGCAATGAGAGCTTGGAATTTTCCCGGCTCTGGGTGGGCAGCATGCCCCGCGGCCGGATGCTGTTGCTGGTGGTGCAGGACGGGATGACGGCCGCCGATGTGGGCGCCTTTGTACGCAATTACCGATGCGGCATTTTCTTGGGTGGCTCAACCGAGTGGAAGCTAAAAACCATGTACGGGTGGGGGATGCTTGCGCATGGGCTTGGCTGTTACTACCACATCGGCCGGGTGAACTCAGCCAAGCGCATCCGCCTGGCCGCGGAAGCCGCGGCTCATTCTTTCGACGGCACCAGCGCGTCCATGTATTCGGTCAAATTGCCGATTCTCGACACGGCACGCAAGCAACCGAGTTTGTTAACCCCTGGCATTGCGCTGCAGGAGAGCGCATAGGATGGCCGGGCTCATCCATCGTTCGCGGGTGCGAGAGGATGACGCCTACAAGCATGAAATAAGACTCCGCGCCCAGACGGAGCTCTTTTTTCTCGCGCATGAAATCCTGCACTATGACGACATCACCGAATGGACGCACCGCCAGGTTGCTGACTTCTTCGTGAAGAAAGATCCGCGCAAGAGCATCGCAGAGCAGGACAAAATAAAAAGCCGCTTGCTGATGATGCCGCGCGGAACTTTCAAAACTACTTTTAATATCGCGGATAGCGTGCAGTGGATTGCCGACTTTCCCAACATCGGGATGCTTGCGCTCACCGCTTCAAACTCCGATGAAAGCCCGCTGGCCGATGCTTTCGTGGCGGAAGTTACCGGGCACTTCCACCGCGATGCGGACAGCGAGCCCACGCTGTTCCAAGACCTTTTTCCCGAGCACAACCACCTTGGCCGGCTGAAATCGGGCAAGTTCACGACGCCGGCGCGCGACAGGTGGCGCCGCGAGCCGTCGCTGATGGGCGCCAGCATCGAAACCAGCTTATCCGGCTGGCATTTCGATGTGATTAAGCTGGAGGACATCCAAGACAATCGCAATTCGCAGACCACCTATGGACTGCGCAAGGTGAAGCAAAACCTTTTTATTAACTTAAAAATGTTGATGCCCTGGGGATACCGGGATGCTACAGGCACGCGCTACGGACCCGCGGACGTTTACGGCTACATGATGGAGCGATTGAATCCGGCCGTGTCAAAAGTGTTGTGGAAGCCGGCAATGGTGCCCAAGCCGCACGCGCGGCAGAAGGAAAAAGACGACCCGGACAGCATGAACGAGGGAGACTGGGAGCTCTTTTTCCCTGAGTTGTTACCTTACGAATTTTTGATGGAGAAAAAGGCCGAGGACCTGGCCAGTTACATGACGCAGTACATGAACATTGCCACCGGCGCCTTTGTGCCGATGTTCGATCACGAAAAACTTTTGATGTTATCGCTGGAAGAAGAAATGCTGCCCCTGGCTGGCCCGGTGTACATCGTTTGGCGCTTTGAGATGGAAGAGCACCCGTATTGCACCGGCATGGCGGGCATGGTCGACGATGGGCGCCTGTACGTGGTGGACACGATCCGCGGCAGTTATCGGCCGTCGACGCTCGCGCAGAAGGTTGTGGGCATGGCCAAGCTACACGGTGCGCACCAAATTGAGATTGAAGAGACGCCCGGAGCTCACCATCACGAAACCGCGATCCGCAACGCCGCGATCAATGCCGGGTGGTCGCTGGCAATTCGCTGGCTTCCCTATGACGAAGACCCGAACGTGCGCCAGATGCGCATAAAAAGCTGCGAGCCGCTGGTAAAAGAAAACTGGGTGTGGTTTTCCAAGGCACTCCCCCACGGCAAAGAGCTCATCCGCCAACTGCACCACTATGGAATGCTTGAAGATTCCGATTTTCCCGACCTGTTATCACGCTTGTGCGCGAAATTGCCGGCCACGGTGCTCTTGGGTGACCGGGACGAAGTGGACGACTTGGAATTTGAGCTACAGAAGCAGCGTGACTTGCATGATCGCGTATACGGTTTGGGTGTTTACGCACCACAGGAACCGGAAGAAGAAGAACAGCCGTATGCTCCGGTGTTCGACAAAGGCGGGCTAGACGAAATTATGCCCGGATTGAGTGGCTGATATGGCGACGGCAGAGTTACCGGGCTTGCAACCAGCGAATGACCGCATCCAGCCGGATGACGTGCAGACCTTTGGGCCAGAGTTAGAGCCGAGGTATACCGATGAAGGCGCGATCAAGCTAGTCACCGAGGACGCATACCGGGCGCAAAACTTCATCGACCTGAAGCAGTGGAACCTTCATTGGAGAGAATCGGATGTTTTGTACCAGAGCCCACGCACCACGGCGCAATTTGAAGGCAGCACCGTGGCGCGGGCGAACGTTTCACGCTTCACGGTAGCGTCACACGTCAATTCACTTGTGCCGGGCATGAAAAGTGGGATTTTCTATGAGCGCCCACCCTTCCTCATTCGGCCGCGGCCAGGCCAAGACCAGTACACCATCAATGCAAAGTCCGCTTTGTACTCTGCCCTCCTAGATGAAATCGAATTTGAAAGCAGTGCCGAGCAAGGCCTGGAGTACATGACCACATACGGCACCTGCATTTATCAAGGTGGGTGGGTGACAGAGACAGAGGTGCAGCGCAAGTATGTGCGCAAGAATGCACCGCTGGCCGTAGCCCTGCCCCTGCAGACAAAGCCCGAGCCGGTTTATACGCGCGAGAGTGACGAATTTGAAATTGAAGAGCCCGAGATTACGACCAACCGGCCGTTTCTGGAGCTCTGCGAATTGGGCGAAGTGTTGGTGGACCCAAAATTCCGCCAGCCCAACCGACTGCATAAAACCAAGTGGCTCATCCGCCGCACCTATCCCACTTTCCGCGACTTGGAGAAGTTCCGCGAAAATGCCGATTACGACATACCCAGTGAAGAAGCACTCAAGGCCTACTTCTTCGACCATCGACAGAACGCCATGCCGCCGTCCAACGTGGAGCTCCAGCAGACCGGCAACACTTCGATACACCACGCCGAGGACCGCAACGAAATCACCACCGCGGACGTGCTGGATCACCCCATTGAATGCTTAGAGCGGTGGTCGCAGAAACACGTTTACACCATCCTCCGCGTGGAAACGGGCAAGTGTGTGGTGATTCGCAACAAGCGGCACAGCTTCAAATGCGTGCCGTTTTTCAGTGCGAATTTTTGGAACATTCCAAACGCTTTCTGGGGGATCGGAGTGGGCCGGCTGGCCGGAAGCGATCAGCGCATTGAAAAGGGACTTGTCGACGCCCTTCTGGATATTTTGAGCTTTGCCTGTAACCCGCAGTATACACGCAACCGCGGCGCCAACGCGCCCACGCAACAGATTCGCACCCGTCTGGGTGGCATCGTGGATGTGGATGTGCCACCTGGCCAAAGCGTGCGCGATGCTTTCGGCATCATTGAACAGCCCAAGGTGCCGCCCGAAGTCTTCGCCGCGCTGCAGGAATCGCGCAACAGTTCTACCAACACCACCGGCGCCGATGAAGCCTTTACCCAGGGCTCGCTTCCACCAAAGGGGGGCAGCAGCGCAGCCCGCACCGCCACCGGCGCCGGTGGGATCATTGCCGCGAATGCAAACAAGATTCAGGGACCAGTGGGCCGGTTTGTGCGCGGTGTGCTGATTCCCTTTTTGGACTTGCTGGATGACATGGTTAAGCAACAGATGCCCGTCACCGAAATTCGCCAGATCCTTGGCGACGAGCTAGGCGCGAGCTACATGCTGGACATGGATGATTTCTTTAACGCCAATCACAAGTTTGAATGCCTGGCGGGTGTCCACCTGGCCGCGAAGAAAGCGATGGCTCAGAGCTTGCCGCTGATGATTCAAATTCTGGAAAATCCGCATTTGGTTGAGCAGTTGAATGCGATGGGCTACATGGTGGACGTGAAGCAAATTTTCCTGATGTTCGAAGAAATGAGCGAATGGAAAAATTCACGCGAGCTCATCCGCCCGATGACACCGCAGGAGAAGCAGCAATTTGCCCAGGCGAGCCAAACGGGTGCGCCGGCGCAACAGCAGGAGCTCAAGGGCAAGCTGGCGCAGATTGCCGCGCGCCACCAGGCCAAGAGCGAAGAAATCGACCAGCAGGGCGAGGCAAGCGTGGCCCATGACTTGATGCTGCAGGCAGGCGAGCAAGCCGCGGCTTACACCGAGCGGAAGGAGATGCGGAACTATGAGCAGCAGGGAGTTTTCACCCCATAGTGCAATGGTGCAATAATGCAGCGGTGCAGTGATGCCACTTGACCAGCCAATCCGAACCGAGCGCAGCCACGGACTAAAAGCGGCGCCGCCAGAGGACGAGAAGCAGGCACTTTATAATCTCGTCAATTCGGCCGGCTGGACGGCATTGTTGAACGTGTTGGAACGGTGTTGTATTGAGCAGGAAACGCGGCTCATTAACCGGGATGTGGAAGACGACAAGGGAATTTTGGCAGAGCACAAAATGAGCAAAGCATACTGGCAGATTTTCACCCGCATGCAGCGCGATGTGCTAAGGGCCGCGGCCGAGTTTGCGGGAGTGGAAGAAGAACCGCGGCCGCGCACCGAGGAAGAACAGATTTTGAGTGTCGAAGGGATGCAATATGCCAGTGACTTGGGAGAATGACGGCCAGCCGGTAGATGGTGAGTACATTGCCACCATCACGTTTGAGGATGGCAGTCAGCCGCAACGCTTCAAGGGCCAATCCTATAAGCAAGTGGCGGACGCCCTGCTAGCTGCCCAGGAGAACGCCAGCCGCGCGATTAAGAACCTCCGCGCCGGCCAGCAGATCGAGCCCGCGCGCCCGCGCAAGAATCGCCAGCCTAAGCCCATGACGCCCGGAGAGCGACTAGGCGCGGTGGCTGACCTGCAAGATCCAAACAAGGCCGACAAAGCCATCACGCGCATTGTGGAGGCCACGGTTGGCCCGGTGGAAGCGATCCGCGAAGCCATCGACAAGACCGAGGACGAAGAAGCGGCCGCGGAAGCCGCCGCGGAGACGAAGGCTTTTGTGGATGCCACCCCGGAGTGGTATCCCACCGACTACAACAAGCAGACGCTAGTGAACTACATGGCCGCGAACAGCATCGCGCCCACGCGCAAGAATTTCAGCATTTGCTTTTCAAAACTTTTAGACGCAGGCCTGCTGCAGCGTAAGCCGGCCGAAACAGGAGTAGAACCCGAGCCAGAACCAGGAGCGAATGGGAAGCCAAACGGGAGCGGATTGCCCCATGATGGCGGATTGCCACCGGCACCCCGAACGCGACCACGAGGCACGCTTGTGACCACCGGCATCCGCGCAGAAGATACCAGCGGAAGCCCGCGGCCACCGCGCCCGCGGTACACCAAAGACGACATCGAAAAGATGCCAAACGCGCTCTATCGGCAGAAGCTAGACAGCGAGCCCGGATTTTCCGCGCTGGTGGATAGCCTCTACAAATGACCGGATTGGCCCAACCCTTCTAACCCGAAACACGCTTGAGCGGATTGCTCGCGGACTTCGGCGCCGATGCGCAGGAGCACCGCCATGCCCGGATACTCTCCAGCTTCAAACACAACTGCGAATCTGAGCCAGGCTCAGGTTATCTATTATGACCGTAACTTCGTCGCCAACCTCAAAGCGAACACGCCGCACTTACGCACCACCAACCGGCGCGAGTTACCGGAAAACTCAGGCAATCAGCTTGAACTTTTCATGTACCAAACTTTGGGACCGAACATCAGCCAATCGGCCGAGGGTACGGTGGGCAGCGGCATTTCGGTCAGCGTACTTAATAACAAGGCGACCATAGGGCAGTATGCTGACTACCTCAACTACAGTGACCTATCCCTACAAACTGCGATTGACCCGGCACTAGAGAACGGCCAGAAGGAACTCGCTTACCGTCTTGGTCTAACTATCGCCACGCTGTTAAAGAACACGATGGACGGGACCAGCACCGTGGACGCTTCGGTGGCCATGCCGAACGCTTACAACGTGCTGTTTACCAAGAGCAACATTGTCACCGCGGTGAGCTCACTACTTGGCCGCAACGTGCGGGCTTTCCAGAATGGCCGCATGGCCGGCTTAGTCCACCCGTTTCCGATTGGCGACGCCGAAAATGACCAGACTTATGGTGGCGTGACCGATATTCTGAAGCGCACGCCGCAAGGCCAGGAAAAACTTTCCGAGCTCCCCACCAATGACGAAGACGGAGATGTGCCGGTGCTGGATTGGGCCGGTGTCAGCTTCTTTTCGACCACGGTTGTCACCATCACGCCCAACTATCAAGGCCATGCCGGTGTCAACGCGCTGCGCACATACATCCTTGGCGAGAATGCGGTAATCAGCATTTCGCTTGGGAAGAAGGAAGGCGCGCAGATCGGGACGGGCGACTGGCGCAACATGGAGCTCTGGACCAATAGATATACGACTCCGAGCAACAGCGACCCCTCGCGGATGATCGGTGGCAGTACGGCTTACAACGTGAAGTTTGTGCCCACGCTGGTGCCTGACCTGACCATGCGCATGCGTTATATCGACGCGCCCACGGCCATATCGTAAACCCCGGTGACGGTGCGCACCGTCGCACCGTCGCACCACTGCACTGTTGCACCGCCGCACCGAAAGGGAATTATGCCGAAACAGAATTTGGACGAAGAGCGCGAAGTCCTAGAGCTCGAGATGAGAAAGCTCGAGCTTGAAAATCTCCGCTTCACCGTCGAACAGCAGCGCAGCATCATGCTGCAGCGCAAGATGCACCGCGAGCGCATTGCGGAAGTCATTTCTCAGGAGAACGCCCAGAACGCGCTTTATCAGGCGAACTGCAAACACCGCAAGGGAGGCAAGAACAAGGCCGGCTTCTTGAATGGGAGTGACAACTATTACAGCGTGATTCACCACACCTATCCCGAGGGCCGGCTGGTGGTCATGTGTACCCGTTGCCAAAGCCAGTGGGAGAAGCCACCGCAGGAGCTACGCAAGGAAGATCCGGCCGCGTACAAGCAGCAGATGGCGGATTTCCAGACGGCGCTCAACTGGCCGACTGATAACGAGCCGAGCGGCACACAACTGTTTCTGATCCAGCGCACCGCATAGGGAAGGCGATGGGAAACAGCACCGTAAGCCTCAGAAGCGTGGTCGACTTTGTGACCAGTGTGGGCCAGCTTCAGCCCATTATCCCGGCCGGTGGCTACTCCACAGCCACCGCGCTGCGCATGGCCAGCGATGTCATGCGTGACTTGCTGAAAGAGCGGTTTAACTGGAAGTGGAACAGCTTTGTGTGTTTCCCTTTTTGGACAAATTCCTGGCAAAGCGACTATCCGACCAACCACACAAACATTGGATGGATAGAGCATGTGGTGGCGATTGACATAAACAACACCAGCACGCCCAAGCCAAGGTGCTGGCCGGAAGCGGTGCGCGACTTAGAAACGAGTTATTACGCCGGCACACCGCCGAATCAAGTTTCGTGGTTTCTCAACTATCGGCTGGAGTATGGCGCCTGGCCGGGCGCCGGCAAGGTGTACACGCCGCTGCTAGGAGCTCCGCAGACGCCGAGCAATCCGCCAATGGCGATTACCGACGCCAACACAAATTATCTTGCGCTGAGCACGTTTGGAACTACCGGCGCCAATCCCCCGGTTTTGCCCGCGCTGGCACCGGCCGGGCAGACGGTGAACGATGGCACTTGTGTCTGGACGGTGTGCAGCCCCTTTGCGCAAGGCTTCCGCATCTCTCCGCTCCCGCCGCAGTCTGGTGTGGTTTTCCAAATCAACGTGATTGCCCAGGCCAAGCCCATGCTGTTCACGCAGCTTTCTCAAATGCTGGACCCGATACCGGACGACTTCAGCGGCGCCTTTGTGGATGGCTTCATGTCGTATTGCTACAAGATGAGCGCGGACCCCAAAATCTCCGGGCAATTCATCCAGCGGTGGCAGATGTGGCAAAACGGGCTGATGGAGACGGCCAAGCAAGGCGACAGAGAAAAAGACAATGCCGGTTTTTATCCAGATCGAGGGGTAATGAGCCCCGGAGATGTCGGACCCGTTGGACCCGCGAACCCTTACGGATATGGCAACTGGATTGGACGGTGAGCGATGGCATCGACGCGCAACCTGCAGGCTTCCGTCAACTGGGTGCTACCGCACTTGCGTTTTCAGCCCTTCAATATCAGCGCCCAACAGCCGGCACTCGACAGCGCCAATCTCATCCTGCAAACCATCCTTGGCCCGCCCTTCATCTGGCCGTGGAACCGCTTTACCATCACCTTCACCGCGACGGCCAACGTGCAGGACTACCCGGTGCCGGCGCCCACGTTTGGCTTTTTGGAAGGTGGCGCCTGTATCGACCCCAGCACCAACAAGCCGATGGAGATGTCGGTAAAGAGCCGGTTGGAAGCCGACAGTCAATCAGAGCGGCCGTCTTATGTCGCGGCGCAGGTAGACGACAACGCCGGCACCATCACCTTTCGCCTGATGCCGGCGCCAGATCGTGGTTATCCCATTGTGCTCACCGCGCAGAGGAAGGCCCCGATAATGACTTCGCTGGCTTGCTTCTGGCAACCGATACCAGACGAGCTCGCGTATGTCTACGATCACGGTTTGCTTTCGATGGGCAGCTTGCTGACCAGTGACCCGCGCTTTCAGATCTATGGCCAGCGTTTTGTTGCCCACTTGCTTGGCCGGCAAACCGGGCTCAGTGAGATGGAGCGAAACATTTTCCTGGCCAACTGGCTGCAGGTTACCAACATGCTGCAGACCTCACAGATGAAAACACAGCAGGGAATTGCCGCACGCCAAGTGTAGAAAATGCCGTCACCCTTCCAATCCGCGGGCGCCGCCGTTGAACAAACCAAGTCAGCGGCTCTGCATGTCAATCGCATGTTTACCGGCTTGTGGACGCAGAGAAATCCTTTGCGCGACGCGGCCACCCCGTATTTGTATGAAAAATTTTATTCGGCCACCCGCTACGATTCGCTTTTAGACGGCATCAATATGGAAGTTTCGGTGCGTCTCACTCTGATTAGACGCCCCGGCAGTAGCGTTTATAACCCTTCAACTTTTCCGCCCGCCCGCCGCTATTACGCTTTTCGCACTTTCGTCAACAATGCGGAGCAGATCCGCATGGTGGGCGACTTCGAGCAGAACCCTGCAGATCCGCTCGACACTTACGGGACCATCCGCGAGTGGACGGCGCCGGCCACCAATACCATCCTGGCCTACAAGACCAGCCCGGTTACTTCGTCGTTTCTCAGCATCGGCAACACGCTTTACTGGACCGATGGCGCCAAGCCAATGGAGTGGGCTCTGTCTTCGCAGGTGTGGCAAGCGAATACCGCGGTGATCATCGGCTCATGGTTTTTGGATTCAAACAACCATGTGCAGCAAGCGGTGACTGGCGACACCACCGCGAGCATAAACAACATTGCCGCGGTGCAGCAGAGCGGCAGCACCGGGATTCGGTTGCTGCTTATTCTGGGACTCAGTTCGCCGGCGCCGAATTTCACACCCTGGCCATCCACGAATCAATACACGCCGATAACTCTCTCCGGGCTCACGGCGCACCCCGAATTTAACGGCCACGCCTACAACATCGTGAGCGATCCGAGTTATGCGGCCGCGGCTGGAAAAGGCCCGAATCAAATCATTCTCGACATCACCGGGACGGGCGCGCCATTTTCCAGCGTAGTGGAGACAGGTACGTGCCAAGGAACGGCAACCGGTGGAACCTATCAAACCAGCGCGGGCCAGCCGGTTTTCAATCCGACCCCTGGCGGAATCACGATTGATTACCAAGTGTGGTGGCAGAACAAGGGCAGCGCGGTGCATGGATGGGGGATTGCCGCGCCCACAGTGGCGCCTACAGTGGCGCAGACCACTGTACCGGCCATCTACCCCGGATGGACGGCCAGCACCGTCTACAGCCCAACGCTGTTGATTGTGGACAGCAATGGCAACATCCAGCTTTTGACCACCGGAGGCACCAGCGGAGCCGCGGCGCCGTCTTGGGCTTCCACCGCGGGCGCCACCACCACCGACGGCACCGCGGTGTGGACTTGCCAAGGGCTAGGCGGGTGGGTGGCGAGCACCGCGTATGCCTTTGGCGCTTATGTGGCCGTCACGTTCAACACCACCGTCACCACCTACGTGACCACGTATGTAAACGGCCAGCCGGTGCAGACCCCGCAGACCACCACCGTGACCTACAACTATTTTTTCAAATGCACCACCGCGGGCACTTCCGGCGCCGGTACGCCGGCATGGAGCTCTGGCATCGGCATCACGGTCCAAGACGGTGGAGTGGTTTGGACTGCCATCGGCAAGCAACAGCATTGGACGGATGTGGGACCGTCCAAACCGCTCAGCCCCGGCTCGCAGATTGTGGACGCGAACGGCAACCTTGAAAGCGCGACCATGCCCGGCACTTCGGGCGCCACCGCACCCACCTGGCAGACCGCAGCCGGCGCGATCACCGTAGACGGCACGGTTAGCTGGACGAATGGCGGGCCATACTCCGCGGCCGCGACGGATACATGGATCTATGCCTATGCGTACAAAAACAGCGTAACCGGGCATGTGAGCACCGCTTCACCACTGAGCACGCCCATCGTGCTAGGCGCCGACAACCAAGTGGTGCTTCAAGGGCCGGGCTCGACGGATGCGCAAGTGGACACGATTGTGCTCTACCGCACCCTGCAGGGTGGCTCGCTGCTTTTCTGGATGGCGGAAACTCCCGCACCCACGCCGGCCGGCTCAACGTGGACGTACCACAGCACGCAGCAGGATGCGGACCTCAACAAGCTGATCGTGGCGCAAATCAACGACAGCAACGATCCGCCGCCCGCGGGCTTGACCGCGCTGCAGTACAACGCCGGCCGGGTGTGGGGTTTCGTGGTCAACACGCTGGTGTATACCAATGGGCCGAACACCACCAGCGGCAACGGGAACGATTCTTGGCCACCGTTGAATAACTTCCCGTATCCCGCGGCCGGCTCTTATCTCTGGCCTACCAGCATCGGGCTGGTGGTGTTCACGGTTTCAGACATGGCACTGGTGACGGGCGACGGCACCGGCACGCCACCCTTTGCTTCGATTCCATTTCAGGCCGGCATTGGTTTGCTGAGTGCCGATGCTTTCGGTGTGAGTGGCAGCACCGCGTACATAATGACGCCCAACCGCCGCTTGCTTTCGCTCGACCCAGGCGCGGGCGAGCTCGAAGTGGGCTTTCCTGTTGGAGACTTATTTTTCTCGCTCTATGACCCTGCAAATTGCAATGTGACCTGGCACGAGGGAAAGAGTGCAGACACAGCCTTATATGTTGCGGACAATTCGGCCGGGTGGTTCCGGATGTCGGCAATATCGGCGCCCGAGTCGGGGGACGTTTGGGCGCCGAGAGCTCTGATAGCGGGAGGCACCAGCGCGGTGCGCTCGCTCGAAGTGGCGCCCGGACAAAGGCGCCTGATAATTGGCCCGCCCGCGGGTGGTGGGCCGATCCTGCAGCGCGACGATACGGTGTCGCAAGACAATACGATACCTTTCTGGAGCTACGGAGACATAGGCTGCATCGTGCTGGCGCAACCTGGCCAGATTGCCGGTGTGGAGTTTCTCACCATTGACGCGCTCAAGAGAGGAAGCCGGCCGCAGATGGCGGTGCTGTTGGGTGAAGTAAGCGGCACCTTTGAATACCTGCAGCGCAACCGCCAAGACCCGCCGCTCTTGCCACCTTCCAACACCCTTTACTCTGACCGCTTTTACATGCTCAACGACCAGTCACCTGTGTGGTGCCGCTTCATGCAGATCCGCGTGGACTTCGGGACGGAAGACTTTCCCAATGAGCTCTTGACCTACACGATTTTTGGTTCGATTCAGAACGAGGTATGAGGATGCCGACCATTCGCCAATCCAGCAACATAGACCGCTCGCGCATCCAGCCGCCCGAATCTGCGATGCAGCAGCTACCCACGCAGCCGGTGGTGGCGCCGGCACCGGATAACAACCTGGTGGTTTCGGCTTTCATGCAAGGAAGTTTGCCGCCGCAGGCCTCGGGCGCCGATGTTTACGTGCGGCAGTTCTACCGGCGCGGTGGTGGACCGCGGCAAAGGCGATTTATGCCGGTGGCGACCAAATGACGGGCGCCTACAGATTCGGGAAGTACATCCTTCGGCCGGCCACCGATGCGGACCTGGCGCTGGCCGAAACATGGGTGTGCGCGGACCCCTGGCACGCGAACACCACGCCGGCCGAATTTTTCTTGAACCATGAAAAAGGGATTGAAAGTTTTGTGCTCGAAGATCCAGATGGCCCGGTGTTTTTCTTCCGCATGACGCGGACCATCCGCTTAGACATTCAGTTTCCCCCGGACGATGCGCAGCCCACAGACCAGCCGCACGAGCGAACCCGCGAAGCACTGATGGCGGGAGTGGAGTGGCTTGCGAGCTCGCTTGCGCTGGCTGGTATCCACCAGTTGATTTTCGATTCTGACAACCCGCTCTTGATTCGCAGCGCGGAGAGAAGGCTAGGCTTTCACCGCTCACCCAACGAATTGGTGCGCGACATCGCGGTGAAGAAGGAGGCAACAAATGTGCGGAGCTACAGCAGCGCAGACCAACTTACAGACCGCGCAAGCTAACTTCTATAACACGATGGTGCAGAACTATAACCAGGTGTATGGCGAAGAGCAAAGCGTACTCAGCGCGGTGACCACTTCGCTGGCGCCGATCATTGCGGCCGGCATCAATCAGGAAGGTTTCAGCGCGGCCGAGAAAACCAGCTTAATGACCAGTGCCACGGAGGGTGTGGCCCGCGGTTACCAGCAGGCGCAGCAAGCCATGCAAGCGCAGGAGGGTGCGGCTGGTGGCAGTGCGGCCACCAATGTGCAATCGGGCGAAACCAAGCAGCTATCGGAAGAGCTCGCATCCGCGGATGTGGCCACGCAGCAGGGTGAAGAGCAGCAAATCACGCAGGCCGACTATTCGCAAGGCCGCTCTAACTACTTGGCCGCGGTGTCAGCCGAGGAAAGCGCGGCCGGCTTGCTCAATGCCACCGGAGTGTCAGGCGCAGCCACCAGTGCGGGCAGCGCAGAAGGCACCACCGCCGCGCAAATCGCTTCAGAGAATGATTCGGTGTGGAACTCAGTGATGAGTGCTCTGGGTGGAGTGGCCGGCGCCGCGGTGGGCAACCCTGCAGGGCTGACCAACATACTCCACGGCGCACCCGCGGCACCCGCGCAGATTAGTGGACTGACCGGCTCGCCCGCGATTGCCGCCGCGACAGCAAATCTATCAGGACAGGGTGCCTTGAGCACACAGCTTTGGGGCACTGGTGGAGGGGCAGGGTAATGGCAGACGCACCGGACACAACGGATGTCACAGGAGGCACCCCGGTCACAGGTGGACCGTCGACAGGCGGGCCAGCGATAGGGCAAGCGGCCGCGAACGTCTCCGCGCAGCAGGCGATTGCGCAGCAACTCTATGGACCGCAGCCGGCGCCACCGGCCGCGAGCGCACCGCCGCCGCCCGCGTGGAACACGGTAAAGGCGGGAATGCCGGCGCCGGCACCCGCCGCGGCCGCACCCGGACCCGCCGCGGCGCCCGAGCCCGACAACTGGGGCGCGCGGATGTACCACGGAATTTTGGGGGCTCTGGGTGGAACGCAGGACATCACCATGCACCGCGATTCGCAGACCGGAGAGATGCAAGTCACCAAAGTGGCGAGCACACCGGGCACGCAGTGGAAGCGGATTATAGCGGGAGCTCTGGCAGGAGTGGCGGGCGGTGGTGGGCAAACCGGACCCGGAGCGATGAGCCGAGCTCTGCAGGGTGGTGTGCAGGGTGGTTTGAATCTGGCAAAAGAACGCCAGGAGACGATGGAGAAGCAGGCCAACGAAGACCAGACGCAACAGCGGGAAACGATGATAGCCAACGCGCAGAATGCGATTTTGACGCAGGAGCGCAGTGCGCGAGATTTCGAGCTTTCGCGCAAGAAAGTGGAATCCCGTTACCTGGACAATGACAAGCTGCAGAGTTTCATGCAGGAAATTATCGACGGTGGAGGCACGGACCTGGGTGTGTTTCCCGATGCCGCCGCTGCGATGCAGCACGTCAACCAAGACCCCACCGCGGTGAACATGCTGGCCCACGGCCGGCTGGCCATGATGCCGGTTATGGACGAGCAAAACAACTATGCCGGCAATCACTACGCGATCATTCCCGAGGGATGGGACTCGCAGCAGATAGACCGGGACATGCCCATGCCCAACATTTCACCGCCGACCACGCCGGGCGGGAATTATTCGGTGAAGTGGGAAAGCATCCCGGCCAACACGCCGGGCATGACCAAGGGCAAGTATCAAACGCTCTTCTCCGCGCAAATCGGCTTTCTCGAAAAGCTAGACCACACGGAGATGCAGAACAATGAAGCCGCGTCCAAGACCACCGACCTCAAAGGGCCAGATGGCAAGACGCACACCTATGGCTGGAATCCCAAGACGCAAATGTATGACCGCGACCAGGGCATCACGCAAAAAGCACCGACCACCGCCATCTACAACCAAGACCGCGCAGACGCCGGCATGGACCGGCTGAATACGCGGATGACCAAACCCTATGAAAAGGGAGTGGAAGCGGCCGGTGGGCAAATAGACAAGATCAACGACGCGCGATCCATGATTAACGGCAGCGCGGAAGCGCAAGCCCTTGGCATCCCCAAGGTGCTCACCGCGGTGGTGGGTGGCCAGGGCACTGGTGTGCGCATCACCATGCCCGAGCTCCAAGCCATTGCTACAGCCCGCGGAATCCAAGGCGATTTTGAAGGGTGGGTGAATCAGCTTTCCGGCAAAGGCAAACTCACCAAGACACAACAGCAGCAGTTGACCGGAGTGCTCGACGACGCCAAGAAGCGCATCATGCTCAAGGAGCAAATCTACAACGATACGCTGGACGCGATGAACGGCGCCGGCAGTCGTGACGAAATCATAGCGGCCGATAGAGCGGCGCGGACGAAATTGGCAGCACTAGAGCGCGGAGAGACGCAAGCAGCCGCACCAGCAGCCTCTGGAGCTCCACCAGCAGCACCCGCACAACTTCCGCCAGCGGCCACTGGTGGCTTCGATTGGAACGCGCAAAAGGATCACAAACCCGCGGGAGCGCAGTAAATGGCCACCACCCCCATGTTTGACCCCAACGGCAACATCAAGGATGTAGCCAACGACCAGGTGGACGCGGCAAAAGGAGCCGGTGGACAGGTAGCTTACAACCTGCTTAGCCCGAGTGGTGATTCGAAATGGGTGCACGAAACTGACTTGCCCGCTGCAGTGGCTCATGGTGGCCTGCCCGCGAACATGAGCGAAGCCAACCGCATACAAGCGAAGCTGCCACAGCGCAGCACCAGCCCCGATGACTCATTCATGGAAGACAAACTTGAAACTCTGCAAAACACCGGGCTGGTGAGCTCCCTGCAGGCCGGCTTTATTCGCAGCGCAGCGCGGGCATACGGAAATTACAGTGACGGGCTTTTCGGCTTGCTCAAGAAAATCCCCGGAGCGGACAAGGTGCTGGACATGAGCGGCAGCGATCCGTTTATGCGCGGCACGAAGTACATGGGAAACACTCCGGTGGAAACCGGCGCTACCAGTTGGTTGGGAAGACGCGCGGCCGACTTGGGAGACACCACCGCGGGCATGTACCAGTTTTTGACCGGCAATGAGATGACGAAATTTCTAGGCGCCGCCTTTGCCGGGCTTTCTTACGTGCAGAAGGTTAAAAAGCTAACCCCCTTCATGGAAGAACTAGACCAGATGCCGCGGCTCAAGGGTGCTCTGCTTTCGGCCATGAGCGGAGGCACAACGGCGGGCGGGATCTCGCTTGCGCAAAATGAGAATTGGAAGCCAGCCCTGGCCAACGCGGTATTGACGGGTTCAGCGGCCGGCTTGCTGGACTTGGTAATGCCCGGCCAAGGCACCGTGAAAGCACCCACCGAAGAAGAAGCCGCGGCCGGCCGGCAATCGGCCGCGCAATTCACGGTGAAGGACACCGTGCAGAACGCAGCGCGGCAATCGCTCAACAAGTTGAATGCCACCCGCCAGCCCGGTGCGGTGTCAGTCATCCCGCCAGCTTCGCGGCAATTAACCGCATCCGCAAATCCGGAGCCCTTTACTTTCGACATCGAAACCGATACGCCACGGCCGCAAGTGACGCCACCAGAACCGGGCGCCGAGGGACCGGCCGGCCGCGGAAGGTTTGAACGGGTGCCGGGCAAGATGGCTTTGACCCCGGATGTATCCGAGGACTCCACCGGCAAATTTGTAACCGCTCCGGTTTCCTTGGACAAATTGGGCACCTACACCGGGAGCGCAGAGGAAGGCGCCGCGCCCTTTGTCGACATTGGCGCGGGTGAAGGTTCACCCGTTAAAGCACGCTTCTCACGCGCGGACCCCACGAAACTGTATGTGGTGGATGGGCATGGCGAAGTCAACGCGGCACGACTCCGCGGTGACCCGCAAATCCCGGTGACTCTCCCCAAGAATGAGTATTTGCAAGCGGGCCGGCCGAGCTACCAGGCGAAGGAACCACCACAGCCACCATCACCGTTTTTTCAGTACCTAACAGGTGCCAAGCCGATGGGCGCACCGTTGCAGCCAGGCGCCGAAGGACCGGCCACGCCAGCAGAGCAGCCGATAGAAGCCGGGCTTACTGGCCCCGGTGTGATTCGGGTGAAGACGCCCCAAGACGCGCAACTGAATCTTGACCGGACGAATGATTTTATAAATACCCCGGAGTTTGCCAAGATGAGCCCGGAAGATCAGACGCACATCACCGGACAGCGCGATGCGCTCCAGCAGCGGCTTGACCTTTTCAATAGCTTTCGCAACCAACCGGGCGCATATCCGCAGCCGAATTTTGGCCCGGCAGACGTGGACGCGCTTGTGGCCAAGATGAGCACGCCCGGAGAAGCGGCCGGCCAACTAAGGTTTGCGGTGCAGCCCGTCTATGACCACCTAGACGAAGTATCAGGTGGGGAGTTTGCCGAGCTCCGCAGAAGCGAGCAAAACGCCATCGAGCTCTTGAGAAACCGCACTCTGACCGCGGGCGAAGAAACCGCGGAGCGCAGCCGGCTGCAGAATGCCCGCGATGGCATGATGCGAATTTTTCAGGAGAATCAAGCCACCATCAACCCGCAAGAGTGGAAGGCAGCGAACGCGGCCACCCGCGACGCTTTTTTGTTTGACGACATTCACACCGCCACCGAGCGAGCCACCAATTACATCGCGCCGCAGGATGTGAAACCTGGCCGGCCGCGCTTATTGAAGCCGAATTTCAGCACCGAATTTTCCAAACTTCTGAATAAGGGCAATAACCGCGTGGATATTACCCGCCTGCTAGGACCGGATGGCGTGGACAACATGCTGGATGTGGGCGGAATGCTGGACGATCCGAAATATCAGCAGCCCGCGGTGGACCTGGCCACCGAGATGGCGCTCAACACCCTGAAACTCGCAGGCCCAAAAGGGTACGCCGCGCGGTGGGTATTGCGGCAGATGATGAGCAAGCCGGCCGCGGGCAAGATGTTCACCTATGCGCTGCGCAACGGCATACCGGCACGCACCGCCGCGCCCCTCATCTCCACCGCCGTCCGTGGACTCACGCAGCAGAAACCCGAAGAACAGGAGACAGAGCCCACACAATGAATGCCCCCGCGATCCTTCACAACTTGCCGGCGCCGCGCACCCTCGACGAATGTTTGTATCCGTCGCATGGCCCGGAGCACTTCGATGAGGAATTTGACCGGCCGGAATATCACGATCCGAAGATCCTCGCAGAGCTCGATAAGCTCCAGCGCCGCAAGATGACTACCAGCCCCGCGGAGACGGTGGAGGCCTGGCTGCAGAAGTGGGAGGAAAATTACGACGCATCGAAGCCGCAACAGTGGAAGGGTCAAGAGCGATGGCAGGGACGGGAAAACGAAGATATGCGGGTGGTGCGCATCATGCACCCGCACACGTTTATCCATAAGCTACGCCGCGCGGGTGTGGATGCGCGCATTGAAGACGACAGATACGGAAGACTCTGGCTCAATGACTTTTCGCGCAAGGGACGCATCGGCATATCCGCATGGATGAAGGACGAAGCCATCGGCCGCAAGGTGGTCAAGACCGTGACCACGCTGCAATACCCATGTGGCCCGGAGTACTCCGTCATGCGCTTTAACACCTACAACGTGCCCACCACCGAGAAGTACCGCGGCTGGCGCACCGCGCTGTTGACTCTCATCCTGGCCGATGTCATCACCGAGCGGGAAGCCGATCAAGCCTTTGGACCGGCCGAAGGCGAAGCCGCGCACTTCTATCGCCAGCAGGCCAAGGGCATCCGCGGCATGCGCTTGGGGCTCAGAATATGACCCCGGAGCAATTCATCCGCGGCCAGGTCGCACGTTACGCGATCGACGAAGCCGCGCACCACGGTGGCACTGACAATATGTGCGCGGTGGTGCATGTACTTCGCAACCGTGTGCAAGCCGGCTGGCAGGGTAGCGACTGGATGAAGGTGCTGGAGGATGCAGGATCAAAGGCCGGCAGCATCGTGGAGTTACCCGCGATCAATTTGCACGATATGGGTGTGAGGTTGTTTCTGTCCCGCGTGGATGACATCTTTGCCGGCCGCGAGGCCGATATGGTTTCGGGGGCTCTCTATTACGCCGAGCTCCACAACATCACCCGCGAGTGGTTCAAGCGCAACATCACCGGCAAACCGAGCGACCACCCGCGGGTGGCGACCGTTGGCCCGGTGGCTTTTTTCAAGTGAGGGCAATATGTCCGCGAACCCGCCGCCGCTTCCCATTCCCAAGATCGTACCCACCCCGGTCACGCCGAACATAACGGTATTCGGGAATCTGATAAATAACTTTGGTCAAGCGGTGGCCGGTGGCTCGCTGGTGATTACCCTGGCCGGCTTCGGCTCGACCAATCCCGTCATCTTCGGCACCAGCATGCTGGCCCAGATCACCACCACGGTGACCGCGGACAGCAACGGAAATTTCAACTTTCTTATCTACGGCAACGATGTCATCACGCCGGCCACTTACTACACCATCAGCGTGCTGGACTCCAATGGCGATGTGGTGCAGACGACTGCCTATCAATTTGTGGGAGTAATGAACGTCAACATTGCCGCGCTGGTGCCCTACAACCCGGCCGGCTGGAGCTTGTTTACCCCGGCTGACGCGGTTTTCATTGCTGGCCCGCAAGGTGTACCCGGACCAGTAGGCAGCACGCCGGTGCCCGGACCCCCCGGAGTGCAGGGACCACAGGGACCACCAGGCACGCCGGGCACGCCCGGCTCTGCAGGCGCACCGCTCAACTTCACCGGCGCATGGAGCGCCGCGATTTCCTATCAACTGGGGCAAGCGGTGGAGTATACCAATGCGCTCTATATCGCGCTTGTAGGCAATATCAACACCCCACCACCGGGCAACTCTGCAACGTGGTCAGTGCTTCTCGCGCCCGGACTTTCTTCTGCCCTTCCCTTGGGACTAGGCACCGCAGCTTCTGGGGTGTCCGCGCTGGCTTCGCGCGACGATCATGTGCACCAGTCAGAGCTCAACACCGGCACCGTGGTGCAGTTACCCCACGGCGCCAACATTTCGGGCGGGCTCACGGTGGACGCGGAAACGATTCAAGCCGCGCCGCAGATGGTGGGAACGACAAGCATTAGTAAACTTTCGCCTTTGATGTCTTTCGGAGCCCTGCCCGGTGCAGTGCTGGCCGAAGCCGACGCCAGCGGTTACGTTTGCCGATGGGTGGACTTTTACGGTGCTACCCACATTGAAGGTGGGCTTGTAATCAACGGCACCTTTACCCCGCCGCCCGGCTACTTTCTGCAGGGTGTGACCCTGCCCATGTACGGGGATCTAGGAAACGTCGACCTGGCCGAGACGGACGCCAGCGGCTTCATGTCGCGCTTTGTCGACCTGCAGGGCAACACCCACATCACCGCCAACCTGAGTGTGGCCGGTGCTTCCAATCTTGCGGCCGCGAGTCTCACAGGTGCGCTCAGTGTGGCCGGCGCCTTGAAGCTGACCGGGTGGTTAAGCGCGAACGGCATCAAGGCCACGTTGGGCATGGACGGCGCTCTTATCGGCACCGCGGGTGTGCGGGCGCTGCAACTGAGCACTGGAGTGTACATAGTCTCGTTTGCCTGGCTTGGCCGCTCGAACATCTACAGCATCAGCGGGACGGTCATCACGCAACTGACCATCACCGGCCAGAATGTTCTCTTGGCACTGACCAACGCCGGCACGATTCTTTTCGCCACCAACCGCACCAGCGGCCAGCACCAGCTATGGACGATGAACGCGGACGGCAGCAATCAGACCTTGCTCACCGCGCTGACTCCGAACCCCGGCACGCTTGGCTTTCACATCACCGGGCAGAGTTTGGCCGAAGGTGTTTTGTCCTTCCCTCTGGGAGCTCCGTATCCGAACCCTTACGCAGTCATGCTCAACGGTGGCATCCGCGGGCCGGATGGAAGCCTGGCCATCCCGGTACCGCCCGCGAATATGACCTCGCTGGTGCCGCTGGCCGAGGCCTGGGACGTGCCGAATAACTACGGTGAAACCATGTCTACCGCTTTTGCCGGCAATCTGACCGCGACCATGAGCAGCATGGGCTTGACCCCGGAAGTGTTTTTCTGTTGCTCCGCTTTCGGTGGTCAGGCTTACGCCAGCATCAAGAAGGGCACCCAGACCTATGCCAACGCGCTGGCCATGATAACCGCCGCGGCCGGGCTCGCACCCGGTTACGTGCATGGAGCAACCCTCATCGCGCATGGTGAGCAAGACGATAAATTCTCAACAGTCGGATACGGCAATGACCTGTTGCAATGGCAACAGAATTATCAAGCCGACATTCAGGCGATTACCCACCAGGTGCAAGCCATTCCCCTCATCACTTCGCAGATAGCAAGCTGGACGGACAATTCAGCGCATGCAACACCGTGGACCCCGCAACAGGTGGATGCCATCGCGCGCGCCAATCCGGGTGTGGTTATCAACTCCGGGCCGAGCTACATGCTGCAATACATCCCGGCCGGCACCCACTTGACCGCACAGGGTGAGCGGTGGCGGGCCGAGTATTACCACAAGGCATATCGCAGCTATCTGGCCAAGGGTGACTTTCAACCGCTGCGCATGTCTACCATCTCCCGAGTGGGCGCGCTTATCACTTTGACCTTGCTGGTGCCGGTGGCGCCGCTGGTGATTGACACGGTATTAGTAACTGACCCGGTGGCAAACTTCCCCGGTGAAAAATACGGCTTCGAGTTTGACGATTCATCCGGCGCCCCGCCCACGATCACATCTGTATCCGTGACCGCACCCACACAGTTGACCATCCTGCTTTCCGCGACGCCTACCGGACCCACGCCCACCTTGCGCTACGCATGGACCGGGATTGTGGGCAATCCATGCGGACCTACAACCGGAGCCCGCGGCTGCATCCGCGATTCGGACACCACGCCGAGCTTGTTTGGAAACAATCTTTACAACTGGCTGATCGTATTCACCACGCCATGCTAAGGGAGACGCCATGCTGATCCAGCGCACCGATCTAAACTTCAACCGCGTAGGACTCACCCCGTTGCCTAACGTGTATCCCTACCCTTTGCAACTGGGTGCGCTTCTTAAAGGGTGGTTCAGCGCGGATTACAACGTGGTGCTATCCGGCTCAAATGTGGCTTCGTGGACTGACCGCACCACCAACCTGGTGAGAGTCACGCCGCAGACTTCACCGCAGCCCATTGCCTACACCGCGATAGCTCAGAACGGTTTGCCTGGCCTGCAGACGCAGCAGACCACCAACACCAACGCCACCGCCGCGGTGCTCTTCAGCATCGCGCCAGTGCCGGCGCTGGCGATTGACTGGAACCTGCCCGTTTCAATTTCGATGGCCATAAAGACCGGCTCTTTTACCGGCACCAGCAACGTGCAGCCATTGGTGCATTACTCCACCACCAGCCCCAACGGACTGTTTGGCTACTACAGCAACTGGAATGGAAACATAAGCGTCCGCATTGTCACCACCGCGGGTGTGGCGCTGCAGACCAGTGGGCCAGCGATGGCCGCGGCCGGCACCACCGAGCACATCACCTTCACCTATGACGGCTCAGGTACGCAGGCGGGCATGAAATTTTATGTGAATGGAGCTCTAACCAACACCGGCACAGGTGGCACGCCGATCACCACCGGAAGCTGCAACGGTGCCACCAGCGCATTGCGCCTGTTCTCTGGCTTCCAGTCTGGATTGACCGCGGCGCCCGACATGCTTTTTGAAGTTGTCTTCACCGGCGCTGTGTTGACGCCGGCGCAAATTGTCTCAATGGATCAGTACCTAAATGCAAAGTGGGCTCTGCATGCCTGAGGGTGAACACCGTGAAAAAGTTGATTGCGCTCGCGTCTCTGGTGCTGCTTACAGGTTGTTACAACATCATCACTTTGAATGTGGGGGGAGTGCAGAAGCAAGCCGCGGGCGCCGGCATTCCGCCACCGCCCGAAGTGCAGTGCGCCGCGCTCACCCACGGTGTAGACATCGAGACAGAAAAGGGCGACATAAAAGGCACCATGAAAGCGGTGCAGTTGTGTGAGGAAATGCTGGCCAGGAAAGCGGCCGCGAAGAACGCATCAAAGTGAAGGAGACAAGGCGATGAAAAGGCCGGCCGCGAGGACGACGAAGAAGCCGATGGTGGAAACGAGCCCCGAAGCTCTTGATGCGGTAGACATGAGCCCCGGTCTTGCCCCGCCCACGCCGGCCGATCAATCCAAGTACATCAACTCACTGATACAGGCAGGGACCAACCCGCCGCCGCCCAGTGGTGGCGGTGGTGGTTTCGGTGGAGGGCCGCTCAACATTACCGCACCGGGCGCGGCATCGACGCCGGCGCTGAATATGACCGGCGCACCCTTCACAGGTGGTGGCGGGACCACTACCGTCCCGCTTCTCTATCTCAATTCAGGAACGAACCAACCCACAAACCTCAACAACGCAGGGACGATTTTCGGGATCAATGCGCCGGCTGGCTATAGCGGGAACTACTTCGATTTCCGCGGCAACGGTGCGGCTTCCACTTCATTTTCGCTCACCGCGACCGGCGCTCTCTATGCGGCGAATGTTATCTCTTCCCCCGTAGGCGTGAATGTAGGTACGTCGCAAGCCATCATCAACAATGTGGGCAGTCTCCAGCTTAGAAATTCAGCAGCGAACAACGCCGGCATGGTGCAATGGTGGTCAGCCGTCACCGCCACCGCAGGCACTTGCGACACATCCCTATACCGCTATGGTGTGGGAATCCTCGCGGTTGGAGGATCGACCAATGTCGGAGTGACCGGCGATAACGGCTCGCTCCGCTGCCTGCTAGTGAACACCGGCCAGATCACGCAGCCGGCCAGAGCTACCGGACAGACCGCAAGCATCGTAGGCACGCCGATTGTGACGGACGGAGCCGCGAACCTGCCGGCCGGCTTGTATCGCGTGACTTACTACATCAACGTCACCGCCGCGGGCACCGCAGGAACGGTGCAGTTTCTCATCGGTTACACCGACGATGCCGGCAGCAAGACGCAGACCGGAACCAGCGTTAGTCTCACCACCTTGGGCAATATGGCATCCGGTGTCATGGTGCTCTATACCACCGGCGCCGCCCAGGTGCTTTATATGGCAACCGTGGCCGGCGCCACCGGCACGCCGACCTATTCTCTAACGCTGCAGGTTGAAAGGTTAATGTAAGGAGGATCGAAGCAATGACAGACGAAAGGGTAATCCGAGACATGAGCCCCGGCATCGCACTGCCGACGCCCAACAATCAGGCTTTCCACATTGCCAAGCTGATGGCACAAGAGCCACCACCAACGGAAGACGGAGGACCACCACACGGAGGACTGACAGAGACGGGCTTTGTTCAGTGGGCGGTGGGGGTGGCAGACACCGATATTGCTCTACAAGAACCATCGACCACGGCGGTGGTGGGCAGCTTGCTGTTGATAGATGCCGAGTGGATGACGGTGAATGACATCTCCAATGAGGACAACCTGGCCGTGACCCGGACGGCACCGGTAGAGCACGACGCCGGCGCCGAAGTGCAGATATTTGCACCCGCCGAAGAAGAGGAAGGCGAGGGCGAGGGCGAGGTGGATGGCGAGGACGAAGACCAGGGCGAGGTGGATGGCGAAGAAGACGAAGAACCTGCACGAAAAGCGGCCAAGCCCACCCCGAGCCCGCCGCACAAACGCACCACTGCACCACCGCACCACAGTGCGAAGAAGAAGGCGCCGGCCAAGAAAACAGCCAAAAAACGGTAGAGTGTCCTATCGGGAAGAAGTTTGCGCCCGGTAGAGGGGAGCCAATCCGGGGGGACTGGCTTCCTTTTTTTGTCTCGCTTTTCATGGACAAACGGGGGTAGACTGTCTCACTGGAGGAAGACAAAGCAAACATGCGAATCGTTTCTTTTAAAGCAAGCAATTACAAGCGTCTCAAGGTGGTGGAGATTAAGCCCGATGGCACCGAGGTGCAAATCAGCGGGCGCAACGGCAGCGGCAAGACTTCGGTAATGGATGCCATCGAAGTGACCCTGCAGGGAGTGGAAGGCGCGGCACCGAAGCCCATACGCGAGGGCGCCGACTACGCCGCGATTGACTTGGATGTGGAGGATTTCAACGTCCGCCGCACCTTTGCCGCGGATGGCAGCACCAACCTGATAATCACCGGCAAGGATGGTGTGCGCTACCCCGGACCCACCGCGATGGCCAAAGCGTGGTGGTCGAAAATCGGCTGCGATCCGCTCAGTTTCATGCGCCAGAAACCCGAGGACCAGGTGGAGGAACTGAAAACCATTATCAGTTTCGACAGTGGCGAGCTCGACGCGAAACTGGAGAAGGACACCGAAGAGCGCACCGACGCCAACCGCACCTTGAAACAGTTGAAGGCGCAACTGGCCGGCATGGAATTGCCGCTTGGCGAATTGCCGAAAAAGGCCATCGACACCGCGGCGCTGGCGCAAAAGTTGCAGGAGTCTATCACTCACAATGAAGCCGTCAACGTGGTGCAGCGTCAGATAGAGCTCTTGCAGCAGCAAGCGGTAACCGCGATCAGCAACGCGCACGCCCGCCGCGCTCATATCAACGGCTTGCTGGCGCAGATCAAAGAGGACGAAGCGGCCGAAGCCGCGGCCGTGAAGGAAGCCGAAGACGCGACCAGGAAAGCAATGGGGCTCAAGGCTCACGAGCCGATAGACACCGCGGCGCTGGCCGAAGAGATGCGCAACGCCGACGCCACCAACGCGCAGATCCGCAAGCGGGATGCGCGGCTGGCCATCGTGCAGCAGCAAGACGAGCTCACCGCCAAGGTGGAGAAGCTAACCGCCAGCATCAAAGCGGCCGACGATGTAAAGCGCAAGGCCGTGGCCAAAGCCAAGCTGCCTATTCGCGGGCTCTCACTGGAGGGCAAGCAGATCCTTTTGAACGGCATCCCCCTGCAGCAGACTTCGAGCTCCGATCAGATCAAGGTGGCTATGGCCATTGCGATGGCCAAGAAGCCAGAGCTCCGCATCGTGCGCATTGAAGAAGGTTCGCTCTTGGATGACGACTCGAAGCAGGTAATTTTCGAGATGGCACGCAAGGCCAATTTCCAGGTGTGGATGGAAGTGGTGGACACCAGCGGTGAAGTGGGCATCGTGCTGGAAGACGGCATGGTGAAGAAGGTGAACCCGGTGGGCGCCAAGAAGGGCAAGGGCAAAAAATGAGGATAGAAATGGACACCCTCATTTCGCGCGGGTGGGCACTGGTGGACATGGCCACGGCCGTCATGCAAGACAAGGGTGAATTTGCCATGCAGTACATTGTGGTGGCGCCGGATGGGTCAGCGGATGTATTCCAGCCGCCGCCCCAGACGGCCAACAGCCCCTTGCTCAAGGATGCGATGCTCAAGACCCTGCAGGAACTTGGCCGGGTTCAACAGCCGGCCGCGGTGCTGGTGGTGGCAGACGCATGGTTTTCGCAAGCCAGCGTGTCAGTCGACCCGGCCGAGCTCAACACCATGCGCTTCATCCCCCTGGCGGAGCTCCGGCGCCGCGGGATGGTGGGCGAGTCCCGCGAAGTGATTCTCTGCAGCATCCAGACGCCGATTGAGTGCACCCTGTTGCGCCAGTATTACCGGCGCGAGGACGGCAAGATTGTGTTGGAAGAGCGGGAGACGGTCAACGGTAAGGAGGCATTCAAAGGGCGCATCTTCCGCTTCTTCGACGGCCAGCAGGAGGCACACGCATGAAGTTCAAACGCGAGAAGCGAGTGTACAAGGGCAAGACCCCCGCCGAGCTCGCACGCGAGCAAAAACGTTTTGAGAAGGATGTGGAGCGAGTCACCGGGCAGACCGCGGACGCGATCCGCAAGCTGGCACGAAAGGGCAAACCCGCGCCACAGGAGGAGAAGTGAGCGAGGTAGCAGGCTGAGGTGGAAAGAGGAAGGGAAGTTGGAATGAAACAGACGGCCTTGATGAATGAATGCCGAGCACTGATCACTTTCTTCGAAGCTCGCGGGTGGAATTGGGAGTCAGCACTGGCGTTCACCTTAACACGCGATCTATTCGGATCGCGCATGAGAATTCATCCCATTGAGGGTTATAGATGCCATCCGTATCCCAAGAAATCGAGGAACGAATGCGGCTGACGCTGGAACCAACGGACAAGATCCTCACGCTGGTAGTTGACGGTGGCGAAGTGCCGGCGCGGGTGTGGCAGGGCACCACCGAAGACGGCACCGAAGTGCTGGCTTTCATCACCCGCATTTTGGCCAAGGAAGGCGAGCACGATGTGGAGCGATTCCGCCGCGAGCTCATGGAGACAGCACCGGCCCGGCCGGAAGTGGGCATCATTCCGATGCGACTGATTTTGTAACTACGAAAGGAAAGTAATGCCTTACGGTTTGATTGGCCTATACGTGACAATGATTACCGGTTTTGTGACAGTGATCGTTTTTTTGAAGTCCTACATGGATAACCGCTTCAATGGCGTGGATCAACGCTTCCAATCTATCAACCAGCGGTTTGACGACATGCGCGACTTGTGGAGAGCAGAGCTCAAGCGGGTGGAAGAAGTGCTTGACGCCCGGCTGAAGCACCTAGAAGAAAGGGAACCACGCTAATGATTTTTTTACAGGTAGACAACGACCAGGACCGCGAGACTACGCTTTTCGTGGTACTGGAAAAGCCCAACGTGGAGCGCATGGCCGGCGCCGATCCGGTCACCATCAGCGCCATGAAGTTTGACGGCTTCATCAAACCAATCAAGTACCCGGATGCCATGCAGCTAATTGTCTGCTACGAGCAGGACACTGCCCAGTTGCACGCGATGGCTTCGATGGGAGGCACCGCGGAACTGGTGCGTTATCTGTTGCGCGGTTACAAGTTCGACGAAGCCGCGGGCGACGGCAACACTGCCAAGCCGCTCACCCTGCAGCCCCACGCCAACAGGGGCATGCAGGCATGAGCACAAATCACAAGGGGCTTATCAGCGAGGATGACTTGCTGGACATCCTCACACTGCAACGCGCGCGCCATTCGTCCATCCGGGCGATGGCGCGCGAGCTTGGCATCAACTTTCGCATGCTCAGCAAGGTGCTCAACCGCAGCGAACTGCCCGGCACCACGGTGCCGGCCGCGGTGGGATATGAGCCGGTGACCATGTACCGCAAGGTAAGAAAGAAAAAATGAAGACGATCACACTAGACGAAGAGGACTTCACTAGCTTGCTCAGTGCTCTTGGCATTGCGCTCAACACGGCTATCATGCAGCGAGACGCGATTCTTTCCGCGCGTCTCCTGCACCTGGCCAACGCGGTGAACGCTCACAATCCGAACTGGACCCCATACGATGAAACTCACCTCCGACAACAAGCCGAACGACAGCGAGCCGAAGAAGCCGCCGCAGCCCGTTGAGTGGGTTGACTGGCGCCCGATGGGAGCAGCGGAAGCGGCTTTGCGCTGGCTGGCTGACCTGGGTGGCGCCGAGGGCGCGGCCGATCCGCACATCACTTGCCCGAAGTGCCACCTCACCAGCTACCACCCGGAAGACGTGCGCCAACGCTATTGCGGAAACTGCCACCAGTTCCACGCGGACATGCAGCCATGAAGGGCGCGGTGCTGGCTTGCTCTTGCTCGCGCAAGGTGACGGTGACCAAAGCCGGGCGCCGCATGGAGAAGGTGGTGGCCAAGGTGACGTGCATGATATGCCGCGGCGCCGGCATGACGGTCAGTTGCCCGGTGTGCAATGGCGCCGGGCTGAAAGCCGGCGCCACGTTTAACGAGCCGAAGCGATGCGAAGAATGTAACGGCGCCGGCCGTGTACCGTGGAAGGCATGAGAGTCCGAGAGCACCGCGGTAACAGTCTTGAGGAGTCCCTGGCCACGATGGTGAACATAGAGCCCACCAGCGAGGCCTTGACCGAGCACATCAACAGCGTGCTGGCCAAGTATGAATTTCGCACGCAGCCGGAAAGTATCACCGTGACCATGCTAATGGACGAGCCCGACCACCGCACCGGGTGGGAGCGGACCTGTGCGATTTCGGTAGACGGATATGGATTTTTTGGTTTCTGCGATCAGCTTGTTGGCTAGTCATCCGCCTGGCTGGAATAGTCAGGCCTGAAGAGCTCGACCAGGAACCGCCACAGCCGGCGCCACATCACCGCCGCCGCCGCACATGCTTGCGCGGCTGGAAGCGAACCCGCGGAGCTCCCGCGCGAGCCGCGGCCGTATCCCGTAATTGCCGCACCGCCGCCTGATACTTCAACATCCTGGCAAAGCTGTCCGGGCACTCCTCCAGTTCGCCCGGCAGCGGCCGGCGCAGGCGCATGGTGATGGTGTAGACGGCCGGCTTTCCGCACTCCAGACAAACCGCCACGTCCCCCACTTGCGGGCAGACGTCAGGTTGTTCCATGTGGGTGACCGCATCTATCGGGTGCTGGCACCACGGACAGGAATCCAAGAAATCGAACACAGTTGTGAAGGGATTCATTTTCACTTTGGCGTATCCTTTCGCGGTGAGCTTAGGAAAGTACATCCTAGATCCGGCCGGCTTGCCAGAGCGGTGTGACGATGTGCTCCGGTGGGCTCTATGGTACGAAATTGCAGACCGTCATATTGCGGCCACGCTGGTGGAACCGGGAAACATCCGAGTGTCCACGGTGTTTCTGGCACTCGACCATGACTTCAGTTTTCACGGCCCGCCGATCCTTTGGGAAACGATGGTATTCGGCGGCGCCCATAACCAGTACCAGCGCCGCTATGCCACCCGCGAGCAAGCCCTGGCCGGCCACACCGAAACTGTTTTGATGGTGAAGACCACCCTGTTAGGCGAAAAGCGAATGGCCGCGCAATCTACGGACCCCACCGAAGGGCCACAATCGCTCTAGGAGCGATCCGCGGACGATCCGCGACCACTTACACCCCGGAACGCTTAAAACGAAATCACGCGCCAGCCTCATGCGCTTTGAGCCGCAGCCGGATGGCTTCTTCTTCTTCTTCGGGGAGCTCGACCACAGGCCCTTCATAGATGCCCGGTTCAAAAGGTACGCGCGCACGCGCGGTATTTGTATTTGTCTTACTTCTAACATCTAATTCCGTGACGTTACGGTGTGGCGTCACGCCCGTCACGCGTTGCGTCACGCCCGTCACGCGTGACGCTTTTTTATTGGCGCGATAGCGCCGTGACCTATCCGCAGAGGTGTGGTCGAAGTCAAAGTATTTCATATAGTTAAGAACGATATAGCCACCATCAATTCGCACCAGCCGGCGCCCCTCATAGTCCTTTGAGCGACTGTCTAGATCCGCACTGCCCAGCCGTTCAAGAGCCGCCAGGCCCTTTTTCAGACTGACGCCAGCTTGACGAACGATGCCCGAGCCAGCGGCCGCAATGAAGCCATACCGCCCCGGTGGGACGATGAAGCCGGTTTCGGTCAGTTCGCGGACGGCCAGTTGTGGCTCAGCCGCGTGGAGCTCGCAGGGATTGGCCATCAAAAGAGCGGTGATGAAGACTTCCCTGCCCTCTCGATCCACCCAGAGGGAAGAGGTAAGCAGCTTAGTGTCAAGCTTTACGAAGCGCATGCGAGGAATATAAGCCTATGCGCGTCACGCGTGACGCACCCGGCACCAAGATGGTAAGGCGAAGGAATCTTCGCCCTGCCGGTCAGGAGACGAAAAGCCCTAGACGCATAGGGAAACCGGCCCTAATCTTCGCCCGCGATCACGAAGCGAAATAAAGGCGAAAGCTAGGTATTTCCCTAGTATCCGCGGCCGATTCCGCGCTTCACTGGCTGACCATGAGCGTAACCGTGGAATATGCCGGCACGTCCACGCTGGTGCGGAAGCGATCCGAGCTTTTCACATCCAGATCCGACTTGCTAAGCGTGTTATTGCTCAAGGCGAATATCTGGCCGCGGGTGGGCTTGAATCCCAGTTGCTTCATCTCCACCTTGAGCCCGGTGACGCCGGCGCCGGTGGGATTGATGAGCACCAGGCTATCCGCGACGCCGGTATATACAGCCATCGTGAGCAGGCCGGTGGACGCCGGCGCCGCGGGTGCGGTGACCACGCTAAAGCCGCCCGTCTCAAGATTCATATAGTCGGAGGCACAGAGAAGCTGATAGGCGAGCAGCGGAGGGTAAGGCACGTAGGTTGCGTTATAGGGCTGGCCGTCTTTCGGTGGAGAGCACATCTTTGTATCGCCGCCCGCTACCCCCTCCAAGCAGAAATAGCCCTGACTGTCAGAGCTCATAAAGTAGTGAATGCGCGACGGTGGCAAGGAGCCCTTGGGCGCCACGTTCACGAAATCAGAAACCGCCACCATATTCCAGAGTGGCCCATAGACCTCAGTGTTTTGTACGCCATTCGGCTGGTAGACATAATTCGTGTTGTATTCGCTGATGACAATGCCGGTCGCGGCCGGATTCGGTTGCGATCCTCTCCGCGTGGTCTGTTCAAACAGCCGGTAATAGTAGGCCAGCCCGTTGGGTTCGGCTTGGGTGGTGTCAAAGGCTTGCTGCCAAGTCATGTTCGGCAGGAGCCAGGCGCCGGTGATGTAGATATGCAGGGACGTGAAATCGACGTAGGGAGCGGTGGCGCCGCTTGTCAACGCCGATATCCAGGTGGCCGTGTTGCCCGAGCTCGCCAGCGCCGGCCCGCCGAATTTGCCGGTGGGAGATGCGCCCTTGAACAGCGGCCCGAGAGCTCCGTACAGCCTCAGATAATCGTTCAGGTAGTTTGAGGAATTGCAGAGCCCCCCGGTATCGGGCTCGTTCCATAGCTCATACCACAGGCCCGGATGCTGTTGGTCAGTGTGCTTAATTGCCGCCGCCGCCAGTTGCGCCCATCGGTTTACGTCATTGGGCATCGAGCAGGAGCTCACGCCCAGGCTTGGCACAGGTGTGCCCCAAACCGTGATGAGTGGATCGAGCCCGCTTTGCGTGCCCCGCTTCAGTTGGTTATCCCACGCACTCCAGCTTGGCGCGTTGATGTCGCCAGTAGGGAAAATGGTGTTCACGTTGATCCAGATGCGATTGCCGCGCAGATTCACTCTGGTGAGGTTGTCAATTCCACTTTGCGCGCTCACCGTGGAACCCACGCCACCACTCCCGAAGAAGTTAGCCGGCACATTCACGGTGCTGGTGTGATTGCCAAAGTCTGCGATGACATCGGCCGGCTTGCGGTGGGAGATGATCCAGAGCACGACCACCAGCCCCACGAAGACCACGATGCAGATAAACAGGAAGAGCGAGAGAAACTTTTTAGCCATAACATCCCCCCGGACCTTGAGCGCGGCCGCGGCCGGGCAGGGACATTGCAAGGCACACGCCAGTGTACCCGCAGCAAAAAACTAGGGCGCCCCCACGGTTGGTAAAGGCGCCCTTCCCCAATTTCTATTTCCAGGCGAATCAGATGCGAGAAGCCTAACTCACCCGCTTGATTTCCTGCACTTCCGGGTCCTGCACATCACCACTGTCCTGCCAGTCAATGACGGGTGACGCGCTGGTGCGATCCGCGAGCAAACGAGCATCCGCGAACTCCGCAGCCATGTCCGCGGTGGACGCTTCGATAATCTCTTCTGCCCACACGTAAGAAGCAGCGCGATAGCGCACGCGAAAGTTTGGCATCTAGGTGCCCCACTTTCCCACCGGCTGCATGGCCGGAAGCCCTTCTTTGCCAAGCACCGCCGTCATGCCCTCCAGGAACAGCCCTTGCAGCGTGGTGCCCTTCTTCGCGGCCAGGTCGCGCAGTATCAGCCAATCGGCCCGAACCATACGCATGTTAACGGAAACGTGCTCGCGCGAGCCGCGGGCAGCGCGGGCGCCGTTGGTGGGCTCTGCCGCGGCTTCCGCCGCTTTGGTGTAGCCGTCCATTGATGTTTTCTTCTTCTTCTTTGCTGTTGCCATTTCTAAAGTTCCTTTCTGAGCCAAGCCCAGAGCTCACGGATTTCATCCGCAGCTTTGCTAAATCGGTTGAAAACGGTTTCGGTGACGGTGTGGCCGCTGTTAGTGGCCCGAGAGAAAACCCGCCGCTCCGTGACCTGGCCCGGATAAATGGGTAAGCCGTGGCCGGCCAGAATGACACGCGCTTGCTCTATCTCTGGAGCTCCGTAGGGGCAAGCCGAGAGCACAAACACCGCGGGAGTGTTAGCAGCGCGAACGATAGAGACGGTGGACGCCACCGAATCCAGATCGAACACCGAAGGACGGCAGGGAATAACCACCAGCGAGGAAGCGCGAGCCAGCGCCGCGGCTTCTGGTGCAGCGTGCGGCGCACTGTCGACCACCAGCAGCGCATTGCGCCCCTTGTGGTTGAGAGTATCCAGCCCGCGCGCTTGAACGCGAACAACTTGGGGGAGCTCATTCCCGCGCACCAGCCCCCAGAGCATCGCGGACCCTTGAGGGTCAGTGTCCGCAATTTCCACGCGCATGCCGGCTTGCATTGCCGCAACCGCGCAATGCACCGCCAGCGTAGTTTTCCCAGACCCGCCCTTTTGCGAAAGAAAGGTAAGGATTTTCATGGTGCGATTGTACCACTGCACCACTGCGCAGTGGTGCGAATCTTTGGTAATGACAACAGTTGCAATTTATTGCGGTATTCTGCCGGGCGGGTGGTTAAGATCGAATGCCCGCACGCCCCCCGGACTGTAGTATTTGCGACGATAGCGGTTTTGTCCCGGTGCACGACGCCGCGGCCGGTAAGTATGTAGGAGTCAAGCCATGCGAATGCAGCCGGCGCCGGCGCCTAGCGGCCGCTCTCCAACGCTCGCGCATCCCCGCGCACTATCAAGCCGCCACGCTGGAGAACTTCGCCACCGGCAAAAATGCCACGCTCTTCAAGGCTTGCGGCTTGGCCCGCCGCTACGTCGACGAGTACACCCCAGACCAGCGCGGTGGGCTCCTGTTTACCGGACCCGTAGGCACCGGGAAGACGCACCTGGCCGCGGCCACCTTGCGCGGCATCATTGCCCGCGGTTTTGACGGCCGCTTTACCGATGTGCGCGAGCTCTTGAAAGAACTGCAGCACAGCTATGGTGACCGCTCGCTGGACGAAAGCACCATCCTCAACCCGGTGCTGGCCGCGCCCTTGCTGGTGCTGGACGAGCTAGGCGCCGCCCGCGCCACCGACTGGACCGCGGACATTGTGGAGCACATCATAAACACCCGCTACAACAAAAACCGCGCCACCATCCTGACCACCAATTACCCCTTCCGCATGCCCGCCGCGGCCGATCCGCGGACCACTGGCGAGGGATATGCGCGGCCGTCCATGCGCGATGAGACGCTTGGGGATCGAATCGGCGCCCGCGTCTTCTCGCGCCTGCAGGAGATGGTTACACTAATCGAGATGCGCGGAGACGACTATCGCGCCCGGAGCCAGAAGCCATGAATGCTGTGTGCTGGATCTCGCTTGCTTTCCAGACGGTGTGCTTTGTCTACTCCGCAATGTTGCAGATGGCAATCAAGCCGCCGCGCGATATGGTCTATTTCCAGAAGCAAACGCGCCGCTATTACCTACTTGCGCGCGGCACGTTCATTTTTCAGGGCGCCTGCATTGTGGGATGGTGTTATGCCATGATGCGCGTGCTGCACCTGGCCAAATAAAACCGGACGGCCGAAGCCGCCCGGTAAAGCAAGAACGCAGCGTCTAACTTCTTCTAGGGTGCGACTAGCTTACCACCCCGTAGTAATCCGGCTTGGCTTCCAGAGCCGCGGCAATCGCCGCATCCGCGAACATGGGATTTTTGGCCCGCATCCGCCGCGCGAGAAGTTTGCGCCTCATGCTTTGCTTTGCTTCGATGGAGAGCCGCCGTGGTGCTTCCACCACAGCCGGCCCGCAGCACACCGCGTAACCAGTGCCCGGCTTCCAGTCGTTCATAAAGGCCGGCTTCTGACCGCGCGGTAGCACTTCGCTGGCGAGCTCGCGCGGCCGGCCCTCTGGTGGGTGAGTGTAGGGATTGCTCCAGCACAGAGCCCACCGCATCAAATCCGGTTTGGGTTTGCGTGCGCTCATCTTTTCTCCGTCTCCGGGCAGGCGCCCGGTGTTTATTGCCCGCGCTCATCGGGCATGTATTGGTTGAGTGCATTTGCGATGCGCTTGGCCATCGTTGCAGATACCACAATGGCCACCTTTTGCTGGCCGTGATACACCAGCGTGCGCTCGCGCACCACAAAGGGTAAACCGGGTGGAATGCCCACCCGCTTGCTATCCACTTTTCTCCCTGCCATGTTTTCTCCCGCGGAGCTCGCGCACCGCCGCAATGACCCAAAAGGCTAAGACAAAAATTGTGAAACCGATACCCGCGAAATTCATAGTGTTTGCTCCGTGTCCGGGCTTGCCCGGTGGTGAAAGTTAAACCGCGCCGCTCATGCAGTGACAGTCAATGTCGCCACACTTGCCATTGACCGCGGGATTGCCCGCGATGCACACGTTGACTTCTGCCGGCTCAGGGATGAAATTGCAAATTGGCATCTTGCCCGGATAATCATGGCGCCACCCGCGCGCATCCAGCCAGATGCTTTTATGGCAGTAGAGACAAACGAAATCAGGCATACATGTCCTCCGTAGTGAATAGCTCATTTTGGTTTGGGTTATAGCCAGCGCCGCCGTGATTCAATCCACCGCAAGAGCACTCGCACAAGGGACCGCGTGCGAACATACACGCCGCGTTACAAAGGTGGTTTGAAGGATTCGACGAATACTCCACCTTGCGCACCGTAGCGTGCACACCATCGCACAAGGGACAGTACCCACAAGCAAACAAGTGGGCATTGCGCACCAGCTTTTCACCCGCGTAAGGTGAGCCGGTCAGCCGCGCGTAATCTTTGGCCAGGTGCGCGAAGAATGGGCGCGCGAGCTCAACCGCATGCGCGCCACAAAACGAAAAATGTTTGGTCATTCGCACACCCGCCAATCTCCCACCGTGACGCCGTTGGCATCGAAGATCCGGCCGGCATCATTGCGCGTAGGTGTGGCTAAGCTGGTGGCGCTATACCGGAGAAGCATGCCCGGTAAAAACGCTTCTGTGAGTGCTGCCCGGACATGGCGCCACAAATTCATTGCACCGCCGTTGCCGAGCTCTATTTCAATTTTCAAAATCACTGTGTTGCCCTTTCTGGTGGGAATGTATCCCCATCCACCGCGGGCCAAGCCGCGGCAGATGGCGCCACAATCGCGCCAGCTTGCCCACAGACGCATCCGCGGGCAAGCGGTGGACGTTTACCCCTCCGAATCCCATTTGCGGCCAAGGATGAAGTCACAAGCCTTTTGCGCATGCTGCGCAGCACTGACCACCAGCGTTTTGTCATTCCTCAGCTTGTGAAGCCATGCTTGGATGTAAGCCGCGGAATTGGTCAGGAGCTCACAGCATGCAATGCCGGCATCCGCACAAAGGAAAGACGCACCGAGCTCCGCGATTAGCTCTTCTTTGCTGTAGTCGCAATCGCCAAACGTGTGGCCTAGTTTACGGTCAAGCCGCGATGGTGCAGCGGTGCTGTGGGTGAGCTCATGGAAAGCGGTGGAGTAGTATGCGCGCGGATGCGAGAAAGCGGTTTGCGGTGGCATTTGTACATGGTCAGTCGACGGCCGGTAAAAAGCCCGGTCACCACCATGCGCAAGAGTGGGATGATTCCCACTAGACATATATGCCGTGACCACCGCATCGGCTTCCGCAATAGGGTCAAAGGTGCGGCCGTCATCCAAGGGAAGCGCGGCCGTGATTCCGTCCACTTGCTCCAAGTTAAAAACCGTGTACATGCGGGCGAATGCGATTTTTTCTTCGTCTCCGGTGGCCGCGTCCACTTTCTTGTCAAACTTCCAGAAGACGATATGCTGGCCGCGCTCACCTTTGCGCACCTGGCCACCGAGCTCTTGGGCTTGTTTGTAAGTCATCCACCAGCGAGAAGCGTATGGCGTGGCCATAAGCGTCAAAATGTTAATCCCGCGGTATGGCTTCTTCGTTTGGAAGTTTGCGGGCAAACCGGATTCTCCGGTGACCGTCCACTCTTTTCTCCAAGGGATAATGCCCTGTTCTAGCTGCGCAATGATGCGGTTAGTGATTTCTTCGTAGATGTGCATGATGATGGTTTCTCCGTTTGCGGGATGCTTCCCGCGGTCTTGATTATACATGGTGCAGTGGTGCATCCGCACCACCGCATTACGATGCCATTATTTCCGTGTCCAAGCGCATGAGTGCTTCACGGACGTTATTGTTGCTTTCCTTCACAATGCGCTGGAAGTTCGGCTTGGCCGCGTCCGGTGCGGCTTCACTGTCCCAAACTTGCTCTAAGAGCTCCGCGGCATCTTTGGCAATGCCGTAGCTAGAAAACTCCAAAGTGTGAAGCCGCGACAAGAAACGCGGCTCCAAACGGTCAGTGGAATTTGCCGTGAATACCCAAACCGTGTTTGGCGCTGGATTCGTCGCGTCCAACTTGCTCAAGAGTGACACTTGCGCGGCATTGGTCATTTGATCAGCTTCATCCACCAGCACCAGATGAAAAGCGCATCCGGCTTGTGGGACATACTGGCAGGTGCGCCGCACGCGCTCTATGGTTTCAAGGTTGCATTCTTGAGACGGTACGTGGTGGAGCTCCGCTCTCATCTCCGCGGCCAGTGCAAGCCCCATAGTAGTTTTGCCCATTCCCGGTGGTCCGATGAAAAGCCATGCGGAGCTCTTGGGATGCTGCACCAGTTTGCCCAAGACACGCTTGACTTTATCCAAACCGACAAAGGCTTCAATCGCCCGCGGCCGATACTTCTCTGTGAGTGAAGCCGGAAAAGCAAAATCATTTTGCCCGGTGGTGCTGGTGGTGTCATTGCCGAATAGATCCATGTGAATCCCCTTTTTTCTAAAATCGAGTGGAAGCACCCGCGGATTGCCCGCGGGTGCCGGTGCTAGTCGAGACGAAGATTGCAAAGCCATGAGGGTCCAAACGTATTGCGAATTTGCTGCAGATAGCAGGCACCCTCAAACCCGTCATAATTGCCCGTCATCCACGCGGTGCGCAATGAGCTCTTCCAGGTGCGGCCGTGAGTGCTCGCCCACTTGCAAAGCGCTTCCAGTTGGGCGGGTGTCAATGTCAGCTTGGCCATTACTCACCACCCTCAGACTTCAGTGTGATTAAGAGCTCCGCAATTTGCGCGTCAACGTATTCATAAACGCGGTTCACTTGTTTCCAGATGACAGACGAAGTTTGAGCGGAGTCAAGCCGAGCGGTGCGAATGACCGCGGCCGCGGCTTCCAGTGACTTGATTATTTCCAGTGTTTCCATGTGATTACCTCATTACGGGATGCTTCCCGGTATCTGGTGCAGTAGCACCACTGCACTATTGCACCACTGCACCTCTATAGGTGTCAAGCAAAATCGCCCGCGGATTGCATGCGGATTGCCCGCGGATGCGGTGCTGGCCCGGCATCTGGTGGGCTCCGCATCGCGTCCCAGTGT
>Ga0210398_10000538_pt1 | contig 42693 bp, 44 predicted proteins | sample IncBWC4OmetaG_FD_161047 | JGI IMG/M metagenome (GOLD analysis project Ga0210398, IMG submission 161047) | Forest soil microbial communities from Barre Woods Harvard Forest LTER site, Petersham, Massachusetts, United States - Inc-BW-C-4-O | ecosystem: Environmental > Terrestrial > Soil >...
GCCGACGCAATCGTTGGCGCGAACTGAGGCGGCGACGTCGTTGCAAGGAGCAAAGCGACGAAGCAATCTCGGCGGGCAGGGCCGTGGACGGGGTGTCCGAGGCGGCGCGAGATTGCCGCGCTCCGCTCGCAATGACGTTCCTTGATTGGCAAGGGTAACGAAGGGATATCGAGGAGAGGTAGATGCGGTTTGGGATTTTTGACCATTTGGACGACAGCGGGCAGCCGCTGACCCGGCATTTCGAGGACCGGCTGAGGCTGATCGAGGCTTATGACCGCGCCGGCTTTTACGGCTATCACCTGGCCGAGCACCACAACACGCCTTTGGGCTATGCGCCGTCGCCGGGCGTGTTTCTGGCGGCGGTGGCGCAGCGGACAAAGCAGCTGCGCTTTGGCCCGATGGTCTATTTGTTGCCGCTCTACCATCCGCTGCGGTTGGTCGACGAAATCTGCATGCTCGACCAGATGAGTGGCGGGCGCTTTATGTACGGCGTCGGGCGCGGCATCTCGCCGGTCGAGGTCGGGTTTTACGGCGTCGATTTCGCCACCGGGGCGGCGCAATTCCGCGAGGCGTTCGAGGCCGTCCGCATCGGCCTGACCGAGGACGAGCTGACCTTTCACGGCGAGTTCTATGATTTCGACCATGTGCCGATGGCGATGAAGCCGTTTCAAAAGCCGTATCCGGAATTGTGGTATGGGCTCGGCAACCCGGCGAGCGTCCCATGGGCGGCGGCGAACGCCGCCAACACCGTGACGCGGCGCCCACCCGAGCAGGTGCGCGCGATCACCGACAGCTATCGCGCCGAGTGGGAAAAGCTCGGCCGGCCGGCGGCGGAACTACCATTGCTCGGCGTCAACCGCCACATCATCATCGCCGACACCGAGGAGGACGCGCTCGCGACCGCGCGGCGCGGCTATCCGGCGTGGCGACGTCACATGGGGCAGTTGTGGCACAAGTACAACGTGCCGTTCCCGCTCGAAGCCGCCCTGCCCGAGGATTGGGCGGTGTTGCAGCAGCATGGCGACGCGATCGCCGGCACGCCCGCCCAAGTCCGCGACTACATCGCCGGCGAGATCGCGGCGACCGGGGTCAATTATTATGTCTGCGACTTCGCCTTTGGCACGATCAGCCATGACGAGGCGATGCGCTCGACCGAGCTGTTCACGCGAGAGGTCATGCCGGCCTTCGCCGCTGCCTGACCTGGAGGAATATCGATGGGGATCATGACCGACTTCGCCCGCCCCGACGGGCTGGCGACCAAGGGCTATCTGGCGATGGCAGGCCACGGCCGCCCCGGGATCATCGTCATCCAAGAGTGGTGGGGCCTCAACGACCAGATCTGCGGCGTCGCCGACCGTTTCGCGCGCGCCGGCTACAACGCGTTGGCCCCCGATCTCTACAAGGGGCGGCTGACGACCTCACCCGATGAGGCCAATCATTTGATGACCGGCCTCGATTTCCCTGATGCCACGCACCATGATCTGCGCGGTGCCGCACTGCACCTGCAGGAGCACAGCGACAAGGTTGCGGTAATGGGCTTTTGCATGGGCGGGGCGTTGACGGTCGCCGCCGCGGTGCATGTCCGCGAGGTCGATGCCGCGGCGTGCTTTTACGGCATCCCGCCCAAGGATTTCGCAGACCCAGCCAAGATCCGAGTTCCGTTTCAGGGCCATTTCGCAAACCAGGACGATTGGTGCACCCCGGCCGCGGTCGACGACCTCGAAAAAACGCTGAAAGCGGCCGGCATCCGCCATGAGATTTACCGCTACGACGCCTCCCACGCCTTTTTCAACGAGCGCAGCCCCGCCTACGACCTTGCCGGTGCCAACCAAGCCTGGGACCGCATGTCGGTCTTTCTGAAGGCTCAGCTCGGAGATTAACCCGCCTTTCCACCCGTCAGGCCCGGGCCGGTAGCGATAGCTGCGGTGGGCCGGGACGACGAATTTTTGGCTCAGAACGTTAGACTGGGGCGCGGCGGCCAATAGCCCGCTCCGGGGGGCCGCGCGTTCGGCGCGCGAACGCGAAACAGGGAGGACCGATCATGGCGCAGTCGCTGTCGTTATCGACGCGGACGATTTCGCCCACGCGTCTGCTGTTCGGCTTTATTGCCGGCTTTATCGCGACCTTGGTGTTTCACCAGATCGGGCTATTGTTGCTGCACTTTGCCGGGATGACCCCGGCCATGCCCTACAACATGCGTCCGGTGCCGCCGCTCCACGTGCCGCAGTTTGTCTCGCTCGCCTTTTGGGGCGGGGTATGGGGTGTCGTCTTTGTGCTGGCCGAAAGCGCGATCGCTCGCAGCCCCGGCGGCTATTGGGTCGGTGCGATCGTTTTCGGCGCGGTATTTCCGACCGTCTTCTCGTGGCTCGTCGTGGCGCCGCTCAAGGGCCTGCCGCTCGGCTACGGCTTCCGCTTTCCGGGGCTCTTGATCGGACCGATCGTCAACGGTCTGTGGGGTCTGGGGACGGCGGTGTTCCTGCTGCTGATGGCGGGTTTGCCAAAGCGCGCCTGAGCCTCAGCGGATCGCGGCGCCGACTGCGGCGCCGAGCTCCCGGGTGCCGGCGTTGCCGCCGAGATCGGGGGTGCGGGCGCCGCCATCCGCCAACACCTCGGCGATCGCGCGCTCGACCGCCGCGGCGGCGGCGGCCTCGCCGAAATGCGCCAGCATCATCGCCCCCGACCAGATCTGGCCGATCGGGTTGGCGATGCCGCGGCCGGCGATGTCCGGGGCCGAGCCGTGCACCGGCTCGAACATCGAGGGGTATTCGCGCTCGGGGTTGATGTTGCCCGAGGGGGCGATGCCGATCGAGCCGACCACCGCGGGCCCGAGGTCGGACAGAATGTCGCCGAACAAATTCGAGCCGACGACCACGTCGAACCAATCCGGATGGCGGACAAAATGCGCGGTCAGGATGTCGATGTGGTACTGGTCGGTCTTGACATCGGGGTAGTCGCGGGCGACCGCGGCAAAGCGTTCGTCCCAATATGGCATCGTATGGATGATGCCGTTCGACTTGGTCGCCGAGGTCACGTGCCTCTTGCGCGTGCGGGCAAGCTCGAACGCGTAGCGCATGATCCGGTCGCAGCCGCGGCGGGTGAAGACCGATTGCTGCATCGCCATCTCATGCTCGCTGTCCGCGTAGAGACGGCCGCCGATCTCGGAATATTCGCCCTCGTTGTTTTCGCGCACGACGTAGAAGTCGATGTCGCCCGGAGCGCGGTCGCGCAGCGGCGACTGCACCCCGGCCAGCAGCCGCACCGGGCGCAGGTTGACGTATTGGTGAAAGCCGCGGCGCAGCGGGATCAGCAACCCCCACAGCGAGACATGGTCGGGCACCTCGGGATGGCCGACGGCGCCGAGATAGACGGCGTCGTAGAGCCGCAGCCGGTCGAGCCCGTCCTCGGGCATCATCCGCCCGGTCTGGGCATAGCGCTCGCAGCTCCAGTCGAACTCGTTCCAGCGGAGCTCAAAGCCGTAGGTGCCGGCTGCCCGCTCCATTGCGGCAATCCCCTCGGGCATGACCTCGTGCCCGATGCCGTCGCCGGCGATCACTGCCACCCGATAACTCTTTGCCATGCCGACCTCCGAATGCGGGCGCAGAATGTTAGGACGGATCTCCGCTCCGGGGAATGTCGGATCGGCGCCGCGCGAGGGCGCGGTTCAGGCGGAAGCCGACGGGGTCCGGGGCAGATCGAGCCCGCGCCTCAGCGGCCGCCAAGTTCGGTGCGGATATCCTTCACCACCTGTTCGCGGGTGCGCGTCTGCCAACGGCGGCGGCGGCCGATCGGCTCGTTTTCGATCTCCGGAACGACCTTGCAGGCGACAAAGACCGGGCCCGGCGCGCTCATGATAGCGGGCAGCTGACGCTCGAAATCGCCGATTTCGGCGAAGGCGAAACTGTGCGGGTAGCCGCAGCCGCGCGCGACCACATCATAGGCGATTTTATCGGCGTTCGGCACCGGCTGGCCGCCGGTTGTCGCATAGACGCCGTTGTCGATCAGGAAATGGTAAAGGTTTGTCGGCGCCTGCTCGGCCACCGTCGCCAATATGCCGAGGCTCATCAGGATGTCGCCTTCGGAATCGAACAGCATGACCTTTTTGTCCGGGCGCGCCAGCGCCAGCCCCAGGCCGAGCCCGGCATGGCCGCCCATCGCCGGGTCGCCGAGTTCCACATCGAGCGCGTGATTGTCGCTCAAATTGATCCAATAGCGGCCGCTGCGGCCGGGAACGAGGATCGCGTCGCCGCGGTAGGGGGCGAAGGCCTTCATCATGTCGACGGTGTGCATCATCGCGGGTTTTGCCTTCTCGGAGCGTGGGTCCCGATCAATCGGGCGATCTTATTGGGTTCTCGTCGCCCCCGCGCAAGCGGGGGCCCAGGGCAGGCGATGAGGTGTGGGCATCCCTGGGTTCCCGCTTTCGCGGGAAAGACGAGCAGATTGCCTAGGCTGCAAGCCGTTCGGTATCAGCGGTTACCGGTTAAAGCCGTGGTATTCGTCGCCGACCAGGATCACGACCGGCCGCTGGGTGCGTTCGGCCTCCTCGAAGGCGACCCCGATGCGCGAGGAATCCGCGTCGTTTTCGATCAGGTAATAGTTCAGCCCGAACGCCATCAGAAAGCGCTCGGTATAGGTCGCCACCGTGTCGGTGGTGACCCCGTGCCGGGTCCAGCCCCGATAGCCGACCATCAACACGATCGGCACGTTGAGGCTCATCAGCCAGCCGCGGATCGAATCGCCGGCCTCGAGCATCCCGGTGTTCTGGATCAGGATCACCGGCTTGGCCCCGCCGAGCCACAACCCGGCGGCAATCGAGCAGGCATTCCCCTCGCGGCCGATCCCGATCAGGTGCAGCTGCGGATCGGCCTTCATCAGCAGATAAAGCCAGTTGGTCTCGCTGTCGGGCAGGTACACGACATGCGTGATCCCGTGCTTTTTCATCTCGGTGAGCACCGTTTCCGGGCTCAGCGCCGCCGCTGCCGCTTCACTCATCAACCGCCTCCTCCATCAGCTACTACCGCAGCATAAATCCCAGCGCCCAAGAAAGCGACGCGGCTCGCAACCACGCTGGTCCGCGGGTCAGGCCAGCGTTTTCTGCAATTCGAGGTCGTCTTCGATAAAGGCGTGAACGGCTTCGTCGATATCGGCGTCGGCGGCAAAGCCGAGTGCAGTGGCACGGGGGGCGGCCAATGCCTGAGGCCAGCCAGTGACGATCGCCTCGATCTGGGGGTCATGCCGCCAGTGAATATGCGCGTGAGCCGCCTCGCCGCCGGCGCGGCGCACCGCTTCGACCATGTCGCCGACCGCGACCGAAAAGCCGGGCAATTGCAAGGACCGGTTGGCGCCAAACGCGTCGCCCGGCAATTCGTGGGCGCGATGCAAAGCGGCGACGACGCGGCGAGGCGAGGCGAGAGCCATGACAACGTCGGGCGAAACCGGGCAGATCGCGTCCTTGCCGGCCAAGGGCTCGCGGATGATCGAGGACGCGAAAGTCGAGGCCGCTCGGTTTGGCAAGCCAGGCCGCACGACCACGGTCGGCAGACGCAAGGCGCGGCCGTCGATGAATCCTTTGCGGCTGTAATCGTTGACCAGTAATTCGCCGATCGCCTTTTGCGCGCCATACGAGGATTGCGGCGTCAGCGGCGTGTCGTCACCAACCGCGGGCGGCAATTTGCCGCCATAGACCGCGAGCGAACTCGCGAACACGAACCGCGGACAGGTGCCGAGCGCACGGCAGGCGTCGAGCACCGCGCGGGTGCCGTCGAGATTGACGCGATAGCCAAGGTCGGTATCGGCCTCGGCCTGGCCGCTGACCACCGCGGCGAGGTGGAACACCGCCGCCGCACCCGGCGTCAGCAATCGGTGCACCGTCGTCCGGTCGGCAATGTCGCCGGTCGCCACCCGCAGCCTGCTGTCGTCGGGCAGCGGTAAGGCCGACGGCGCACTGTCGAACAGCACCAATTCGTCGATCGGACCGAGAACGCTGCCGCGCTCCAACAGCAGCATTGCCACCCGCCGGCCAAGAAAGCCGCAGCCGCCGGTAATGATCATACGCATGGTCCAACCTATCGCGGTAAGTGAGCGCTGCCGCCCTCACCCCCTCCCTCTCCCTGCGCGCGGGAGAGGGAGGGACCCGCGCAGCGGGAGGGTGAGGGACGGCAATTTACGAGCCTCGGTTGAGGCGTCCAGAGACGCCTCATGCCGAACGATGGCGGAGGCGCCTGCTTCCCCTGCCGCCTGCGCGAAATTGACGGCCGCATCGATAAGCCCCGCCTGAACCGGGTAGGCCAGATATGCCGCATCAATGCCTTCCATGGCCTCGCGGATTCGTATCGATATTGTGAAGATCGCCCAGCACGGCTTCGACACCCAGCCTCTTCCAAAGCCGCCGATCGATCGTCCTTGCGGTGCACCATGGCGCGGACAGTAAGCGCAAGTGTGATCGTTTCACTCATGGCCGCACGCCAGGTATCTCCGGTCGCGCACGTGATCGGTTCATTACTCAGTTCCTGTTCTGGGAGGGACGCTCTTTGCCCGCCGTGAGGTCGAGAAAAATTTGGGGCCTTATGATCCGGTCTATTCTCTCTCGAACCTTCGCATTAAGAGCGAGGAGGCTAGGGCCGGCGCGGCTTGCGGCCGGCGGCGAAAGCGTCGCGGATATTGTCGAAAGAGGGGCGCAGCGGGCGGCGCGCTGTGCGCGTCTCGTATTCACCACGCTCGGCGGCGAGCCGTTTGGCGAGGCGCAGGCGCGGGCTTTGCGAGGCGTGGCCGGAGACGCCGTGCTTATGGCTCCCCATGCCGCCGCGGCCCCGCTGCATGGCCGGCCTCGCGCAAAAACCCCGCTGCTAAAATCAGCCCGCCAAATCGCCCCAAACGATGTAGCGGTTGCGGCGCCGCGGCGCCAACCCCTCCTCGACCATGCGCTGCACCTGCGCCTCGACCAAATCCGCCAGCGGGTCGCTCTCGACGTTGACCAGACCGTGGGTGCGCAACAAGGTTTCGATCTCTCGGCGCGGCCGGCCGCCGAGAAACGGCAGCTGGTCGCCGACCGCCTCGTATTCGGGGCTGGTGCGGGCGTTTTCCTGACAGCCGGGCTGCGCCCCGGCGGCGCGGTCGCTGCCGTCGAGCACCGCGCCGTCCACGACGACCAGCCGCGCTCCCGGCCGCAACACCCGGATCCATTCGTCGATCGCCGCCTCGGGATGCGGCAGCGTCCACAGCACGTGACGGCTGATCACCAAGTCGAAGCTCGCCGGCGCAAACCGCAATTGCTCGGCGTCGCCCTGCTCGAAGCGAACCGCGAGGCCCCGCTCCGCCGCCTTGCGCTCGGCCCGCGCGATCATCGATGGGGCAAAATCGACGCCAGTTACGCGATGCCCGCGCGCGGCGAGTTCGAGACTGAGGAAGCCCGTGCCGCTGCCGGCATCGAGCGCGTCGAGCGGACCCGTCTCCCGCAGCACGAGGCCGAAAATGCGATCCCATGCCGCGCGCTCGGCCGCGGTGCGGATGCTGTGGCCGAAATCCTCGTCGAAATGGGCGGCGCGCCGGTCCCAATGGGCGGCGACCTGCTCTTTGACCGGATCGGAATGCAGTGACGACATCGCGATGCCCCCTTTTCTTGTAATGCCCTCAGGTCAATCCGGCGACAGCGGCCAGCGCCTCGACCTGCTCGACGTGGCGCGATACCGGGTTCAGCAATAGATGGTTGGCGCCCATCGCCACCAGCTCTTCGAGCCGTTCGCGGACCTGTTCCGGTGTGCCGTGGATGCCGGAGGCGTCGGTCCCCTCGGGATTGTGATAGACCTCGGTGAACCAGCGATTGAGTTCGGCGCGCGCCGCCCCCGGACGCTCGTCGACCGCCATGAACAGCCGCTTCGAGACCGGGAAGTTTGCCGGATCGCGCCCGGCAGCCTCCAGCGCCGCAAGCAGGATCGGCACGGATTGTTTGAAGGCTGCGATGCTCGACCCGCCCGAGCCCATCCAGCCGTCGGCGAGAGAACCGGCGCGGCGCACCGCGTTCGGGTGGCCGACGCCGAACCACATCGGCAGGCTCGGCTTCTGCACCGGCTTGGGCATCATCGTCCCGCCTTCGAGCTGGAAAATTCTGCCGCGAAAATCGACGCGCGGCTCTTTCCACAACGCCCGGATCAGCTCGACATCCTCGCGAAAGCGTCGCACGCGGGCCTCACGCGGAATCTGGAACTGGGCGTAGTGGTGCTCGCGGCCGAGCCCGACGCCGAGGATCGCGCGCCCGCCGCTCAGATAATCGAGGCAGGCCCATTGGTGCGCGACAAGCGCGGGGTGATGGATCGGCAGCACGACTACCGACGCGCCGAGGCGGATCCTGGTCGTAATCGCGGCGGCATAGGTCAGCACCGCCACCGGGTCGAAACAGAAGACGTGATCGAGCGTGTTCTCGGTCACCCACAGGTCGCGAAAGCCGAGCGCCTCGGCGCGTTGCGCCACTCGGCGCACCACGTCGACACCGATCGGTTCGGGCGAACGGTGAGGCAGCGAGACGCCGAGCGCGATTTTGTCTTTCAAGGCCATGCCCGCCGCCTCTCCCCAGATTATCGCATCGACCGGGCTCAGACCTTTTCGATTAATTCCATCTGCGCGCCGTCGGGCGCTTCGACAAAGCACACCCGCCTACCGTTGTTGGGAGGCATCTCTTCGAGAATGCGCACGCCGTTTTGGCGCATCCGGGTCAAGGTGCCGTCATAGTCTTCGGTGTCGACGGCGATGTGCTCGATGCCGTAATGCTGCTCGTGGTTCTGGCTGGCGATCAGGCCGGTGATGTTGAGTTGCAGACCGTGCAGATCGAGGCGAAAGCCTCGGCCGGGAATTTCCGCCTTCATCGTCGCGCCAAAATTATCGACGTAGAATTGCGCGGTCACTTTGGGGTCGCGGGTTTTCACATGCACATGTTGGACTGACGCCATGATCGTGCTCCTTGTCGGTTGTCGCGTTCTCCGCGGTTCGTTGCTCGGCCGACAGCGCGGCATAACACGATATCGTGATCGCCTGCTGACAGCGAGCGTTTGTTGGTGGGCTGCGACCGGCGCGGGCGTTCTTGATTGACGCATCCGCAGCCCGGAGATAAAAAGCCCGTCTTCGGTAACTCGGCACGCGAGCATGGCGAACCACAAATCGGCGGAAAAGCGCATCCGCCAGACAGAGAAGCGCACGGCGATCAACCGCTCCCGGATGAGCCGGGTGCGCACCTTTGTCAAAAAGGTCGAAACCGCGATCGCCGGCGGCGACAAGGGCGCGGCGCAATCAGCCCTCCAGCTCGCCCAGCCGGAATTGCACCGGGCGATCACCAAGGGCGTGATGCACAAGAACACGGTGTCGCGCAAGCTGTCGCGGCTCGCCACGCGCATCAACGCGCTCTGAACCTCCTGCCCTGTTGTCGGCCGGCGCTCGCGTCGGGCGATCCGGTAATTCGCGCGCGCAGGCTCGTCGCGCACGCCGCCGTCACCGTCGCGTCCAAAAAACTTTTTGCGTTCTCTTTTCGGACGTGTTGCCAGGGTTTCGTCAACCAAGTTAGTATTGCCGTATAGCGACGCCAGGAACAACGTTGGCGCCCTGTAAATGTCGGTCGGCATCTCTTGTTTTGCCTGGACTAAACAACAATAATAGCGTGCGCATGGGGATCGATGTTACCCGCAAAACTAGCGGCGAAACGTGCGTTATTGACTGAGTCAATCAGTAAAATTTACCGGCGTTGAACCGGGCGGTGCTGCCGTCCTAACCGGGGGGATGTGGTGGTGGCAGAGGCAGGTCAAGGAAATCGCACCGAAAACGCAACCACGACGCAGATCGAGTGGCATCGCGTGCTCGGCCAACTCAAGGATGAAATCGGCGAAATCGCCTATCGCAGCTGGCTCGCGCCGATCAACGTGCAGCGGGTCGACGGCGGCGAGGCAATCATCGCAGCACCGGCGCGCGTTTACCGGGATTGGGTCGAATCCAATTACGCTGATCGGATTCTGGCCCTTTGGCGCGCGGAGAACCGGCAGGTCAAGCGGGTGTCGATAGTGGTCGTTCCCGCGGCCGGCGCGCCGCGTTTATTGGAGCAAGCCAACCGCGAGGAGGTGAAGGAGATGCCTCAGCCGGTGCTCGCTCCAACCGCTGAACCCGCGCCAGGGCTGGAGATCGGCGAAGACCGGCCGCAGCCTTCCGGCCTCGATCCGCGCTTTACCTTTGAGAATTTCGTCGTCGGCAAGCCGAACGAGCTGGCCCACGCGGCAGCCCGTCGCGTCGCCGAGGCCTGTGCCGGCGCGGTGCGCATAGTGCCGTTCAACCCGCTGTTTCTCTACGGCGGCGTCGGTCTCGGCAAAACCCATCTGATGCACGCCGTCGCCTGGCACGTCCACAAGCACGGCTGCGCCCGCAAGGTGATCTACTTGTCGGCTGAAAAGTTCATGCATCAGTTCATCCGTGCGCTACGCTACAAGTCAACGATGGACTTCAAGGACGAGTTTCGTTCGGTCGATTTGCTGATGATCGACGATGTGCAATTCATCAGCGGGAAGGAGTCGACCCAGGAAGAATTCTTCCACACCTTTAACGCGCTGGTTGACCAGAACCGGCAGATCGTGATTTCCGCCGACAAGTCGCCTTCCGATCTCGAAGGGATGGAGGAGCGCATGCGCTCGCGTCTCGGCTGGGGGCTGGTCGCCGATCTGCACCCGACCACCTACGAGCTGCGCCTCGGCATCCTGCAGTCGAAGGCTGAGCAGGCCAATATGCAGATCCCGCGCAAAGTCATGGAGCTGCTGGCCCACAAGATCACCTCGAACGTCCGCGAGCTCGAAGGGGCGCTCAATCGCATCGTCGCCAACATGCAGCTGGTCGGGCGCGACATTACCCTCGAAAGCGCGCAGGAAGAGCTGCACGATCTGTTGCGCTCGCGCGAGCGGCGGGTGACGATCGAGGAGATCCAACGGCGCGTCGCCGAACACTTCAATGTTCGATTTGCCGAGATGACGTCGAGCCGGCGCGCCCGCGTCGTCGCCCGGCCGCGCCAGGTCGCGATGTATCTCTCAAAGCAACTGACGAGCCGCTCGCTGCCGGAGATCGGCCGCAAATTCGGCGGTCGCGACCATACTACGGTCATGCATGCGGTGCGTCGCATCGAAGAGCTGAAAGACACCGACCCGGTCCTCGCCGAGGATGTCGAGCTGCTCCGCCGCATGCTGCAGAGCTGACCCGCCGAGCATCCCGCCGCAGCACCGGCCGTCCCCTTTCCCGGCCGCGACGGCGGGTGCCGAGGTGCACTGTTTTGTGGTAGGGTGCGGTCCCGTCCGCCGGCCGCGCGGTCTGCGCGACGGGGACGCCGGCCCGTTGACGGGGCGGCGCCGCCCGCATCGCCAACCTGCGTGTCGCCAATATGAAACTCACCATCGAACGGGTCGCGCTTCTGAAGGCTCTGGGACATGTGCAGAGCGTCGTCGAACGGAGAAACACGATCCCGATTCTCTCGAATGTGCTGTTGCGAGCCGATAGCGGCGGACCCGCAGGCGGCGGGCTGGCGCTCAGCGCCACCGACATGGACCTCGAAATCGTCGAGCGGGTGCCGGCCCAGATCGAGCGGGCGGGTCGCATCACCGCCCCGGCCCATACGCTTTACGACATCGTCCGCAAGCTGCCCGATGGGGCGCAGATCGAAGTCGAGGCGAGCGGCGAGCGCAACACCATGGTGCTGCGCTGCGGGCGCTCGACCTTTACGCTGGCGTGCCTGCCGCCGGAGGACTACCCGGTGATGGCGAGCGGCGAGTTGGCGCATCACTTCACGCTGACCGCGGCCGAGCTGAAAAGCCTGGTCGATCGCACCCGCTTTGCGATCTCGACCGAAGAGACACGTTACTACCTCAACGGCATCTATCTGCACGCGACCAAGAACGACGAGGTGCCGGTGATTCGCGCGGTGGCGACCGACGGGCATCGCCTCGCGCGCGTCGAGATTGTGTTGCCGGAGGGGGCGGCCGGGATGCCGGGCGTCATCGTCCCGCGCAAGACCGTTCTCGAATTGCGCAAATTGGTCGACGAGAGCGACGCCGATGTTCAGGTGGAATTGAGCGAAACCAAAATCCGCTTCACCACCGGCGAGGCGGGGCTCACCTCCAAGCTGATCGACGGTACCTTCCCCGATTACGACCGGGTGATACCGACCGGCAACGACAAGATCCTCGAGGTCAAGTGCAAGGATTTCGCCGAGGCAGTCGACCGCGTGTCGACGATCTCGACCGAAAAGAGCCGGGCGGTCAAGCTCGCTATCGCGCCGGGGTCGAATGGCGGCAGCCTCGCGGTGTCGGCGACGAGCCCGGAAAACGGCGCCGCGATCGAGGAGCTGGAGGTGCGCTACCTCAGCGAGCCGTTGGAGATCGGGTTCAATTCGCGATACCTCTTGGACATCACCGCGCAGATCCAAGGCGAAGGAGCGCAGTTCGTGATGTCGGATTCGGCCTCGCCGACGATCGTGCGCGACCGGTCCGATCTGAGCGCGCTTTATGTCCTGATGCCGATGCGGGTCTGAGCTGCCGCCTTCAGCGGCAAGGCCGGGCGAGTGGATATAAAGGACCCGTAACACCATATAATCAGCATGCTGACCGAGGCACAGGAAGCCCGTTGGAGCACCGGTGCCGCGGCCGCCATGGCGTCGCGGGGCGGCGTCGGCGTGACCCGCCTGGCGCTGACCAATTTCCGCAATTATCCCGCGGCGAGGCTGGCGCTCGACACCGGCCCGGTCGTGCTGACTGGGCCAAATGGGGCCGGCAAAACCAATCTGCTCGAAGCCGTCTCGTTTCTGGCGCCGGGGCGCGGGCTGCGCGGCGCGAAGCTAACCGAGATCGACCGGCGCCCCGCGATCGAAGACAGCAGTTCCGCCGCCGTGACCGGAGGGTGGGCGGTCGCCGCGACCCTCGCGACGCGGCGCGGCGCATTGCGCATCGGCACCGGCCGCGATGCGGCGGAAGCAGTCGATCGCCGGGTGGTGCGGATCGAGGGCGAGCCGGCGCGCAGCCAAGCGGCGCTCGGCGAGCACCTCGGTGTGGTGTGGCTGACCCCGCAGATGGATCGGCTGTTCCTCGATGGCCCGGGCGGCCGACGGCGGTTTCTCGACCGGCTGGTGCTGGCGCTCGATCCGGCGCATGCCGCCCGCGTCGGCGCCTACGAGCAGGCATTGCGCGAAAGATCGCGCCTGCTGCACGCCGGCTTTGCCCGCAATCGGCCGCCCGAGCCGGTCTGGCTCGCCGCACTCGAAGAAGTCATGGCGGCGCAGGGCATTGCCGTCGCCGCTGCTAGGCGGGACGCGGTACACCGGCTCGACCGCGCCTGCGCCGAGTCCGACGGTCCGTTTCCGCGCGCCCAGTTGGCGCTCGTCGGCGCCGTCGAGGCGTGGCTCGATGAGATGCCGGCACTCGCCGCGGAAGCCGAGTTCGCTGCGGCATTGGCCCGGGCCCGGCGTGACGATGCGCTGGCCGGCGGCACCGCGATCGGCCCGCACCGTTCCGATCTCGCAGTCGCGCTGGTGCCGGGCGGCCTCGCCGCCGAGCATGCTTCGACCGGCGAACAAAAGGCTTTGCTGATCGCGATCCTGCTGGCGCACGCCGAACTGCAGCGGGCGATGCGCGGCGACACGCCGTTGCTGCTGCTCGACGAGGTCGCCGCCCATCTCGATGCGAATCGGCGCGCCGCGCTCTTTGCGGCGTTGGTTCGGCTGGAAGGCCAGGTCTGGCTCACCGGCACCGACGAAGCGGTGTTCGCCCCGCTGCGCGGCGAAGCCCAGTTTCTGTCGGTTCACGACGGGGCCGTCGCGGCAAACTTCCCTTGATCCAAGAAAGTTCACCAGCGAAGACATGACAAACAATCCGACGACCGATCCGCGTTTGCCGCCGGCGATTGCCGCCGCGCCGGCTGCGAATATCGGCATGCCCCCGGCGAACCTGCCGGCTGCCGGCAATGACGGCGCCCATCATGCAAATGGCGGCGACGGTGTGGACGAAACCTACGACGAGCACTCGATCGAGGTGCTGCGCGGGCTCGAGGCGGTGCGTAAGCGGCCGGGTATGTATATCGGCGACACCGACGACGGCTCCGGCCTCCATCACATGGTCTACGAAGTCGTCGACAACGCGATCGACGAGGCGCTCGCGGGCTATTGCGACACCGTCACCGTCACGCTCAACGCCGACGGCTCGGTTACCGTCACCGACAACGGCCGCGGCATCCCGGTCGGGATTCATGACGAGGAGGGGGTTTCCGCCGCCGAGGTGATCATGACCCACCTGCATGCCGGCGGCAAATTCAACCAGAACGCCTACAAGGTATCGGGCGGATTGCATGGCGTCGGCGTCTCGGTCGTCAATGGCCTCTCCAGCCGGCTCGATCTACGGGTGTTTCGCGGCGGTTCGGAATGGTTCATCCGGTTTCGCGACGGCGCGCCCGAAGCGCCGCTGGTGGAAGTCGGCCCGGCGCCGGCCGCGCCCGAGGGGTCGGGCCGCCATGGCCCCAAGACCGGCACCGAGATCACCTTTTTGCCGAGCACCGGGACCTTCACCAACACCGAATTCGACTTTACGACGCTCGAACATCGGCTGCGCGAGCTGGCGTTTCTGAACAGCGGCGTGACGCTGATCCTGAACGACGCGCGCGGGGTCGAGCCGAAAAGCGTCACCCTGCATTTCGAAGGCGGCCTCGAAGCCTTTGTCCGCTATCTCGACCGCTCAAAGCAGGTCCTGCACGCGCCGCCGATTGCGATCCGCGGCGAGCGCAAGCCGGCCCCGGGGGAGGCAGGGGACATCCTCCTCGAAATCGCGATGGAGTGGACTGACAGCTATCACGAGACGATGCTGTGCTTTACCAACAACATCCCGCAGCGCGACGGCGGCACGCATCTCGCCGGGTTTCGCGCGGCACTGACTCGCAGCGTCAACGCCTATGCCAATGACAGCGGCATCGCCAAAAAGGAAAAGGTCGCGCTGACCGGCGAGGACATGCGCGAAGGCCTGAGCTGCGTGTTGTCGGTCAAGGTACCCGACCCGAAGTTTTCGTCGCAGACCAAGGACAAGCTCGTATCATCCGAAGTCCGTCCGGCGATCGAGGGGATTGTCGCCGACAAGCTCACGCAATGGTTCGAGGAGCACCCGGCCGACGCCAAAAAGATCGTCGCCAAGGTCGTCGAGGCGGCAGCAGCGCGCGAGGCGGCGCGCAAGGCGCGCGACCTGACCCGGCGCAAGGGCGCGCTCGACATCGCCAATCTTCCCGGCAAGCTCGCCGACTGCCAGGAGCGCGACCCGGCCAAAAGCGAACTCTTCATTGTCGAGGGCGACAGCGCCGGCGGTTCGGCGAAGCAAGGCCGCGACCGGCGCTTTCAGGCGATCCTGCCGCTCAAGGGCAAGATCCTCAATGTCGAGCGCGCCCGCTTTGACAAGATGCTGGGCTCGGCCGAGATCGGCACCCTGATCGCGGCGCTCGGCACCGGCATCGGCCCCGAGGATTTCGACGCCGCAAAAGCGCGCTATCACCGCATCATCATCATGACCGACGCCGATGTCGACGGCAGCCACATCCGCACCTTGCTGCTGACCTTTTTCTTCCGCCAGATGGCGGACCTGATCGACAAGGGGTTTCTCTACATCGCCCAGCCGCCGCTCTACCGGCTGCAGCGCGGCAACGCCAAGGCGGTCTATCTAAAGGACGACCCGGCGCTCGAATCCTATTGCGTCGAGGCGGCACTGCGTGATGCGGTGTTCACCCAGTATGACGGGGTCGAACGCGCCGCCAACGATCTGCGTGCGCTGCTCGACGAGGCGCGGGGTCAGCGCCGCTCGTTGCAATCGCTGGTCGCCAAGGTCGGCAATATCGAGGTCGTCGAGCAGGCGGCGATCGCCGGGGCGTTGTCGACCGATCTGCTCGACGATCCGGCACAGGCGCTGGACGCCGCCCGCCGCACCGCTGCGCGCCTAAACCTCCTGGCCCCCGAGGCCGAGCGGACCTGGCAGGGCGAAATCGTCATTGGCTCGTCAGGCATTGACGGACTTGTCCTCGCCCGCACCCGGCAGGGGGTTGACGAACGGCGTCTGATCGAGGCGGCATTGCTGCGGTCGAGCGAGGCGCGCCGACTCGGCGCCGACCTCGCCAAATTGCGCGAGGCCTATGACCGGCCCGGCGCCCTCGCGGCGCGCGACAAGAGCTGGCCGATCAGCGGTCCGGTGAGCCTGGTCGAGGCGGTCATGGATTTGGGCCGCCGCGGCATCGAGGTGCAGCGCTACAAGGGGCTGGGCGAGATGAACCCGGACCAGCTGTGGGAAACCACCCTCGACCCCGACGCCCGCGCCCTCTTACAGGTCAGGGTCAGCCACGCCGATCTCGCCGAGGAGACCTTCTCGACCCTGATGGGCGATCTCGTCGAACCGCGCCGCGAGTTCATCCAATCGAACGCGCTCACCGTCGCGAATTTGGACGTGTAGCGGAGAACCAGCAGCCCGCCATGAGGAGCCAAGTCACTGGCTCGACTTTTGCCGGGGATGGTGGCTTGATATCTTGGGTCGTCACGGAAGCAAGTAAGATCGGAGTGGCCAGTATTACGGGTCGTAAGTAGGGGTTTGGCATCGAGATATGGGTCAGCTCGTGCAGCGACAAAGCGCCCCCGGGAAGCGTAAGAATTGTGGATGTTGAATCCGACGTACTGTCCGAGGGCGTGGCCTTTACTACTGGTCAGAAAAATCTTCTAAGGTAATCCGCCTCCATAGGATCCAGAAATGCGACTTTCTTATGTCTATTACTTTTCAGCTTGTATGATAGTGTACGCAGAGCGGGAGTGTCACTATTCTTGTCGAGAGCAGCAACGGTTAACCACCGAGTCGGTATGATCCTCTGTGTAACGTCGACTTGCAGCGAGGCTTCAGGGTGGCCGGCCGTCGGCGATTTACCAAGGTGCGAGAACCGCGAAAGTGTGCCTCGCATCTCCAACTCCGTGGATCGCCTGTTGCGTTCGTGCCACCAGATAAAAACCTCATCGTCCCGCTTTAACGGACAGCTTTTATAGAGCCATACTCGATCAATCACAAATACACTGTCTGATCCGATCGCACGCCAATCGCATTTAACAATTATTGTCATAACTTCTGGTCGTCCGCCTTTGCTCTATCAAAGGTGCCCCGCTCGCCTATTCTGCCTGACTATCTCCCCTGCGCTTGCCGCAGGCACGTAGGCGTTCCATCCCAAACGGTAATATGGTTCGGATTTGCGCATCGCGTCACTTGGGGCGAGCAACATCTGCGCGGCAATGCATCCCATATAGAACAAGACTCTTGGATCGCCGATCCGGCCGCTTGGGTCGATCGTGGGCTTGCCGAAGGCATCGGCCATTCGGTCACAAGAGCCAGGGTGCGGCAGCGAGCGTTGTCCAGCCCACCATATCGAGCCGGCTTTCACATCGGACTGTTCTGAGTTAATAAATTTTTCCCATCTCGTGCGATCAGCGAGTCCTCTTTGGAACATCGGATCGGGCGGGGAAACGGCTTGCCCGGAGGCCAGACTTGCCTTGGGTAAGTCTATGGGTTGCTCTGCTATCGCTGGGGTTGCGAGCAGCACAGTAGCCAACAGAGTAGACCCTAAGAGCTTGGTCATTTACAGATTTTCGATTGGTGAACTCAGAAGGCGGCGCTGCCAACCGGACGAGATCGGTGACGATGAAGCCGCCGTGCCGGCAAGGCTGTCCGTGGCCAAGTGGCCTCGCGGAACTCGGATGCTTCGGCCTCTTCCATGATGACCGTCTGCCTCTTTTTCATGGCGAAGATAGGCCTCGATCTCTCAATTTTCCGTAAAGCCGGTTTCGTGGGGCAGTACGGGCGCAGGATATTTTTCCTCCGTTCGGACCCGACTTCGCTTTCACCAGCGGCGGGGAGAATAGGGATAGGGGTAGGCGACGACTTCTATGCGCTACTCGTCGCCGCTGACGCGGATGCGGTAGACGATACGGTGGCGGCGGGTTCGATGCGGCTTCGATGGAGAGGATTCGCCAGCGCGGCGGTCTGCCTCCTCGGCGTCCTCGGGGGCTGGGTCGCGGCGCCGGCAGCATCCGGTCCGCTGTCGGCAGCGCGGGATGACCTGATTTATGTGATTGCCGGCGGCTGGCATACTGAGATCGCGGTGCCGAAGGGAGCGATCGCCGGCCGCTTGGCAACAGTGGCGGCCGGGTTTGCCGGTGCGCGGTATGTGGTCTTCGGCTGGGGCGCGCGGGGCTTCTACATGGCGCAAAACCCCGGCTTTGCTGACCTGCTGCGCGCCGCGGTTCCGGGACCGGCGGTGGTGCTGGTCATACCGCTCTCGGTCTCGCCCGGGGCTTATTTCGGCGATGCCAATGTCTGGCCGATCCCGGTGTCACCCGACGGCGTAACCCGACTCTCGCGATTTCTGTGGGACAGTATGGAGAAGGATCGCAGCGGCGAACCGATCCGTGCCGGCGCCGGGCCCTATCCTCAGAGCATCTTTTACGCCGCCACCGGGGACGTACGACACCTGCAACACCTGGACTGCAGACGCGGTGCGCGCCGCCGGCCTGCCGGTGACCGCCGCGGGCGTCGTCTTCTCGGGTCAGCTAATTGACCAGCTGCCGCCGTTCACCCGCGCTGCGACTAACGGCTTCCGACGCTGATCACGGGATCTCGTAGACCGCGACCTCGTCGGCAATGCCGCGCAAGGCGCGGGATTGCGCCACCGGGTCGAGGCCGCGCGTCTTCAACAGGTTCGAGGTCTGCGGATAGGCGACGACCGACCCGGTCGCCAGGATCGAACGCGAGTCGGCGAGCGCCTGCACGCGGGCCGCGATGTTGACCGTCTGGCCGAAATAGTCCTGCCGATCGTTCAGGATCACCGCCAGACACGGGCCCTCGTGGATGCCGATCTTGAGCAGCAGATCGTCGCCGTTGTGCCCGTTATGCCCGTTGCCGCCGTTGCCCAAGTGGCGCATCGCCTCGCGCATGTGGAGAGCGGCGGCGACCGCGCGATCGGGGGTCGAAAAGGTCGCCATCACCGCGTCGCCGATGGTCTTGACCACCGCACCGGCTTCGGCGGCGACGATCTCGTTCAGAACCTTGAAATGCGCGCGCACGAGATCGAAGGCGGCAAGATCGCCGACCCGTTCGTACAGCTCGGTCGAGCCTTTGAGGTCGGTGAACAGAAAAGTCAGGCTGGTGATCTTGAGCCGCTGCTCGGCGTCGATCGTGTTGGTGCCGTAAAGATCGCGAAAGACCTGGTTGGTCAACAGCCGCTTGGCAGTGAGGAAGGGTTTGCGGCGGCCGAGCAGCTCGTGGAGCTTGTCGTTGGCGACCCACAGCCCCGGCAGCACCCGGGTCTCGGTACGGTTGTCCAGCGACAGACGCAACGGACCGGGGCGCAGCGTCATGGTGGTCGTCGGGGGACGCAGCTTGTCGAGAACGATCGTCAGGTTCTGGCGCTCGCGGGTCGGCTCGCCCTTGACGTCGAGGAATTGGGTCCCATGCGTCACCGGGTCGATGAGGATCACGAACTCCGCCGGCAGTTGCAGCGACAGCAACGCTTTGCCGCCCGGCGGCAGCTCGACCGATTCAAGGACGATTTCCTGAAGCAGGGTCTCGAAATTGTCCGGGACATCGATACCCGAACCCCAGAACACCTGGCGAAAATACTCGTTGAAGGGCAGCTCGTCCGGGTCGTGCGCGGCGATCCTGCGCACCCGCCGGCTGACCGTGAACGTCACCTCGACAATCTCGTCGAGCGTCGGCGTGTACCCGGCGGCACACCACGCGCAGGCGTATTCGTCCTTGTCGACGCTCTTCAACGTGGTGCTGGTGTCGAGCACGCCGCCGCAGCCCGGGCACAAGACGTTCCACGACAGCTCGAAAATCCCGAGACGCGCCGCGTGCAGAAAGGCCGCGATCACCCGCTCCTCGTCGAGCCCCGTCCGCGCCGCGAAATCGAGCACGTTGATCCGGCACAGAGCGCGGTCCGAAGCGTCCTGCACCAACTTCTCGATAGCGTCCGCCGCCTCGGGCTCAGCCGACTGGCGCAAAACCGCAAACAGATTTTCGGCTTCGCTCATCGTTGTGTCCTATCCCGCATTGCCGCACGGTGAGAGCCGGCAAGGGGCTCCCGCGATGCGCCTCACCCAGCGCGTTATTTGGTAACGAATCAGGCCTGCGCCAGCGTTGCTATTGCCATCCTGCTGCCAACATCCTGTCAGCATCGTCGCGAGATAAAGCCCCATGAGACGCGCCGACCGGCTTTTTCAAATCATTCAAATCCTGCGCCGTACCCCCAAACCCTTAACCGCCGACGCGCTCGCCGCAGAACTCGAGACCTCCAAGCGGACGGTCTATCGCGACATCGCGGACCTTAGCAGCCAGCGGGTGCCGATTCGAGGCGAGGCCGGGGTCGGCTATGTACTGGAGGCGGGGCTGGACCTGCCGCCCCTGATGCTGACGCCCGACGAGATCGAGGCTGCCGTACTAGGGGCTCAATGGGTGGCGCGTCACAGCGATCCGGCGCTGGCGAGGGCGGCGGAGGATCTGATCGCCAAGATTGGAGCCGTCGTGCCGGAGCGGCTTCGGCCCTATGTATTTGAGCCCGCGACAGAAACGCCGCCGGCATGGAACCTCGCCGCCGACGGCCTCGACATAGCGCGCGTACGCGCGCAGATCCACGCGGGCCGGAAAATCGCGTTGTCCTATCGTGACGAGCAGGGCCGCGAGAGCGAACGCACGGTCTGGCCCGTCACGGTGGGCTACCGGGAGACCGTCCGTCATCTGATCGCCTGGTGCGAGCTGCGGCAGGACTTCCGGAGCTTCCGGACCGACCGGGTGACCGCAGCCGGATTCCTCCACGAGCGCTACCCTGAGCGGCCGAGTGTCCTGCGCACGAAATGGCGGCGCACGCTCAGTCGCGCGAAAACAACGACGATCGGATAGTGGTCTCGCTCTCGCGCGAACCACTATCCCGGTTACTCGGCGGCTTCTTTCACCTCGACCGGGAGCGGCTCGGTGCCAGTCCAAGGATGCTCGGCGACATCGAAGAGGATGCCTTCGGGGCCGTAGAACTTGACCTCGAACCCGCCGATCCGCTCGGCCTCGGCCTGGTCCATATAGTGCTTGCCGCCGAGGCTCTCGAGCTTTTTGCCGGCCTTGTCGACATCCTCGACCAGGATCCCGAAATGATGCAGCCCGGTATAGTCCATGCCGCGGCCAAGCTGGTCGGTCTTGAAGCGCAGGATCGCCAGGTCGATCGTGCCGTCGCTCAAATGATGGCCATAGGCGAGCGGCCCGTCGTTCGAGCGGACGATCTTGAAGTCGAACGCCTTGACATAGAAATCGGCCATCGCGTCCGGGTCTTTCGCGGCGATGGCGATATGGCGCAGCTTGGCCATCAAACTCTCCTCGGTGGGTTGTGGTTATTCGGCGGCTTCCTTCACTGGCATGGGCAGCGGCTCGGCGCCGGCCCAGCCGTGCTCGGCGATGTCGAACAGGATGCGCTCGGGACCGTAAAATTTCTTCTCGAAATAGCCCGCCTGATGCCCGCCCTGGCCCTGGTCGATGTAATGCTCGGCGCCGAGGCTTTCGAGCTTCTTTGAAAACGCGTCGACATCTTCGACCAGCACGCCGAAATGGTGGATGCCGCGGTAATCCATGCCCTTGCCGAGCTGATCGGTCTTGAATTTGAGGATCGCCATGTTGAGCGTGCCGTCGCTTAAAAACACACCGTCGGCGAGCACGCCGTTCGGCCGTCCGACTTCGACAAAATCGAAGGCTTGTTTATAGAACTCGGCCATCGCCTCCGGGTCTTCGGCGGCAATGGCGATGTGACGCAGCTTGGGCATGGCGACCTCCTCGCGTTGCAATATGCCCACCCTAGCACGACCGGCGCGTCATCTCGAAGCGCCCTTTGGCATATCGCGGCCGACCCCCGCCAAAATCCGCGCCATGTTCTTCCCGACCCGGGTTAGCGCCTCCTCCCAGGCGAACAGGCCGAAGCGATCGAATTCCGGCAATGCTGACCCGTTCGGCAGCGCAAAAGTCGAGCTGCAGACGAGCGCCTCGGGATCGGGCATGACCGGCGGCGTCCATGCGAACAGCGCCAGATCCTTGCCGCGCAGATAGGGATGCACGCCGAGTGCGGCGAGCTCTCCCGGCGCCACCGAGAGCCCGGTCTCCTCGCGCAATTCGCGCGCCGCAGCGGCGGCGAAATCCTCGCCCGGTTCCGCCTCGCCCTTCGGAATGTCCCAGCGCGGCGAGCGCGTCGCATGGCCCAGCAGGATGCGCTCGCCGTCGCCGACAATGACGCCGCAGCTCGTCTTCGGCGCATTCACGGGTGGCTCCAGCCGCCGGTCACGCCGCCGTAAAACTTGCCGTTTTTGGCTCCCCTGTTTTTCTCATTATCCGAATTATTGACGGAACCGGCGGCGTCGCAGCTCGCCAGCCCCAGCAATAGACCAACCAGCGCGATCTTGCTGGCGGCGATCGGACGGCGCCGCAAGGAAATCTTCAGGCCGGGACCCTTATTCCAGACAATCGCGTCAAGCACCGGCGACCCGATCCACCGCCCCGGTGCCGCGACCCGCAGCCGGCGACGCCAGGAGTTGACCCATGCACAGGATTTTACTGAGGCGAGCATTACGAACTGTATTGGCCGGCGTTGCCATCCTCGCCGCCGGGTGTCCGGCGATGGCTGCGTCGGTCGATCGTTGGCAATGGCTGGAGGGCACGTACTGGTACGTGCCCCACGACTATCTGCTGGCGCTTGCATCGAGCCCGGCGCTCAAATCCCCGCTCCCGGTATCCGACCAGACCGTTTATCACATTGCCCGGTACGAAGACGGATATTTCTGGGGCACGACGGCGGTCTCGTATTCGCCGCCGGGAGGATCCAGCGCGCCTGAGGTTTCGTGCCTGCAGCTCGTCGGGTCGGTAACGCCGGAGGGCCAGGTGCACCTCACCTTTACCCTGCTGCCCTCGGAGACTGCTGCCGGCAGCTCGGACAGCGCGCCGACGGTCGGGCTTGGCACGATGACCCGCCAGCGGGTCGGCTGGACCATGGAAAATCAAATGTCCACCGCGGCCGTCAAGGATCTGCTGCTCACCCATTGGGCCTATATGTACCAATGCCGGCCAAATGAGCCCTGCTTTGGCCATCTTCCCGGCGTCGCGGTGTCGATCCCGGAGTTTCTCGGGCCGTGCGCGCAAGCCGAGGCTGGCGGCTGACGGTTCGCAGTCGCATCGGATTTGCCGCGCTGCGGGATTGCGTTGCCTCCCGGAGTTGGGATCGGCATTGATCGCCAGGGTGCGCCGACCACCAGGGTGTGAGGAGAGGGGATGTGGCTGTCGAGATGCGTTCCTACCGGCCGCTGATCATCGGGCGGCGCGGTGCCGTCGCCGCCAACCATCCGCTCGCGGCCCAGGCCGGGTTGTTGGCGTTGCGCGGCGGCGGCAACGCCGTCGATGCCGCGGTCGCGACCGGGCTCGTGCTGTCCGTCGTCGAGCCGATGATGTCGGGTCTCGGCGGCGACGCGTTCTATCAGGTCTTCGATCAGTCGAGCGGCCGCTCGCTCGTGTTCAACGGCACCGGCCCGGCCCCCGCCGCGGCCACGCCGGAGCGATATGCCGGCGGCATCCCGCGCACCGGCCCGTTGTCGGTTTCGGTGCCGGGCATGCTCGCGGGCCTCGAGCTGATGCACCGTCGGTTTGGCCGCTTGGCGTGGCGCGAGTTGTTCGCCGAGGCGATCACTCAAGCCCGGTACGGGTTTGGCGCCACCCGCGCCTACTGCCATTTCGCCGAGGAATACCGCCCCGCTCTGCTCGTCGATCCGCGCACGGCCGCGCTGTTTCTCGCCGACGGCCGGCCGCCGGCGCTCGGCGCCGCGATCATCCAGCCCGATCTCGCCTGCACCCTCGAGGAGATCGCAGATGAAGGCGCCGAAACCTTTTACCGCGGCCGGTTAGCACAACGCCTTGCGGCCGGGCTCGGTGCCGCCGGGGCATTGGTCCGCGCCGGCGATCTTGCTTCCTTCACCGCCGAGGAGCAGCAGCCGATCGCGATCGACTACCGCGGCTACACCGTGCTCGAAGCGCCGCCCAATTCGACCGGCTTTGTCTTGCTCGAGGAAATGAAAATCATCGAACAGCTCGATCTCGCCGGGATGGGATTGCTGTCGGCCGATCGGGTCCATGCGCTGGTCGAAGCCAAAAAGCTCGCCTTTGCCGACCGCGAGAGCTGGGCCGCAGATCCGCGCTCGTTGGAGGCCCCGCTCGCCCGCCTGCTGTCGGCCGACTACACCGCCGAGCTTGCCGCCCGGATCGACATGCGCCGCGCGGCACCGAGCGCGTTCGCCGAGCCGGCGGTGGCCGGCGACACCACCTATTTCTGCACCGCAGACGGCGACGGCAACGCCGTCTCCGGCATCCAAAGCATCAACAGCGGGTTTGGCGCCGGCATCATCGCCGGCGACACCGGCATCCTCCTCAACAACCGCATGGCGTATTGGCATCTCGAACCCGGCCACCCGAACCGGCTCGCGCCCGGCCGCCGCGTACGCCACACGATGAACCCGCCCATCGTGCTGAAGGACGGTGTCTTATGGTGCGTCTTTGGCACGCCCGGCGCCGACAATCAGGTGCAGGTCAATCTGCAGGTGCTGACGGCGATGATCGATTTCGGACTTGACCCGCAGCAGGCGGCCGAGATGCCGCGCTGGACCTCGCATGTGTCGGGCCAATATGCGAACTGGCCGCATGTCGGTGCGAACGAGCTGATGATCGAGCGCCGCTTTCCCGAGGCGGTGCGCAACGAGCTCGCGCGCCGCGGTCACCCGGTCGCCACAGTCGGCGATCTCGACGGGCCATGCAGCATCGAGATCATCCGCCGCGACCCAGCCACGGGGATGTTGCTGGCCGGCTCCGACCCGCGCCGCGACGGCTGGGCCGCTGCGTGGTGAGCCATCCTTGCGCGCCGCGGCGCGTGGCACAATTCTTCCCGGTGACATGTGAGTAATTCTGATGAGCAAAAAGAGAGCGGCGGTCAGGGTGAGGGCGGAATGGGACGACGAGGCGCAAGTTTGGGTTGCCGAGAGTAGCAATCTGCCTGGCCTCGTCACTGAGGCGGAGACGGTCGAGGGGCTGTTCGAGCAACTGCGAGTCATGGTTCCGGAGCTGCTGTCCTATAGTCCGGATCTCGCAGCCGCGCTGTTGCCGGAGATCCGCGTCACGTTGCTGCGTCGCGACAAGGTCGATCTCGCAGCGGCCTGATGGCCGATTATGCCGAGCCGATTCGCGAGGCGTTGCGACGGGCCGGCTGCCGTGTCGACCGCTACGGCAAGGGTGATCACGAAATCTGGCTGTGTCCACACTCACGTCGGCCGATCGTCGTCGATAACAGGATCAAGTCGCGTCACACCGCCAACGCTATTCTGAAGCAAGCGGGCTTGCCAAAGCAGTTCTGATCTGACGTGGGAGGGGTCATGAAAATTCGTGAGGTCGAGGCCTTCCAGGTGCAGTGGGCGCCCGACGACGAGCCGGCGCAGCGCAGCGCCTGGGTCAGGGTCCATTGCGACAAAGGCCACAGCGGTATTGGCGAGGCGTCGCCGATGCAGGGCGGGCTTGCCTCGCTCGGTATGATTGCGCGCGATCTGACGCCAATGCTGATCGGCGCCGACCCGCTCGATCACGCGGTATTTCACGACACGATGTTGCACAAATTTGCCAAGCTAGGTCCCGAGGGCGCGTTGACCGGCGCATTGGCGGCGATCGACATCGCACTCTGGGATTTGAAGGGCAAACTCCTTGGCCAGCCGATCTACAAGCTGTTGGGCGGCGCCTGGCGCAGCGAGCTGCCGTTTTACGCCTCGATCGGCGGCAATGGCGCGCGCAGCGTCGACGCGATGCTGCGCGTTGTCGAGGCGCGCCTCAAAGACCAGCCGGCAGCAGTCAAGATCCGCTTTGACAATGACCGCACCAAGCCCGACCTCGACATCCCCGGCGACATCGCCAAGGCGCGCGCGGTCCGGCGCCTGGTCGGCGACGGCTTCCCGCTCGCCTTCGACGCCAACAACGGCTATTCGCTCGGCGGCGCGATCCGCGTCGGCAGGGCGCTCGAGGATCTTGGCTATTGGTGGTTCGAGGAGCCGGTGCAGCACTATCACGCCAAGGCAATGGGCGAGGTCGCGCGCCGGCTCGACATCACCGTTTCCGCCGGCGAGCAGACTTACACATTGTCAGGCCTTGTCGATCTGATCGAGGCCGGCGTGCGAATGGTGCAGCCCGACATTGTCAAGATGGGCGGCATTACCGGGCTGATGCGCTGCGCCGCCGTGGCCCATGCGCACGGCGTCGAACTGGTGCCGCATCAGACGCAGCCGACCATCGGCCACGCCGCCAATCTGCATCTGATGGCGAGCCTGTTGCACATGACCAAACCGTGCGAGTTGAACGACCCGTCGCCGCGCCAGCACGCGGTCTTCGAAAGTCCGCCAAAGCCGACCGACGGCCTATTTCCCCTCCCAACCGACCCGGGCCTCGGGCTGCGCGTCAACGAAGCCGAACTCGACAAGCGCCGCATCGCGATCTAATCATTCCAGCCACCGGAGCTCTTCACCGGTCCGGCTGTTAGTGCCCGGGTGCGTTCAGATGGTGCAGCCTCACCGCCTCGTTACCAAACCACATTGATTGCCGGCAGCCCCGAGCTATGGCGTACGGGGCTGATTGGATTGACGGGATGGCAGCAACGATTTTAACGCCCGAATCATTCGTGCCGTGTCGATCCGTCCGTCGCAATATTCGACGAGCGTATCCGTGTTCATCGCCACCCATTGGAACACAGCCTGCGCATCGACCGGCGATAACAAACTAGTGATCATATGCGGCGCGGGTCGCACCCCGACGACCGCTGTGTTCGCGATGTTCATCTGATTACCATGCGTCGTGTTGACCTTGACCAGAACGTCATGTCGGGCGTTGCCGCGAGGCGAAACCCAAACCGTCATTGGCAGTCCCGTCGTGTCCGGGTAGAGATTCGCCATCTCAAATAGGTCTTCGGTTTCCGTCGCGGCGGCTTCCTCCGGCATCACATTACGCTCGGTGATTTCTTTGATGCGCATCGACTGACCCTTCCGTCTTGGACGGATTTGACAATTGCTGCTGGCGATCGGCGCTAGGCCCGCCATTTTTCGCGCAGGATCGCGAACAGCAGGTGGTCCTGCCATTTTCCAGCGATGCACAGATATTGCCGGGCATAGCCTTCCTGCTCAAAGCCGGTGCGCGCCAGCAGGGCGCGGCTCGGAACGTTGCTCGGCAGGCAGGCGGCTTCGACCCGGTGCAGACGCAGCCGGTCGAACGAAAAATCGAGCACCAACGGCAAGGCCGCGGTCATCAAGCCCAGGCGCGCGAACGGCTCGCCGATCCAATAGCCGAGACTCGCCGTCTCCGACACGCCGCGGCGGACATTGGAGAGCCCGATCCCGCCGACCAGGGCGTCGTCATGCGCGAAAATAAAGAAATTATAGGCCTGGTCGGTGCGCCAATCCTCGGCATAGCGGGTAACCCGCGAGCGAAAGCCGAGCCGGGACAGCGCGTCGGCCGGCCAGCTCGGCTCCCACGGTTCAAGAAAGCTGCGCGAGCGCGCCCGCAGGCTCGCCCAGGCCTCCCAATCGCCGCGTTCGGGGGCGCGCAGATAAACCCGCTCCCCGGTCAGGCGAAACGGATCGGCGCGCGCCAGAAACAGCCGGGGAAAGGATTTCCGCTGCGGCGCCATCGCGGCGGGGGCGTCAGGCGGCGAGCCGCGCCTGCACGCGGTCGAAATCTTCGAGCCGGGAGAGCGGCCCGAGCGCCGTCAGGGTCGGCGGGCCGGCCCGCCAGCGCGCGACGACGCGCCGGATTGCGGCGTCGTCCACCGCCTCGATGCGGCGCACGATCTCGGCCGGGTCAAACGGCGTCCCGTGGATCAACAAATGCTGGGCCAGTTGCTCGCAGCGCGCCGACGTGCTTTCGAGCGACATCAGCAAACCCGCTTTCAGCTGCGTCTTGGCGCGGGCCAGTTCGACCCCGCTCAGCCCGTCTTCGAGCTTGCGCGCCTCCTCGCACAGCGCCGGCACCAGTTCGGCTGCTTCTTCTTCGCCGGTGCCCGCATAAATCCCGAACAGCCCGCCGTCGCGATAGCTGTGGCCAAAGCAATGGATCGTGTAGACGAGCCCGCGCTTTTCGCGGATCTCCTGAAACAGCCGTGACGACATGCCGCCGCCAAACGCGGTCGACAAGACCGACCCCGCATAAAAATCGGGGTCGTCGAGCACCAGCCCCGGGAAGCCCAAGACCAGGTGCAATTGTTCGAGATCGCGCTCCTCGCGCCGCTCGCCGCCGGCGTAGCGCGCCGGCTCGGTCGTCACCGGGCGCTCCGCCGGCATCTCGGCGAGCAGTTTCTCGGCAAGCCCGGCGATATGGTCGTGGTCGAGGTTGCCGGCCGCAGCCAGCACCATCCGCCGCGCCCCGTAATGGTCGCGCAGATAGCCGGTGACCTCGTCACGCCCGAGCCGGCGGATGATCTCCGGGCGTCCCAGCACCGGGCGGCCCATCGCCTGGTCGGGGTAGGCGCATTCCTGGAAATGATCGAAGATGATGTCGTCGGGCGTGTCGTTGGCTTGGCCGATCTCCTGCAGGATCACGGTGCGCTCGCGCTCCATCTCCTCGGCCGCGAACGTCGAGTGCTGCAGGATGTCGGCGAGGATGTCGAGCGCCAGCGGCACATCCTCCTTGAGCACCTTGGCGTAATAGGCGGTGCTCTCACGCGAGGTATATGCGTTGAGTTGGCCGCCGACCGCCTCGATCTCCTCGGCGATGGCGAGCGCGCTGCGCCGCCTGGTGCCCTTGAACGCCATATGTTCGAGAAAGTGCGCCACGCCGTTGAGCTCGGCTGGCTCGTGCCGGGTCCCGACATCGACCCAGATGCCGAGCGAGACGGTGTCGACGGTCTCGATCCGGTCGGTGGCGATTTGCATCCCGTTTTTCAGTTTCGACAGCTCGATCGTCATTCGCTCTCCTCGCTGCGTCGGGCATGGCCGCGAATATAGCGCGTCACGGCTGCCTGATCGTTGGGCAAAACCGTTAGCCGCTCGCGCCGCTCGAACAGATCGCCGAGCACCTCAGGCAATGCCGGACGAATCCTCGTCGCGCGCTCGACCGCGTCGGGGAATTTTGCCGGGTGGGCGCAGGCGAGCGCCACCATCGGGGCATCGCCGTCCACCGCGAGCGCGGCGCGCGCGGCACCGACCGCGACCGCGGTGTGGGGGTCGATCAGCACCCCCGATCGAGCATAGGTTTCGGCTATGGTTCGCATCGTTGCAGTGTCATCGACCTTGTGGGCGGAAAACAAGCCTTGCGCCGCGCGCCATTCCGCATCCGCCCGTGGCAGGGCGCCGGTGCGGCGAAAACTCGCGATCGCCTCGTCGACCGCGGCACCGTTACGGTCTTTCAGCTCGAACAGCAGACGTTCGAAATTGCTTGAGACCTGGATGTCCATGCTCGGGCTCAGGCTCGGCTCGACGGCGGCGATCGTCATCTCGCCATTGGCAATATAGCGAGCCAGGATATCGTTGCGGTTGGTCCCGATCACCAGACGCTCGACCGGTAGCCCCATGCGGCGCGCGATGTGGCCGGCATAGACATTGCCGAAATTGCCGGTCGGCACGCTGAACGAGATCCGACGGTATGGCGCGCCGAGGGCCGCGGCGGCGGCGAAGTAATACACCGTCTGCGCCGCGATCCGCGCCCAGTTGATCGAGTTGACCGCCGCGAGGTTGAGCGAATGGCGCAGTTGGGTATCGGAGAACAGCGCTTTGACCAAATCCTGACAATCGTCGAAGGTGCCTTCGATCGCGATCGCGTGCGCGTTTGGCGCCTCGACCGTCGTCATCTGCCGGCGCTGCACCTCGGAGAGGCGGCCGTGCGGATAAAAGACAAAGATGTCGATCGCGTCGCGGTCGCGGCACGCTTCGAGCGCCGCCGAGCCGGTATCGCCGGAGGTGGCGCCGATGATTGTCACATGCTCGCGCCGCCGCGCCAACGCCGCGTCGAACAGCAGCCCGACCAATTGCAGCGCCAGGTCCTTAAACGCGAGGGTCGGGCCATGAAACAGCTCCAACAGCCACAACCGCTCGTCGAGCTGCACCAGCGGGGTCACCGCGGGATGGCGAAAGCCGCTGTAGGCCTGCGCTGCCATCCGCCGCAGCTCATCCGCCGCAAACGCGTCACCGGCGAAGAGCGTCATGATTCGCCCGGCCAGCTCGGCATAAGGCAGCCCGGCATGGCGACGCAGCGTGTCCTCCCCGAGGGAGGGCAAATGGTCCGGCACGTAAAGGCCGCCATCCGCGGCGAGCCCGGCCAACAGCACCTCGTCGAATGAGAGGGTGCGGGGTTGCGGCCGAGGGTCGCGGGTGCTGAGGTATCGCACGCAGTCGGATCCCATAAAGATGGCTCGAACCTATCGCCCCACCCGCGCCGTCGCAACCCAGCGATGGAACATCCAGCGAAGACGCACGGAAACGGAGCATCGGCGGCGTCCCGAGGCAACGCAGAGGCCGTAATGAAGACCAACACCCTCGGTCATTCGGTCCGCCGCGTCGAGGACGAGCGGTTTCTGACCGGGCATGGTCGGTTTGTCGACGATTTCGACGTGCCCGGCGCGGCGCACGGCCATGTCTTGCGCTCGCCCCATGCTCATGCCGTGATCGAGCGCATCGAGCCGGCCGCGGCGCAATCGGCGCCGGGCGTGCTAGGTGTCTTTACCGAAAGCGATCTTGCCGCCGACGGCATCGGCCCCTTGCCCTGCGTCGCCCAAATCGCGACCGTCGACCCGCTGATTGTACCGCCGCGCTTTGCATTGGCGCGCGGGCGGGTGCGGCACGCCGGCGATCCAGTCGCCTTTGTCGTCGCCGAGAGCCGCGAGCAGGCGCGCGACGCCGCCGAACGCGTCGCGATCGACTATCGCGCGCTCGATGCCGTCACCGAGGCACGCGTCGCGTTGATGCCGGGAGCCCCGCAAATCTGGGACGAGGCGCCCGGCAATCTTTGCTTCCGTTTCCAGCGCGGTGACAAGTCCGCGACCGGGGCGGCCTTCGCCGGCGCCGCGCATGTCGTCGAGATCACGCTCGTCAACAACCGGGTGGTGCCGACGCCGATCGAGCCGCGCGCCGCGATCGGCCGCTATGATGCCGACGCCGGCACCCGGCACCTGCTGCTGACCGGTCAAGGCGTCCACGGCATCCGCAATCAGCTAGCAAATGCCGTCTTTCATCTGCCTGAGGCGCGCATCCACCTGACCGCGCCCGATGTCGGCGGCGGCTTTGGCATGAAGAATTTCCTCTATCCCGAATGGGTGCTGGTGCTGTGGGCGGCGCGACGGCTCGGCCGCCCGGTCCGCTGGGTCGCCGAGCGCGGCGAGGAATTTGTCAGTGCCGCACAGGGTCGCGACAACCATACTTGGGCGCGGCTCGCGCTCGACAGCGACGGCCGCTTTCTGGCGCTCGACGTGGCGACAATCGCCAATCTCGGCGCCTATCTGTCGTCGAACGGGCCCGGCAGCTCGACCAATTCGCCGGCGACGGCGATGGGCGGCGTTTATGCCATCCCGCAAGTGTTTATGGAGGTGCGCGGTGCCTTTACCAATACGGTGCCGATCGACGCCTATCGCGGCGCCGGCAAACCCGAAGCCAACTACTTGATTGAGCGGCTGGTCGATCTTGCCGCCCGCCGGCTCGCGATCGCCCCGGCGAGCCTGCGTCGGCGCAACCTGATCGGCCAATTCCCCTACCGCAGCGCGCTCGGGATGACCATCGACTGCGGGCGGTTCACGGCCAATCTCGACGACGCGGCGACGCTCGCCGCGGGCTTTGCCGAGCGCCGCGCGGCAGCGGCGGAGCACGGCCGGTTGCGCGGCCTCGGCTTTGGCTGCTTTCTCGAAACTGCGCGCGGCGCCCCGAACGAGGGTGCGGAAATCCGCTTCGACCGCGACGGCACGGTCGCGCTGGTGCTCGGCACCCAGTCGAACGGCCAGGGCCACGAGACCAGCTATCCGCAGATCGCCGCTGCGCTACTTGGTCTGCCGCTCGACAGTTTTCGCTATATCCAGGCCGACACGCGGCTCGTGCGCGAAGGTGCGGGGCATGGCGGTGCGCGCTCGATGCATCTTGGCGGCGGCGCGCTCTTCAAGGCGGCCGAGGCGGTCGTCGCCAAGGGCCGGGCGATCGCCGCCGGGCTGCTGCAGGCCGACGCCGCCGAAATCGTCTTTTCCGAGGGCCATTTCACCGTCCGCGGGACCGAGCGCACGATCGACTTGATCTCGGTTGGCCGCGCCGCCGCCGATCCAGCAAACCTGCCCGAAGGCATCGAACCCGGCCTCGACAGTCACGTTTTCAACCGCTGCGACCTCGTCACCTTCCCCAATGGCTGCCATCTCGCCGAAGTCGAGATCGACCCCGAGACCGGTGCGGTCACCCTCGAACGCTATGCTGCGGTCGATGATTACGGCCGCCTGGTCAATCCGCTGCTGACAACGGGCCAGGTCCAGGGCGGCGTAGCGCAGGGCATCGGCCAGGCATTGCTCGAACACACGGTTTACGATGCGCAATCGGGCCAGCTGGCGAGCGGCTCGCTGTTGGATTACGCATTGCCGCGCGCCGACGATCTGCCGTGGCTCGAAATCACCCTCAACGAACTGCCGACCACCGCGAACCCACTCGGCGTCAAAGGCTCGGGTCAAGCCGGGGCGATCGCCGCGCCGCAGACCATCCTCAACGCGATTCTCGACGCGCTCGCCCCGCTCGGCATCGAACATATTGACATGCCCGCCACCCCCGAGCGGGTCTGGCGCGCGATCCGCGCCGCGGCAGCGATGCCGGCGTGCCGGGAAGCGAGAAGTTAGGTTATCGGTTGCATTGCGACGCCTAAATCTGTTCCCTTACGCGAGCGCTCGGGCGCAGCCACAGGGATAACCATGCGGGCTTTGGTCGGCCTTTATCTGGTCATCGGGATTGTAATGCTGGCGATTGGTTTCCTGCTTCCCGGGCCTTGCGAGGACCGCAACACCGACATCGTCAGCAACGTCGTCTTTGTGCTGACCTGGCCGGTTGGGCTCTATGCCGAGGTCTATCACGGCCAATATTCGGTGCGCGACTGGCTGCACGCGCAAGCCTGTCGCGGCGGCGACGGCCTCGGAAGCAAGAAGATCTAGCGCTGATCGAGCCCGAATTCGGGGCCGGCGCGGCGGCGTAGCTCCTCGCCGAGCGAGGCGCCGATCGCGGCGGCATCGGCGATGTCGCCCGAACCGCGGGCGCGGATCTCGGCGCTGCCGTCGGGGATCAACAGCAACCCCTCGATCGTCAGCCGATTTCCAGCGGCTTCGGCAAGGGCGGCTATCGGGGTGTGGCAGGAGCCGTCGAGCACCATTAGCATCGCGCGCTCGGCGGCAGCACAGGCCGCACTCGGCCTATCGTCCAGCGGCGCCAGGAGCTCGCGCGCTTTGGCGTCGCCGGCGCGGCATTCGACCGCGAGTGCACCCTGGCCGACTGCCGGCAACATGACCTCGCGCGGCAAAATCTCGGTCGCGAGATGCGCGAGACCGATCCGCTGTAATCCGCACAACGCCAGCAAAGTCGCGTCGACCTCGCCCGCTTCAAGCTTGCGAATACGGGTGTTGGCGTTACCGCGCAACGGCACGACACGAAGGTCGGGCCGCAACCGCAGCAATTGCGCCTGCCGCCGCAACGAGGCGGTGCCGACAACCGCACCCGCCGGCAGCTCCGCGAGGCTCGCCGACGTTGATGACAAGAACGCGTCGCGCGGGTCGTCGCGCGGCGGGATGCAGGCGATCTCGACCCCGTCCGGCAGCCAGGTTTCGAGATCCTTCAGCGAATGCACCGCAAGATCGACGCGCCCGTCGCGTAACGCCTCGTCGATCTCCTTGGCGAACAAGCCCTTGCCGCCGATGTCGGCGAGCGGCCGGTCCTGAACCCGGTCGCCGGTGGTGCGGATCGTAACGATCTCGACGATCCCCGGTGCGGCGAGCTCGGGATGCGCCGTCAGCAGGCGGTCGCGCACCAGTTCGGTCTGGCGCAGCGCCATCGGGCTGCCGCGCGTTCCGATGCGCAAAGGCCGCGGCGCCGTCGACATCTTCCTAGACTCCTCTTAGCCCACCCGTTTGCCGTTTTAAACCGCGGCGGAGGCAATGTCTCATTTCGCACCGGGTCACAGCCCGGTGAGCCTCGCGCCGCAATTTTGCGGCGAGTGTGAAGACGATCACAGCATAACCTCCGAAAGCCGCGCTGACATATGCCGCGCCGGGCAGGCCGCGGTGCCAATCCCGAGGAGCAGCAAATGCGGTTCCTGTCATCGCTGTCGCCGCCCGATATCCTTCGACAGCTGCGCGAAGGCGAGGAATCCTCCACCTTCGAACGGTTGAGCCGCTCGCGACACGTCGCGGATCTGCGTCTGATCTTCTCGGTCACGGTCATTATTATGATTGTGGCATCCATGTTCGCCTTGATGTTCTGTTTCGAGCATCAAGTGATCAGTAATTGGAAAAGCATCCAGTCGCGATAGAGCGGCTGGATCTGGGCGCAGCTGGTCTTCTCGGCGATTGGCGACAGCGGCGCGTTCATCGGCGCGGTCGGGGCGGTGGGCTGCGGCGTGCTCGCCTGGACCTATCAGACCGGCAGCGCGCGTCTCGGGGTGGTGGATTTATTCGCCTGCGAGATCGCGACGCTCTGCCGGGTTGCCGCGGTGGTCGACATGGTGCCGCGCTACATCGCGCTGTTTTACGCGGACCGGCGGCGCCGGAGCAGCGGCAGGCCATCGATGGCGACATGCCGGCCGACGGCGCCCGCTTCACCTCGCAGGAGAGCTATTTCCCGGTGTTTGATTCTTCGGTCAAGGATCTGCAGGCGCTCGAAGCCGATGTCGTCGACAACGCCACCGCATTTTACACCTACATGAAAGTAATGAGGGATTCGCTGCGTAAGCTGGCGGAAATCCACCCCTCGACCGGCACCGGCCGTGTCGACGGGTGGCATCGCGCGATCTGCAACGTCGTGTACATGCAGTTTCTCGGGCTCGAAAGCGCGCGCAAAGCGATCAATGACCTGGTCGAGTTCGAACCGACCCGAGCCGAAAACACTTTTACCATCCTGCTGAGCGAGCTGGTGGCCTACGCCTTTCTGCGCGAACAATTCACCGGCGATTTGAAACAACGAAGACTGGAGGCGCGCGACGAGCACTACCGCCGCGAGATCCCCGATCTTTACGACGAGTTGCAGCAGAGAACCGGAAAGCAATGGGACAAGGCCAAGGATGTTGCCGCTGAGGTCATGAAGCGCCATGCCGAGATTTTTACGGTCGACGCCGCGCCGCCTAGTCGTTCGCCGGAATGGACGTTTGCCGAGGCATCAGTCCGGCCGGGATGACTTTTCCGGTCAACGCGCCACGCTCGCCCGATCGAAATATTCGAATGTGGGGAGCGGCGCTCGTTGTCGGACCCGCAGGCAAGGCGATTCGCCCGGCGGTTCGCCAATTTCGGTCGGGATCAGGTCGCGGAGGACGATTGCGGCAGGCGTCGGGACGAACGCGATGAGGAGCGATCAGAGCTGCCGCGCCGGCGCCCGCGGCTGCCGCCTTGACGCGCGCATAGAGCGACAACCCGCGGCCGGACTTTTGCCACATCGACCATCCGTTACGAGCGCCGGCAAGTTACGTACCGCTGCATCGGCGACCCGGCGTTGCTATATTTGAGGCCGATGTCCGATCCCGCTGTCCTCGCAACCCGGCCGGCCGATGCGGCGGCGCCCCATCTCGCGGCGCTCAACGACGCTCAGCGCTGCGCCGTCGAGGCGGTCGACGGCCCGGTCCTGGTATTGGCCGGCGCCGGTACCGGCAAGACTCGGGTGCTGACGACGCGCCTCGCCCATATCCTCGCCACTCGCCGCGCTTTCCCGTCGGAACTGCTCGCCGTCACCTTTACCAACAAGGCGGCGCGCGAGATGCGCGAGCGGCTCGAAGCGATGATCGGCCGCGCCGCCGACGGGCTGTGGCTCGGCACCTTTCACGCGATCGCAGCGCGCATCCTGCGCCGCCACGCCGAAGCGGTTGGCCTCAAATCGAGCTTTACGATCCTCGACACCGACGACCAGATTCGCCTTCTAAAGCAGATCCTGCAGGCCGAGGACATCGACGAGCGGCGCTGGCCGGCGCGGGTTTTGCTGTCGGTCATCCAGCGCTGGAAGGACCGCGGCCTCGGCCCCGGGAAAGCGCCGCGCGGCGACGGCGACGGTTTTGCCGACGGCCGCGCGATCCGGCTTTACGAGCGCTATCAGGAGCGGCTGGCGACCGTCAACGCCGTCGATTTCGGCGATTTGCTGTTGCACAACCTCACCCTCTTCACCGGCCATCCCGATATTCTCGCCGAGTATCACCGGCGCTTCCGCTATGTGCTCGTCGACGAATACCAAGACACCAACGTCGCGCAGTATTTATGGCTGCGGCTGCTGGCGCAGGCGCGGCGCAATTTGTGCTGCGTCGGTGACGACGACCAGTCGATCTACAGCTGGCGCGGCGCCGAAATCGGGAACATCCTTCGCTTTGAGAGCGATTTCCCCGGTGCGACGATCATCCGCCTCGAAGAAAACTATCGCTCGACCTCGCGCATCCTCGCCGCCGCCGCCGGGATGATCGCGCACAACAGCGGCCGGCTCGGCAAGACCTTGTGGACCCGAGCCGATGACGGCGACAAGGTCGTCGTCCGCGGCCTGTGGGACGCCGAGGACGAAGCCCGCTGGGTGGGCGACGAGATCGAGGCGTTGCAGCGCCAGGGCCACGCGCTCGGCGAGATTGCGCTTCTGGTCCGTGCCGGTTTTCAGACCCGCGAGTTCGAGGAAAGGTTTATCGCGCTCGCTTTGCCGTACCGGGTCATCGGCGGCCCGCGCTTTTACGAGCGCCAGGAAATCCGCGACGCGCTCGCCTATCTGCGCCTCGTCAATCAGCCGGCCGACGACCTCGCGTTCGAGCGCATCCTGAACACGCCGCGCCGCGGCATCGGCAGTTCGACTTTGCAACAGCTCCACACCGTGGCGCGCCGCGAGCAGCTGCCATTGATCGAAGCGGCGCGGATGCTGATGTCAGGCGGCAAAATCCGCGCGGCCGCGCGCAACGCGCTCGCTGCCTTTGTCGCCGCGCTCGACCGCTGGCGCACCGAGGCCGATCGCGTGTCGCATACCGATCTCGCGCAGATCGTGCTCGACGAATCGGGCTACACCGCGATGTGGCAGGCCGACCGCTCGCCCGATGCCGCCGGGCGGCTCGAAAATCTGAAGGAGTTGGTCGTGGCGATGGCCGAGTTCGAGAATCTTGGCGGGTTTTTGGAGCATGTCAGCCTGGTCATGGACAACGCCGCCGATTCCACCGGCGACATGGTCAATCTGATGACCCTGCACAGCGCCAAAGGGCTCGAATTCGACACGGTGTTTCTGCCCGGCTGGGAGGACGGGCTGTTCCCGAGCCAGCGATCGATGGAGGAAGGGGGGCTCGCCGCCCTCGAGGAAGAACGGCGCCTCGCCTATGTCGGGCTGACCCGCGCGCGCCGGCGCGGCTATGTGTCGTTTGCCGCCAACCGCCGCATCCATGGCCAATGGCAGAGTGCGATCCGCTCGCGCTTTGTCGACGAATTGCCGGCCGAGCATGTCGAATCCGTCGCCGAGCCCGGTCTTGACGCCCGCGCCGCGGCTTCGGGATTTGGCGTGGGCGGTTGGGGCAGCGCGCTCGACCTGCCGCAGGCGGCGCCATGGACCGAGCGCCGCCGGCCGCTGTTGATCGAAAGCGGTCCGGTGCCGCGCCGCGGCGCCGAAGTGCGCGGGGTCGGCGGGTTTTCAATCGGCGACCGCGTCTTTCACCAGAAATTCGGCTACGGCATGATCACCGCGGTCGAGGACAACAAGCTTGCAATCCGTTTCGAGCACGCCGGCGACAAAAAGGTCCTCGACGCCTATGTCGAGCACACCTGACCGAAACCCGGGTGTCGGCGTAGCGCCCCTTCTACTCGGTCACACCGGCGAAGGCCGATTGGCGAGAAAATTTACACGCAAAAATCGCGCCGTTGGCACTCGTCCTCGCAGTGCATGGGCCGATAACTTCTCGCGGTCGAAACCGGTCAAACTGATTGCGTTTTGACGCCTGCCATCCCAGTCAGTAGCCCCGCAGGAACGCGAGGACATGTGCTCCCCACTCGGCCGGCTTCTCGAAGGGCGGCCAGTGCCCGCAGTTGTTGAGCAGCACGAAGCGCGAATCGGCAATGTGGTTTAGGATCGCGATGCTGACCTCGAAGGCCACCATCCGGTCGTACCGCCCGTGGATCAGGAGGACGGGCGCCTGGATTTGGGCGAGGTCGGGGGTGTAGTCGTGGGGCAGACTGACCGATTGCCGGCGCGCCTCGATGAACTCGGGCGACCAATTGTGCGCCCGGTGGATGTACTCCACCAGCTCGTCGGTCACCAGGCTCGCGTCGTCGACGTGCACGGAGAGGTACTGCCGGATGTTCCCGCGGCTCGGGTCGTCCAGGGCTTGGGCAGTGGCCCGGCTGCCCTCCGAGGGGCGATTGGCCATCAGGTAGCGATCGCCGCCGGTGCCGATGTGGGAGCCGCCCATCACGAACTTCTGGACCCGCTCGGGGTAGGTGATCGCCGCCACCATCGCCGACTGGCCGCCCTGCGAGTTGCCGACCCAGTATGCCCGCGCGATGCCGAGGGCGTCGAGCAACGCGACCGCGGTTCGCGCCTGGACGGCGTGCACCCCCTCGCGGTAGACGATCGGACCCGTCTTCGAAAAATTCGGCAGGTCCATCAGGAGGCAGCGGAAGTGCTTTGACAGCTGGCCCACCGTCTTGTGAAACGTGATCCACGCGGTGGTGCCGGGACCGTACGAGTGGAGGAACAGCACCGGCTCGCCCTCGCCCAAATCGTGGTAGTGCACATTCATGCCCCCAGCGGCGATCGTTTTGCTGGTGCCCGCCTCGGTGAGGCCATTCGACGCGATGAACGGCATGTCTTCCTCCTTGCGCCGTCTATGAAAAAACGGCTGGTTTTCAAGTGGTTGACCCGAACCGATCGGCAAAAGCGTTGACTCCCCCGCGCCCGAACTTGATCCGGGCACCCGCGTCTCATTTCTCGCAAGATCAAAGGCGTGGACGGCCGGGCCAAACCCGGCCAAGGGCTCGATGCTTGAGCACCCGGCCTCTGGCACCGCATTCATGCTTGAGGCGCAGGATCTCGCGTACGCGTCGCATCGACACTCTCTCCGCTGGCATCGGATCCCCCCCGCTGAGCTGTTTTACCGCATCGAGGGGCCGCGCAATCCCGGGACCGGCGGCGTGGGTCTCGGTCGCATCCGCGAATTAGCGGGACAAGGGGGTTAGGAGCATCGGCCAGCCCCGTGTCCATTTCTGGCTACCATATGCCTACCGTGCGGAAGAGCGGCGCAGCGTGGTCGCCCCGCCCTCCGCTGAGGGACGCAAGAGGGCAAACAGATGAGCAACCTCGATGCTTTGATTACGGACCTGGTGATTGCCAACCGCATCCTCGCCCGGGAGGAGGTCGTCGACGCCTACGGTCACGTCAGCGTTCGCCATCCCGGCAACCCCGACCACTTCCTGATCGCCCGCTCGCTCGCGCCGGAGCTGGTCAGCCGCGAAGACATAGTCGAGCTCGACCTGGAGGGGCGCCCGGTGGGCGGCGGGGACCGAAACCTTTATCTCGAGCGCTTCATTCATGCGGCGATCTTCGCGGTGCGGCCGGATGTCATGGCCGTGGTCCATGCCCATGCCGAGGACACCCTGCCCTTTGGCATTGCCCAGCGGACAAAGCTGCTGCCGGTAATCCACTCTGGAAGCTTTATCGGCGCCGGGGTGCCCGTCTGGGACATCGCCGAGAAGTTCGGCGATACCAACTTGCTCGTGACCAACATGGCGCAGGCGAGCGATCTCGCGAAATGCCTCGGTGCGAATAGTGTTGCGCTGATGCGTGGCCATGGCTTTGCCTCTGCCGCCCGCTCGCTGATCGAGGTCGTACGGCTCTCCGTCTACCTGCCGCGAAACGCGCGGGCGCTGATGCGCGCGAGGCAGCTGGGCGGGGAGATCACGTACCTTTCGCCAGGTGAGATCGAGGCCCGCAATCGGGGCTACAGCCCCTATTCGGTCGAGACCTGGCGCACCTGGGAATATTGGGCAAACAAGGCCGGCTGTGGCCACCTGCTGACCCGGCCTGACGACCAGCCGAAAGCCTGATCCACCAGTGGGCGATGCACAAGCCATACCGCAGCCCGGGTTTTGGCGCGTCTTGTCAGCAAGGCGTGCTTCGCCTCCGGGGTCGCTTCCGCCAGGAAATCGTCGACGCCGGCGCGCTTGGCGATGGTAGCGGCAGTCAGGCGGTTATCGCCAGTGATCATGATGGTGCGCAGCCCCATCTGACGCAGCGGGGCGATACGGACGTCGATGTTCGGCTTGAGCGTATCCTGCAGCACGACCACCCCAAGCGCCGGGTTGCCGTCTGCCACCAAGAGCGCCGTCAAGCACCTCCACCGCTGCTTCCAGTGCCCGCGCCATCGTCCGATCGCGTCCAGCGAATTTATGCACGCTTTATGGCGCGGGTGTGGGTTTCGTCTCGAAAACTTATCCGCTGATCGCTTCTTTAAGAGTGCGCCGCACTGGGCGGGCGATTGAGGTTGGACCATGGCTTTGTTGGAATTCGGTAGACGCCGACCCGTGGGCTTGTCGCACGCACAACGAGCGCCGAACCGCGCTGTTGGCGCTGGCCGGCAACAAAGCCGACTCGATATCGCGATCGAGGTCGGCAAGACCATGCTGATCCTGATGCTGGTCGCTCTCGGTATCGTGGCGCTGCGATGCGTTCTCATTCTGGCATATGGCGTCTTGCACTGAGCGGTGGCGGTTGTGACCTTGCGCCTGCAAATCTGCCATGACATTGGCCGCAGCTGGAGCGTGCGCGGCTTGTCGGCACAGCCGACAACAGATTTTGCGAGTCTACGCGCGGTCATCGACTATGCGCGTCGGGAATGTGCGGGGGCACCGGCGACGATCGAGTTGATGGTCGACGGCTTCTATGCCGTGGTCCATCAGGAGAATGGCTGGCCGCGGGAGCTCGTCGCTCCTGAAGCCGAGCCACTTAGCAGAGGCTCGGGAGATGGCGGTGGAGACCGTTCCCACTTCCGCCGGCTGTGCGACTGGGTAACAGGAAGGCGGTTAGGGTGAGCGCGTACTGTCAGGACGCCGCCTCGCGGCGCGATCGTGGTCGTCCCGGTTCATCGCAAGCCGCGTTTGCGCAACGCGGTTGATGGCCGCTCCGGCATCGGGGTTCGCCGTGACGAAGCGATCGAAGTCGGCCTTTCGCAGCACCAGCAACCGGCAGTAGCTCAACGCCACAACGTCGGCTTGGCGCGGCCGGCCCGTCAGCAAGGCCATTTCGCCGAAGAATTCGCCGGTTCCGAGGCGCACGTTCCGCACCGGCAGCCTGACCTCGACCGCCCCCGACGCGACAAAAAAGACAGCGTCGCCGCGGTCTCCGGCACGGACGATGCGTTCGTTCGGCACGGTAAAGCGAGGTCGCAACAGCCTGGCCACGCGATCGAGCTGGGCGTTGCTCAGGGCCGAAAGGAAATCGAGCTGCTCAATCAGACGGCGCGTGTCCAAGCCGATGTCAAAGCGCGGGCGCGGTTCGGCGGCGCGCGCAGCGGTAACACCGCGTTTCAAATCCTCAAACAGCTCCTGCGGGATCAGTCCTTCCTCAAACAAAGCCTGGTATCGCCCGGTCTCCTGGCGCACTGCCGATTGGCGCAGAAATCTGACCTCGAGAGCCGCGACATCGTCGGGGTATTGCCGCTGCAGGGCGTCAAGCGCACTACCCAAATCTCCCCGGCGGCGTTCAATGATCTCGCGGGTGAGTTCGGTAACGCGCTCACCAAAAATCAAGCGCAGCCGCTCGTTGTTGAAATCGACGAGCCGGTCGACGAGCAACCGCGTCATCAGCAGCAATTCAGCACGGTCCGCCAGATGATCGGCAAGGAAGCGCTGAATGCTGAAAATATCGGTGAAGGGAATAGGCGATACGGAACACTACCGGAAACGACAGAATAGCATCGGCGGCTCTTTGATAGCCAAGGCGGCCCTCGGTTCGAGCGCCGTCGAGAAGGGTATCCGCGTGGTGCAACAAGGTTTGCACGGTCGCGGGCGGCGCAATCCGGGCGGCGCGGGTCTCGAGGGTGAGCACACGCTCCTGGTTCGCCAGAGCGACGAGGGCAATGGCCAGCCGGTCACGCTCGGTCAATCGCTCCGCCGCCTCGCGGGAATTCGCTGCGGTGATCCAAGCCTCGCAGGTTTGACGATCTGTTGGACCGCGGCCGGTGCCAGCGCGTGGGCTTCCGCCAAATTACGCACCGCATCGCAGACCTCGGCGTATGACAGGGCAAGGATGCGGTCGCGCAAGACCTCGTTTCGCGGCGACAGCCGGTCGAGCCCGAGGAGAGCGATGACCAGCCGCTATGTCGTGCCGTTGACGAACAGCGTGAACAACACGAGGCCGGTGGCGAGAACCGCAACAAAGCGCTGGACCTGCGGATCGAGCCCGCG
>Ga0210398_10000539_pt1 | contig 42687 bp, 39 predicted proteins | sample IncBWC4OmetaG_FD_161047 | JGI IMG/M metagenome (GOLD analysis project Ga0210398, IMG submission 161047) | Forest soil microbial communities from Barre Woods Harvard Forest LTER site, Petersham, Massachusetts, United States - Inc-BW-C-4-O | ecosystem: Environmental > Terrestrial > Soil >...
CCGCCAGTTCAGCAACTCGCTCACATAGAGCTCCGTTTCCGACGGACATGCAATTTCGTGAATCCACCCAAACTGCTTGAGTTGTTTGCCGGATTCTCCCAACACTCCAAGCACCTTTCCGTCAAGACTTAGCTTGTAAATGCGGCCAGGGTAAGCGTCAGAACTAAACAAAACTTGGTTCGGAGCTGGCGTGATGCAGAGTGCCCAGGGCGAGCCCGGCGCCATCGTCTGCGATCCTTTGATCGGTAAGACCGGCTTGTTTCCGATGGCGGGGCGGGCGTTCGGATCGAATGGCACATCAATGGTGATTTGCCGCAGGAACTTTCCTTCGCTGTCAAATACCTGGATGCGGCGATTGCCGCGGTCGGCCACGTAGACCTGGTCCTCCGCATCGACAGCAATGCTGTGAGGAGTGCTGAACTGCCCCGGCTGGTCTCCAGGTTCTCCCCACGACTTAATCCAGGTGCCGTTTTTGTCGACCTTGGCGATGCGCGAATTGACATAGCCGTCGCTGATGTAGGTGTTACCGGCCCGGTCCCACGCCATGTCGGTTACCTGGCGGAACATTCCGTCTATCGGAGGCAGGGGCGGGTTCGGGTGCGGGAGAGGCCCGGTTTTCTCGTCCGACGCTTCTTGCTTGCGCCCGAAGACCATGGCTACGCGGCCTTCGGGATTAAATTTGATGACCATGTCTGAGCCCTTGTCGGCCACCCAGATGTTGTCCTCCTTATCGACCCTGACGTAGTGCGCATAAGACCAGGCGTAGAGGTTGTGGCCGATCTCCCGCAGGAATTTGCCTTCAGCGTCGAACTCCAGCAGTTGTGCCGCAGCCGCTCCGTACGCCGGGCCGGTGGTATTGCCGCGCGACAACACGAAAATGTGTCCCTTGGAATTGACCGCCACTCCTGCTGTTTCACCGAGATACAAATCGGCTGGAAGTTTCAGGGCATCCGGGACCGATTGGAATCGGATCTCCGGCACTTGCGGTTGTTGCGCGTAGACGGAACTGGACATGAAGAGGAACAGTAGAAGGCGGATTCGTCTCATAACAGTCTCCGAACCGACAAGAGCGCGTTGAGGCCACGATTGACAGGTTTTCGTCGCAAAACTATATCACCGGTTGGAAAACGATTTGATCTCCTCGCTCAGTTGCAATTTCTTTGCGTGGAGCGAATGCCCCCGACTAATAAAGGGTTACTCTTCCCCAGAACAGAGGCAACGCCCTTCCACGCGCCACGATCTGAATTGCATTTTTCCAAGAGATCACGCCCACGCGATCCGCCACTGCGGGACCGACTGAAGGTCTTGCACGAAGTCAAGAAACTACACATCACCCACAAGCCTTGCCGACCGCAGCCGAACTACTGCATTTGCCAGCTACCGGAACGTGATTCGGTATCCGGATTGCCCCCAGCGAAGAACTTCGGCTGGTTGGACTTCGTGTCTGTCATATTCTTCAGTTATGAAACACTCTACTCCCGCCAGTATGCTGCTGAGACTTTACCGCAGAAAGCGTAATCCATAATCGGGTTGTCACATGGGCGGGTGGCCCACGTTTAACGATCTTGGCGTGCACCATTCCCCCTGTGTTGGTGATGCCAGCGAGATCACAAGCCTGGGCCAACCGCCGATGGAGCCAAGAATATAATGGGAACTCACGATGCTCATCATCTTTGGCGGCCTGCCAGGTACTGGAAAGACGACCATTGCGCGAGAACTTGCCCGGCAGCTGGGTGCAGTTCATGTACGTATCGATTCTATCGAGGAGGCGATTTTGGATTCAGGGTTACTCAGCTCACCAATCAACGATGCTGGCTATCGTGTGGGCAACGCAGTCGCGGCGGACAATCTCCGTATCGGCAGGACAGTGATTGCAGACTCAGTGAATCCAATTCCGCTCTCCCGCGATGCCTGGCTCGAAGTCGCGAACCGTTCCCAGGTATCTGCCGTTGAAATCGAGGTCACCTGTTCAGATGCCAAAGAACATCAGCATCGGGTGGAAACACGCATATCCGACATTCCCAGATCGCGGTCCCTTACCTGGCAGGATGTAGTCTCACGAGACTACCGCCCATGGAACCGCGAGCATATTGTGATTGATACCGCCAACCGGACCGTCGAGCAGGTCGTCACGATCCTTCGCGGAGCGATTCCCAAACAGTAGTCGAAATCACTGCCCGCCTCCGTATGCCCATCCTCGGTAACGCCCCTTGCGGAAATTACCATGGGCGAGTGGTCCAGCTTAACGATCTTTGCGTGCGCCATTCCCTCCGAGGGTGCCCATCCTTGCGTTTTTTACAAGGGTGGCTGGCGATGCTGCCGGCGCAACTTTTGTCCGTTCTGCGCAAACCCTGTTGCGCACGCGTTCGTGGTACCCGCCCCTTCGCCCAGAACGCGAAGGAACGGGGCACCGCTTCCTGGTCGCGCCGGCGAGGTTATAAACCTGGGCCACCCGCCCATATCCGAGGACCGTTGTGAGTCCAGGGAAATAGCCGTGCCCGGGAGCAAATCAAAGCGATTGCGTCGCGCCGGGCGGTCGGATTGTCTTTAGACACCCGCTCAGTCTTGGGGACGAGGTGGGCATGGAGAGCGGCGACAAGGGGAAATATTTAGTGGTCGTTGTCGCCAATATCGGTGCTCTCAGCTATCTCTGTACCCATTGTCAGTCACTATTTTCCGACGCCAAAAGAGAAAGGGGATGCCCCCGTGAGCACGTTGCCCGCGCAAACTCCCTCGACAACTCCACAAAAAGATCTGCAGGCAGCCGAATCTGGCCCCAAAAGCTTCATCGCTGCGATCGCACAGGGCGATGCGGTCTTGACCCTTTCATACCACGGCCCGAATCCCGACACTTTTCAGGGGGTCAGAGCTGGGCCGGTCACACAACTAATTCTGACGCGCCGGGTTCTTATGCCCTAAGGTTCTGACTCATGGCTGTTGGGACAGGATCTGGCTTAACCACTGAGGCGCTCTATGAGGCTGCCCCCCACTGTTCTGATAATCTTGATCGCCATTTCGACAACGAAATTTACCGAAGCTCAAGAGCAGAACGAGTGGATTCCTCAGAGTATTGAGGCCTTAGAGCAAAGCGCGTCCTCGAAAACCAAGTTCACCTTTGACCACTCTATGCTGGTATTGGCGTCCAAGCTGGAACCGGACGACGAGGACCTCCGCCGCGTGATCGCAGGGGTGAATGGGATCTCGGTCCGCAGGTACCATTTTCCGGGATCCTGGCGGTACGATCAGGGGGCTGTGAGCTCCGTGATCGAGCAATATCGTTCGGCGGGCTGGAAACAGCTGATGAACAGCCATGAGAAGGGAGGAGGCCCAGGTGCGACCGATCTCTGGGTCCGCTTGAAGAACAACGCGATTAGCGACGTCGCGATTCTGCTTGCCAGCTCGAACGAAGTGAACTTTATCGTGGTTTCCGGGTCTATCAGCCCGCTCGACCTCTCCCATCTCGGCGGACATTTTGGTATCCCCAAACTCGAAGGTGGAGTGGTGGTGCCAAATGCTGAGCGAGGACCGTAACTGCAATTGGCCTAAAGGTGATTGATCGCCAGCGCGAATGAATTAGTCGTCCACGGATCAGCTTTCAAAGGAGCTAAAGTGAAAAAAATAATTAACATCTGGAAAGCTAGTGTGGCTTGGGCAAAGAGCCTTCACCGGGACGCCGCTCTTGATTCCCTTCGCAATGTGTTGGCAGTAGTCGGAGGGGCGACGATTTTAGCTGATTTCGACACGATAAAGGTTTGGCTTATTCTGCCGATGCTTGCCTTTGCTTTTCTCATTTGGTTTCTCGATTACGAGCGCCATTTTCAGGGACAGACCGTAGAGGAAGAAAGGGCCTCCCGATGATCCTTGCTTGGACGTGGGCTGTCGCGCTGTATCAAAAAGCGAGAATATCGTCCCCGCATCTTCAGGTTTATTACGTTTGAGTAGCCCCACTAGGCCCCACTAGCCCCACTAGCTGCCCGATTGACGCGAAGAGGAAACTGTGATTAGATGCGCAACACGCGCGGGCTTCAGAGCCTGCCAACGAAAAGGGTGCGCGAACCGAGGAGGATGTATGAAGTTCAATTTGGTTTATGCAACGCTTGTCGCAACCGTACTAGGTTTGACCGCGGACGCCAGCGCACGGGAGATTGTTCTCCCCGCCGGTACCCTCTTGCAATGCACCTTGAACGAACCGAACTTCTCCTCGGCAACTGCAGAGGTGGGGGATCCGGTGGTTTGCCACCTGCGCGGAGTGACCGAATTCGGCCAGGAGGCATTTCCACGTGGCAGCTATCTTGTAGGACATCTGGAAGCCGCGAAGGATCCTGGCCATTTTGTCGGCAAGGGCTATCTGAAGCTGCAATTCGATCGCATCGGATTGCCCAGCGGCGATCTGCCCCTGGAGGCGAAGGTAATCGCGACCCGTGGTTATCGCGTGGATCGCGAGGGCAAAATCGACGGTAACGGACATGCGAAACGGGACGTGGTCGAATGGATGCTTCCGCCGCTCTGGCCTTGGAAAGTGATCACCTTGCCGGCACGGGGTCCGCGTCCGAAGCTCAAGGGGGAAACCGTGCTCAGCTTGCGGCTAATGGATGATATCGAGGTGCCGCAGATGGCCAAGGCGGTCGGGCCGGGATGGCACTATTTCTCCAGGCCGCAGAACCAGTCGTTCGACGAATCTCAAAATAGAGACATCAGGTCCACGCTCTCCATCCAGGGCAGTGTGATGACGGCGCGTGCAGACGTTTCGGCGGGGCTGGAAATTCCGCGGGCATCCTATGCTCGCTTCGTATCTCCCGATGTGCAGCCCCCAACAGCGGTGCCGGTGTCCGGTGGACCCCTGTTCATACTGAAGACGGGTACGGTTCTGGCAGTCGGAAACTATCAATACCAGGAGGGACGTATCACTTACACGCTGGCCCATGGAGGGGGCGGTGTGGTGAACATGGACGATGTGGACTGGACGACGACTACCCGGGTCAATAGCCAGCGCGGTGTACGAATGACATTGCACGGCGGGCACGTGAATACCGAGACCCAGAGTTTCTAACAGTCGCCTCCCGAGGATCGGGGCTGCTGGAGAACATCGACAAGCTGCTGGCCGACGCTGACTGGATTATCTATCCTCAAGGCGTTGATCCGAACAAATTCACGCTTCCACGTCATTTTCGGCCGAGCGCGATCAGTGGATGTGTTCAAAGTCCATCACCATCCGTGAACCAATCCCCGGTTTACGAACTGGCAAATGAATACGACGGGGGCGGTGCCGAAGAATTTCTTCCTGCTGCCCGACTCCTGTCAAGGCGGGAGAGAAATCTAATTGAAAGCGTCCGCGCCGGACTGAGGCGCGCACAACTGAAAGATCGAGTGCTGAGTCGGAGGTCGATTGAGATTGACCGACCAGCTGTACTCCGCGACCGGGCTCGCGGGCGCAGCTGGCGAAGGCTTACAAGATTTCCCGCGCCAGCGTAGCGAGGGCTCTAAATCAGTCAGAGGACGCTTTGCCGAAAATCCTGCTTCCATACGCCTGCGCCGGATTGGCAAGAGGGGCGCCATGGGACCAAGAGTGAACCGGCGGAGACTCTTCCATAAACTGCACTGCCAACAGACTCGTCGGAAGTTCTTCTCGAAACAGCTTCCCTCCCCAAATGGCGCGGCGAACTCGCAATGCTATCTCAGCCGGAGATAGCGTGTTGAGGGATTGCTCGCCCTTCAAAGTAAGGTGCCATCCTTTGAAGATCAAAGAGGTGAGTCGTCCTGTGGCCTCTGGCCGTATACGGCTAACTGACCTCGTCGTCGCGATCGCCCGTCAGCGCAGAGCATTGCTTTTTTCCCCCCTCCAACGGGATTTCGCTTTCTTGTAGTACTCCCAGCGGGAAACAGGTCACGGCCGCTGTTGCGATTGAACCCTTCCGTCCCGGGTCGCAGATCTGGTTCCTCGATACGTACTCGCCCTGTTGCGGCCGCAAACGGCCAGTAATGACAGAACAAATAGGAGCGGCCGCGATCCGGATTGTCCGAGCACGAAGGCCCCGCTCGTGAGGCGGGGCCTTCGGTCTGAGCTGGAACGGTGACGACTCTACGGAACACTTAGCGCCTGCCGCCATGTCCGCCGCCACCGTGACCTCCACCACTGCTGTGTCCACCGCTGGCATATCCGCCACTAAAGTGTCCGCCACCGTGCGAACCGCCGGAGCCTCCATGCGAAGAGAATCCGCGCGACGCACCCCCGCGGCTGCCGCTGAAACCACCAGCGCGCGGGGCGCTCGATGAGCGTCCAGCGAAAGCTCGTTCGCCGCCGGAGAATCCCCGGTTGCCTGCGTAGGCTCGGTTACCTGCAGCACCACGGTTAACGGCTGCCCCGCGATTGCTGCCGGCGAAGCCGTGAGACGTCCCCGCGTAGCCGCGAGATGCGCCCGCAAATCCGTGACCTGCGGCTGAGCCAAACCCGTGCGCATCGCGACCCGCAAACGAGTGCGCTCCGAAGGCGGAATGCGCGGAAGAGAATCCCCGATAATTTCCGTGCACAAACGCGGCGTGGCTATAAAACGCTCCGCTACGGAAGGCATAAGGATGGCCGCCGAAGAAGATTCCACCGTGGAAGCCCCAGCCGATACCCCATCCACGCCATCCCCAGCCGAAGCCGAAGAAAGGCGAGATCGGGAAACCAACGCCGAACGAAAGGTACGGGCCGCCAAATCCCCACCACGGATAGAACCCAGGCCACAGGCCTACGGGGTATCCGTACACATACGCAGGGTTGTAAGCGGGCACATACACCACATTCGGATCAGCCGGCTGGATGTCTACATTCGGGCCCTGCTCGTACACGCGCTCTTGAGGCGTACTCCGCAGATTGCCCGCGTTGTAAGCCTTGTGGCGCATGGACTGGATCGCCTGCATCACGTCATCCGGCTGGTTCCGGTAGGCTTCGCCCAGCTCAGAGGTCCACGACAAATCCCTGTCCAAGTTGGCCAGCACTGTGGGAAACTCCACTAGAGACTTCACGCTCGGATCCCAATCCTGCCGGTCCACTTCCTCGGCCAGATCCCGTCCCTTCAGCCCCGGGTTCTCCCGCGCCATCCGGTCCGCCTCTACAATCTGCGTTGGATACGCTGACGCGGCCAGTATCTGCGCCACGAGCGCATCGGGATACAACGCAATCGGGGCTACCAGCTTATCCAACTGCTGCGGAGGCAACGCTGTGTACTGCCGTTGATCCGGCCCGGTTGGAGGCGGAGGCGGAGGCGCCTGGTCCTGGTGTGTATCTTGATCTTGCGGAGGCGGAGGCGCGACGTCCTGAGGCGCGCTCTGGTCCGGCGCATTGTATTGCGGCGCGTTATACTGCGGCGCGGTCTGCTCTGGCGGCGGTCCCTGATCCACCTGGGGGCTCACAGCCGCTGAGGGCTTGTCCATCGACTGGTCCTGCGCCCCCAAGAAAGTACCAGTCCCGAGCGCCATTGCGCTCGTCAACACCGCGGTAAGAAGCGTTTTAGATAATTTGGTTTGCATAGTGTCCCCCAGAATTCCTGTTACTAGATCGAACACTGGGAATGGGAAAGAGTTCCGTTCTTTTGATTGAGTTACACCGGTTGATTTCGGCCAGGCAGTGGTGGATTTCGGCCAAAAATACGCTCGCGGACAAGAGGACAAACTGTGGTTTTTGTGACTCACAGTAGCTGCCAGAGAAATATCCTTGCTAGAGTCAGGTTCTCACGTTTCCCCGGGTGCTGTGTATGCATTGATCGTGGCATAGCATTGATGGCTCGAATCGGAACTCCCGCGTGCGCAAATAGTTCGGAAGGTAGGTCAGCGGCAATTTGAAATTGAACTGTATCGAGCGTTGGTGCACTTTGCAGAATCCTTGACTGCAAAGGGATGGAATATGGGCGAAACGGCTCTGCAAGTGGTGGTCGACGAGCTGCAAGATTTGAGACCGACCGGGGCGGTAGGAAATCTGTACGAGGGCAAAGTGATCGTGGACAGGAGCTACGGGCACGTCGCCTATGGCTGCCCTCAACCCAACGGCGAAACTCTCAATTGGGAAGGAAGCTGATTGATTGCGAGAAGACGGCGCGCCCTCGATTCAGGAGCCGTTGTGCGCCCTCCAGGCTGTCCAGACATGCCTCGCCAGCCGGTCAAATCGCGGCAAGCCGGATACAGCCTCAACTCGTTACCAGTCCATCACTTGCCAGCCTCACATAGCGCGTTAGCCGGACCGCAGTGGTCCCGAATAATGATGTCCTTTTTGACAACTGGATATCAGCTCACCGCTTCTGCAGGCCGCATCTCTCCTGCCAGCTTAAGCCGCCAGCTTCGAAACTCCTGCCGGCGGAATGGTCGCTCGGCGTACCGCCGCTGAGAGCGCGATGCGGGTAAATCCGCTGATCATCAGGCTGACGCCTACGAGTATTCCGATGGCCCAGATCGCACTGAAAGGCCATTGCAGATAAATCATCGTGCCGAGCAGCAACGTGATCAGGCCATCCACCAGCACCCAGATCGAACCGTGCAGCGGCCGCATTTTGAAATAGAGAACTATATTCAAAACGCCTTCGATGACGAACAGAGCCGCCAGCACCAGCGTGAGCGCTGCCACGCCCAGTACCGGATGGACGAGCATGTATCCGCCGAAAACCAAATACGCAAGGCCGACCAGCAGCTTCCAGATCACGCTGCCCGCGCCGTGCGAGTGAAATGCAACCGCAACATGCACGATGCCAGCAAGCACGATCAGCCATGCGACTACCGCACTCACCGCAACCGCGGCGAGAAAGGGCGCACCAATCGCGATGAAGCCAAATACCACCAGCAGCACACCCCAGAGAATCGACAACGTTGAACCGTGCCGCCCAACCAATGCCGCATTAGTTGCCGCCATCACGAACCTCCTTGGGCACAAATTTACCCTCCAGTTCGATGAAGTTCTCCGAGAAAAGGCTACACCGAACTATCCGGGGAAGATGGAGTTCCCCGGTTCTTCGCGCCGCATTTTCCGGGGGAGGTGCGTACACAGGGTACGGAACGGTATTTGAATACAGCACGGCTGGCCTGGAGTCGTTGTTGCACAGTTTCGACGGAAACGACGGCGGAACGCCGACCAACACTCCAATCGATTCTGATGGAGTCCTTTGCAGCACAACATTTTCTGGGGGAGCAGGATCCGGAAGGGTAGTCGAGCTGACGGTATTCGAGCTGACTCCCCAAGGCGGTGGTTTTCTCCCCAGTGAAGGGCAGGGCTCAGATCTGCGAAGTGATGTCCGGCAGCGTCTTCGGAAATGACCGAGTCTATGCGGCATTGTCGCTTCAACTCAAATGGGCTTTTGCTCGAACCTGCCCCTGCATTTACTAAAAAGAGTCCTAACCATCGACTAAATCATCTCTGGTTATAAGTTCTGTGTTTCGAGCAGACCCATGGCAGCCACTCCACACTTCACAGCACCACTTCCCTCCAACCCTCGCCTGCTTGATCTGGATCAGGTGGAGGATCTCCTCAAGCTGCAAAAGGCCGCTCAGAAAATCAGCTCCATACTTGACCTCGACCAGCTGGTGGATAAGGTTGTGAACGAGATCGCTCGTTCCTTCGGATGTCTGGATTCTGACATCTACCTGCACATCGAAGAGCGGGGCGAACTGACCTTGGTGTGCGCCCATGGCTGCGCCGGTTGCGAAATCCACGGCCCAGGCCACAGCCTAAAGATCGGGAAAGGCATGGTCGGATACGTCGCGTCCACTGGCCAGATGCACTACGCGCCCGATGTGCGCCGGGACCCCTATTACATTGGCTGTGAAGAATCCACGCTCTCGGAAGTCGCTATTCCCCTCCATGTGGAAGGGCAATTGGTGGGAGTATTCACCGCCTCCCACACCGAACTCGACGCATTCAACCCATGCCAGCTGCGTCTGCTGCAGGCCCTGTGCAGCGACGTGGCAGTGGCAGTCCACAACGCGCGCCGATTTCAACAGGAACAGCGGCAAAGGGAGCAAATGACTGGTGAGGCTCGGGAAGCCCGCGTCATCCAGCAAGCACTTCTCCCCAAGAACGCTCCCTCGATTCCTGGTTTTACCGTCTCCGGACTTTCCATTCCCGTGGGCGCCGTGGGCGGTGATTGGTACGACTTCATTCCCATGGACGAGGGCCGTTGGGGACTGGTTCTGGCCGACGTTTCCGGCAAGGGAACCGCTGCAGCGCTGCTCATGTCCGCCACTCGTGGCATCTTGCGATCCCTGGTTGAGGCCGCCTGCAGTCCTGGTGAAGTGCTGACGAAGCTGAATCGCCTTCTGGTCGAGGACTTTCCCGCCGGCCGTTTTGTGACCATGGTGTATGCCGTGCTTGATCCTATTAAGCGAACGCTGATCTTCGCCAACGCGGGTCACCCGCGGCCCCTCCTGGTGACCGGCATGTCAGTTCAATTCATCGACGTAGAGCGAGGAATTCCCCTGGGCCTGGGACCAAGCGATTTCTCGGAGGTCGAAGTGAAGCTTCCCATAGGTGCTCGCTTGGTGTTTTATAGCGATGGCATCACCGAGGCGGGAGCCCCAGCGGACGAAGAGTACGGGTTGGTGCGTCTCGAAGAACATTTTTTGCGAGCAGACGCCTCCGCCGAGAGCCTGCTCGATGAGGTACGCTCATTCGCCGTCGGCTCGGGTCTGCGCGATGACGCCAGCGTCATCCTAGTGAAGGGTTAGCCGAGTCATAATGCTGGAGGACTCTTCGAGAAGCCAGGAGCCGTCCTCCTCCATCACACCATGAGTTGACGGCGTTGCAGCTGACATTTGTGCTCCTTGTTTTCCGCGTTTTCCGCACTTCTGCGGTTCTACAGTTAATCGGGGCTGCCACCAAAATGAACAAGGCCGATTCGGGGATGGGGTTCGCGACGGCCGCAGGTTTCCACACAACACCCGGACCACGATGGGCGGATGCATGAGGCTCGGCGGAGGAGCAAGCGGGTTGCCGACTCGGTGGAAGGCCAGCGCTGCCACCGGATCGGTATGTGCTGCTTTGTGCACCGGGAGAGGTACCAGTTGACCGGCTTAACGTACACCGTACGTCGGCCCACCGTCTCGGGAATGCGCAGTGTCGTTGCCGACCGCAATAGTCCAGGGAATCTCAACGACCTTAGCTGCTCGACTAAACCATCACGCTTGTCAGCAGCACTGCCAAGCAAGTTCGGTAGCTTGATTGAGTTTTTTCCGTCTCATGCCCCATCACACGACAATTCAAGAGTGTTCCCCCTTCTGTACTTCTCTGTTACTTGCGCAAGATCAGTTCGACCGCCGCAGCCGGCGACGAACCCGTATTCCTCGCCGGCTACTCGATTTGCGCTTGGTCGCTGAGTTGGCGAAGCGCCCTGTTTCCTCAGTGCAACCGCCTGAATCTATTCCTTGCAGACGTAGGTGCCGTCCTGCCGGACCGGGTTAGTACACAACGGGCCGAGATTTGTCTTGGCGTTCGGCAGGCTGATCATGGCATTAGGCCCGGCATCTTGCTCCCCATTGAACGGAGTGGGCTGGGCAGCATCAAAACCGCACGCAACGGCGTCCTCGGGATTGTTAAACCAAAAGCCGACATGGAACGTATGAGTCGGGAGCAGGTTCGAGGCTGGGTCAAAGCCGAAGATCTGGTCAAGCAGGATTGTGTTGATTGTAACTTCGGCGTTACCCTCGCCGTTTGCCTGGACGTCGGTCTGATACCAGGCCAGTCCGAAATTCACGAAATTCGGGTTGGCCTCGCCATCCGACAACAAGTTCGTGTTCTCAATCGTAAACAGATCAAAACCGAGCTTGGGCTTGATGTTGGCAGCCTTTAGCGTAAGCGTGTCATGCAACTCGCCTCTGGTGACTGTCACGGTTGCGGTAGGCGTCGGGCCGCCTTCGACGCCGAGACAGCTCACAAACTTAGGTTGAGGCGTGAGGTTGAAGGTGATCTTCTTAACTTGGGCTGTCGCCGGCTGAAAAGCGGTGGCCAGGGCGACAGCGAATACGGCAGCCATTATCAAACGACTGTAGCCTACTTTTGTTAGAACACACGGCATGAGATTTAATCTCCTCTTGAGCTAGGGTGAGCCCGCTTTACCGGCGTTCGGCCAGCAAAGCGGAGGCCCGTCGGGCGTTGGTCGCGTCGACGGAACTCATGCTCGGCCCGGTTGGTCGAGTTTGTCCTGTGAGCGGTATAAAAGAACTCTAAAAATTCTAGGAAAGACGGGTATTGTTGGAGGGAAAGGACTTGGATAGGAGTCTGGTTGAGTCCGGAATGGCAAGGCGCAGGACGTGTGCAACTCGGCCGGTGAAGGCCGTCTCGCCGTGGCGCTGACTCCAGACCATGCCTTTGTTGATCAACTGCTGGCGCAAGGTCGCGACGGCTGCGGCCCCGACCCCGAGCGTGGCCGCAATGTCGCCGGTTGGGTGCGGACCCGCTCCGAGTTCCGCCACCGACCGAAGATATTTCTGCTGGAGCTGGGTCAAACGGTTGAAGCGAACGCGAAAGAAGTTGGCATCCAAATGGGCGATGATGCCGGGAGGGGCTTCCTGAACGTGGGCGCACTGGATCGGGCTCTCGGGAAGCGAGTTTCAGACGTGGAAGCCCCGTTCCTGAATGAAATTAAGGATAGCGCTCCGTCACGCGCAGGATTTCTTCGACCGCATCGTCCTGAAATTCAACGTTTTGGTTCTCCGCCGGGTGCACGAGCGCAGCGCGGGCGGCGATAGCGTCGAGCAGTTCCCCTGGGGACAGGTGAAAAGGCGCTCGGCATAAGATTTTGCACTACCGACAAGAGCGGCAATCTGCGGCAGTCCGGCACCTACAAAAAACAACGGAAGATGCTCCCGCGAAGACGTGAATGTCCTTCTCTGTTTGAAGCTGGCACCGGCGGGGTTGTGATCGGCGCGTACCGCACTCTGGCGTACTTGTCGCTGACGTTCTGTCTGCCAGTAACTAACCCGTGGTTCGCGAAGCGCCCACGACATGCTTGACGAATAGCAGGACAAGGACGTAGTCCTTGATTGGCTGCCTGCCGCGGCGGAGTTCGTCGCAGCTGGACCAGAGAGAGAAGTACAGTTCAGATTTCTTGAGAGCCATGCCTTACAACTGTCCAGCGATGTGAACGAGGGAGAATGCGAATTATCGCACACCGCCTCACTCAATCATCCTCATGATCCGCTCGCCCCGTTAAACCACCGACAACCTTCGATTTCGTCTCGGGTGTTTGGAGTCGAACAGATCATCTGACCTCGCCCATTCCCCCACCCCTCCGGGCAGTCAATCCCAGTCCTCAGCGATCTGTGACTGGGGCAACGGTTGCGCAGCAGAAGCGAGCACTTTTGAACAGTCACACAGCCGTGGGCACAGTAATATTCAGGCGGGCAGTCTCCCTCAGTTTCCGTACCTGCTCACCAGGTTTTTCGGCGGCGAACACAAAGTCCACACAAGATAGCGAGAGCTGCACTGCCTCTATGTCTTCTCTTACGAACCCGGTCGCGAACATTACTTCTCCCTCGCCGGGGACAGCGGCTGCCGCAGCCCCTGCCCCTGCGCCGATTTCCATTCCCGCCCTGCTGGCGGCGATGCTTAGAACTTCGCCGAAGATCAGCGACCTTTTTTTCTCGCCGGGGAAACCGCCACTCGTCGAAATCAATGGAAAACTGGCTCCCGCCGGAGTGGCGCGCGCCCTCACCAGTGAGGATACCCGGCGCATCGCCTCCGATCTCATTGGCAAAAACGAAGATGCGACCGACAACTTGAAGAAACTTGGCTCCTGCGATGTCTCCTACAGTTTGCCCGGTGCACATCGGTTCCGGGTCAACATCTTTATGCAGCGCGGCACCTGCGCGATCGTGATGCGGGTAATTCCCGGCAAGGTCCCCGATTTCGAATCTCTGAACCTGCCCTCCGAATTGGGGAAAATTGTTAATCTGCGCAATGGAATCGTGTTGGTGACCGGCCCCACCGGCTCCGGCAAATCCTCTACTCTGGCCGCAATCATCGACAAAATCAATAAAGAGCAGTGCTATCACGTGCTCACCATCGAGGATCCCATCGAGTTTCTGCATCCTCACAAGAACTGTATTGTCCATCAGCGTGAATTGCACGCCGATACACCCAGCTTCGCGCTCGCCTTAAGAGCGGCACTGCGCCAGGCTCCGAAAGTGATTCTTGTCGGAGAGATGCGAGACCGTGAAACCATCGAGATCGCAATGGAAGCGGCCGAAACCGGCCACCTCGTCCTCTCCACACTCCATACCATCGACGCGTCGAAGACGATGGAGAGAATCGTGGGGGCTTTCCCCATGGCCGAACAGCACACTCTGCGCAACCGACTGGCCAAGAGCTTTCGCTATATCGTTTCCCAGAGGCTCATTCCTCGTAAGGATGGGACTGGACGAGTCGCTGCCATTGAAATATTGAAGTCCACTCTGCGCACCCGCGAGTACGTCGAAAAGGGCGAAGGCGATGGCAAGACCTTGCTGGACGCGATGCGCGTCGGCGGCCAGGAGGGAATGCAGCACTTCGACGGCGAGATCGAGAGACTGATTCGCGAAGGTATCCTCGATCTCGACACTGGACTGGCTTATGCCACCAATCCCGGCAATCTTCAGCTCGAATTAGCCGACCTTGCCGCGGCGGTAGAGGCGGATCCTTTGCTGGAAACCAGTGCCACATAGGCAGGGCGTTTACTCGATCCGGTCTCATGAAAGATGGTCAAGGGGAAGGCCAATCCGATTGTGCCCATTGAGTTGGTCGATCCCGGACCGATGGAGCAGGACCGAGTGCACATGAGCAAACCGTATTCTTACAGATCCATCGGCAGCTGCAGAACTCGTTCGGCGGGCCACGCACTGAGGGATTGTTGTCCGGCTAATCTCCACAGCTTGTCAAGGGCGGGATTGCTTTAAATCAGAGTCTCTCCGGCCAGTCTTCGTCGGGCCGAACTGGAAGCGGTTGATCAAGACCCAGGTTGGCGGGAGTGATGGCAGCGAATACGAAGTTCTCAGGCGGAACCGGGCTGCCCGCGAGTCGTCGTAACATGGCCAGTTGGCCGACATGGGTCATAGCATCGGAAAAGGGACCCTGCAACAGGATTTCGGCAGTAATGCCTTGAAACTCCGTTTCCAGTTCGAGGTGCCGTGCTAAGTCTGCCAGCGTTTCGTGAAAATGGGCGACCGCCGCGGCAAAGTCGGACAGCAGAGGCGCGCGGTATCTGCCACCTACAAAGAAAGTTCGAGCGTACCCCAGAAGGTCATCCATGTGACGAATCAACTCATGCGGTGTACGAACGAGAAGTGGGGCTCGGAACTCTGGAAAGTCCGGTGGCGCGCCACGAAGTGCTTTCTGCGTCCTGTAGGCTAGAGCAGCCAGAAAATGCCTTAATAAAACCCGCTCATTATCCACGCTCGGCGCCTCTTTCCGGTTAGCTTAGCCTCATCGTGGCTGGATTACCAAGTCAAACTGATCCACTACCAAGACGAGTTGGGTGTGGCGCGGTCTACGGTGGAGTTTTCGCCGCCGCTCGCTTCCCTGCCATGGAACCGATCACGATTCTTAAACCGCTGCCGCCGCTTCCAAGGATTTATCTACCGGCGCACCCGGTTCAGCGCCGACAAAAACAGTATCGAGGTCTCGGTGCGGACGCGCAAGGGCTCCGCCGCGATCTGTTCGCGCTGCCATCAGACTAGGCATCGCCCGCTACCACCTTTACGACTAGCTACCGCGCCGATCTATTGAGATGTACCACTGCGGCTCTTGCGATAGTCCAGGCAATCTTGGACCGCACGTTGAGTGAGCTTCGTATCTGGCTGTTTTGGGATCGGAAAGAGCGGGTCCTCGAAGCGGTTCTTCATCCCGCGCTGCCAACTTGTCCGGGGCATCATCTCTGGAAGCGAGATTTCACCGGTTCGTCGGGCTTGTTCTCGATCGTGTTCCGGCTCCCACTCTCAGACGAGGAACTTCATGACAGCATGGATCGCTTGAAGCTATTTAAAATTGGCTACAGTTGGGGCGGTGTTGCAAGCTTGGTGGTCACTGTCGACCCGAAAGAAGCGCCGAATGCTCGTGTGTACGCTGGGAGATTACTTCGTTTTTACGTCGGTTTAGAGGACCCGGTAGATCTCATCGCTGATATCGAACAGGCATTTCGGATTTAGCCGGTGATCTGATTGCATCTGCCGTTGCGGGTGCGGCTAGAAATAAGCGGCCACTCCTCCTTCGATGCAGAGGAGCTTTCCGGCAGTCCTGCACAGGCGATTCGGATGGTCTGACAACTGCCCCCCCGCACCATTCAGCCGCAATGCTTTTTCGCCTGGCAGCAGTTCGCCACGGCATTCTAGCAATCCGAGCCGACCTACAAACTGCGCTAACTCGGACAAGAGATTATGACAGGCAGGAGCGGCGCGCAGGCCTGCCGATTGACTCCTGAATGGCCTACCGCCTAGCATTAGCCGTTTGTAAAAAATAGCTCTGTTTTTCTGAAGGAGTATCCCGCACATGCCCCCCTTTCTGATCGCTCTGGTCTGTTCTCTGCTGTGGATTCAGCCCGCACGTGGCACGGAGAAAGAACCGGCCAAGAAGCCTGTTCCTGCGGCTGCCGATGCCGCCGAAAAGGAGAAGAAAGATCTCCCGCTCGCGCCGACCCGCACGATTGAGTTCACGACGGATGAAGGCACGTGGATTTCTCTGGACCTTTCTCCCGACGGCCAGGCTCTCGTCTTCGACCTGTTGGGCGACCTCTACACCTTGCCCATTGCCGGTGGCGAGGCCAAGAAGATCACATCCGGGATGGCCTTCATCAGCCAGCCGCGCTATTCGCCCGACGGTAAGATGATCACCTTCGTGAGCGACCGCAGCGGCGCGGAGAACGTCTGGATCTCCAACGCCGATGGCAGCAATCCGCAGCAAATTAGCTACGATGAGCAAGTGGAGTTCACTTCGCCGGTGTTTAGTCCCGACGGGCAATACGTGGTGGTGAGCCGCGAAAGCCAGTTCCCCTGGGAGAACTATGACATTTGGATGTACCACATCAAGGGTGGGGCAGGGCTGCAGGTAACCAAGGGCAAGGCGAAGCCGGATGCGCCGCGGCGGGATTGGGTATTTGCCGTTGGCCCGGCGCTCTCGCTCGATGGCCACTATCTCTATTACGCGGCGCGGACCAAGGGCCTGGCTTACGACGCGCAGTTTCCGCTTTCGCAGATCGTCCGCCGGGACCGGATCACCGGCGAAGAGGACACCATCACCAATGCCCCCGGAAGCGCCTTCCGCCCCGGAGTTTCCCCAGACGGCACGAAGCTTGTGTATGGTACTCGATTCGAAACCGAGACAGGTTTGCGCATCCGCGACCTGGCCACGGGCGAGGAGCGTTGGCTGAAATATCCAGTGCAGCGCGATGACCAGGAATCGCTCTACACCCGGGATTTCCTTCCCAATTATGCCTTTACCCCCGATAGCAAGGAACTCATTGCGGCCTGGGGCGGGAAAATACATCGCATTTCTCTGGCGACGGGCGAGGTCCACGACATTCCCTTCTCGGCCAAAGTTTCGCGGCAACTCGGCCCTCAGCTCAACTTTCCGACGCGCGTGGATGAGGGACCGGTTGTGGCCCGCATCATTCAAACGCCGGTGCAATCACCGGACGGCAAACATCTTGCCTTCTCGGCACTCACTCACATTTACGCGATGGAGTTGCCGCAAGGGACGCCCCGGCGGGTGACTAGCACGGCAGCCCGGGAGTTTGAGCCGGTCTGGTCGCCGGATGGACAATGGCTTGCCTACGTGACCTGGTCGGAGGCGGGCGGACACATCTGGAAGATCCGGGCCGATGGCTCGGGAGAGCCGCAGCAGCTCACCAGGAGCGCGGCTTTCTACCGCGATCCGGTGTGGTCGCCGGACGGGCAGCGCATCGTTGCGCTTCGCAACCCACGCAGCAGCCGGGTTGAGGCCTTCGACGAATGGGACAATCAGCCTACCTTCGATCTGGTTTGGCTTCCCGCGGAGGGCGGCGACACGAACGTGATTGTGCCCGCGCGCGGGGCGCTGCATCCGCATTTCGGTCCGGAGAAAGACCGCGTCTATGCCTACTCCGATGGCGGCCTCTTCTCCGTTCGTTACGACGGCACCGACCGCCGGGCTGTGATTAAGGCGGTGGGAAAAGTCTGGTTCTCCGATCCTAAAAAGACCGACGGGGAGCCGGCGGACCAGATCCGGCTGAGCCCGGATGGACAGTGGGCGCTGACCCGCATCAGCGGACAGCTCTACGTTTTCGCTGTGCCCCGCATGGGCGGCGAGCCGCCAGTGGTCAACCTCGACAAGGCTGTGCTGCCCTTGCGCAAGCTGAGCGACGTCGGGGCAAATTATGAGGACTGGGCGGATGGAGGCAAAACCATTACCTGGGCGATTGGCTCCACATTCTTCCGCCTGCCGCTCGACAAGGTGGTTTTTGAGCCGCCGAAGAAAGACAAGGACGAAGACAAGAAGGCTGAAGGCGGGGACGACAAGAAAGACGTGAAGAAGCCCCCCAAGCTGCCGGTTGAGGAGATCGCGGTTAAGGTTGAGGTGCCGCGTCACAAGGTGACGGGCACTGCCGTCCTGCGGGGCGCCCGGGTTATCAGCATGCGGGGCGATGAGGTTCTCGACGATGCCGACATTGTGGTCAGAGATAATCGGATCGCCGCAGTGGGTAAGCGCGGGTCGGTTGCCGTGCCAGATGGGGCAAAGGTATTCGACCTCGCGGGAACCACCATCATTCCCGGCTTTGTGGATCTGCATCCGCACTGGACCGAGATTCGCCGCACGGTTCTGGACCCGGAGAACTGGTCGTTCATGATGAATCTCGCCTATGGCGTGACGGCGGGGCGCGATCCGCAGACCGCAACCGACGACATGTTCGTCTACCAGGATCTGGTGGAGACGGGAGAAATCCTCGGACCCCGGGCCTATTCCACCGGGCCCGGAGTTTTTCCGGATACCGACTTTCAGTCGCTCGATGACGCCAAGAATGTTGTCGAACGTTATAAGCGCTTCTATCGCACCAACTACCTCAAGTCTTACCTGGTGGGCAATCGCAAGCAGCGGCAATGGATGGTGCAGGCGTGTCTGGCGAACCAGGTGATGCCCACGACCGAAGGCGGACTCGACTTCAAACTCAATCTTACGCACATGATCGACGGATTCAGCGGAAACGAACACAGCCTGCCGATCACCCCGATCTACAAGGACGTGGTGGAATTTACGTCGCGCTCCGGCATCAACTACACGCCCACGCTGATCGTGGCCTACGGCGGGCCGTTTGCGGAGACTTACTTCTTTGAAAACACCGAGGTACACGACGATCCCAAGGTGCGCCACTTCATGCCGCATAATCTGGTGGACGCCAAAACCCGCCGGCGCGAGGCGTGGTTCCGCTCGGATGAACACGTTTTCCCGCGCCTGGCCGCACAGGACGCGAAGATTATCAAGGATGGCGGCAAGGTTCTGATTGGCAGCCATGGCGAGTTCCAGGGACTCGGCTACCACTGGGAGATGTGGGCACTGGCTTCGGGCGGCGTGGGTAACTTTGAAGTGCTGCGGTCGGCGACTATCCACGGCGCCGAGGCGATCGGCCTGGCCCAGGATTTAGGCAGTATCGAGACCGGGAAGCTGGCCGACCTGATCGTGCTCAACAAGAATCCTCTCGACGATATTCATAACACCAACACGATCCGCTACGTGATGAAGGATGGAGAACTTTTTGAAGGGGACACGCTCAACCAGACCTGGCCGGTGCAGAAGCCGCTGGCGCCGATGTGGTGGTGGAACGAGAAGCCGTAACTTCGCGTCGAGGACCAAGCCTGAGCTGCACGTCCCGGCGGCAGGCGTCGAAGACCCCCGCCGGCCGACGCCGCCCGCACACCCGAGTTCATGGGGAGGCGCTGGCGAAACTGCTTGGAGTGTAGCGGACAAGCCAGCGCCATGGCTTACAGCTGGTCATTCCCGCACAGAAGGGACCGCGCCTTCACGCTCAAAACCTACCTTGAAGGGGCGCCCTTTATAATGCGTCGGATTCGAGGCAGTGCGGTGCACTTGGGTGGATCGCTCGCATGGGATGCCCCGAATGGACAAATTGCATCATTGCACCGTCACTGTAACCGTGGCAGTTGACCGCCCGTACTGGTTGGTTCCATACAGGGAGTAGGTGGTGGTGGCAGTGGGAGAGACAACGGTCGAATTCCCCCGCACCGCACCAATCTGCGGCGAAATCACGAAATAGGAAGCTCCCGTGACATTCCAGCTCAAAGTCGCCGGCTGCCCGGCAGAAACCGTGGGTGGAGTCGCTATGAAGCGGTTGATGGTGGGCGAAGGGCCGGTCGGAACGTTGCTGGGAGTATAGAGAGGATTGATCAGCAGCACCTCAAAGGCCGACGCCGGAACCTGCTTCAGTGTGCTCAGATCATCATTGTTCCAGCGGTTGTCAGGATCGCCGCTGATGAACATCGAGCTGCCGTTGTCGGCCATGATCATGCCGTACTTTTTCAGAGCCGCCAGAATCACCTGCGACTGTGGCGGGAATGAAGAAATGTCGTAAGAAGATTTCAGCCGCATGCGCATACCCATAGGTGCTGCGTAGACGTTGGTGGAGTTCCCTGCCCAGTGCGAAGCAGGCGGAGTGAATGCAGTCTGGCTGTATTGCAGCGTGAAACGCAAGGCGTGCTGAATTTGACCGCTCGCCACTTCATGATAGCGGGCCAGCCCCGGAAAGATGGGCAGCCCGGCGGCATCCGCCGAGGTCCATGTGTAAGGGCGTTGTTCATCGTTCAGCAAATCCCACACCGCGCCGGAACCCGCCTTCCAACTCCCGTCGGTCTGCAGATGAGAATCGTAAAGCTCATACAGCCAGCAATTGTCGCGATCGAGGACCAACACGTGGCGGTCGCCATCCCCGGGCTTGGGGTAGCCTTCGATGGGAGCGTTTTTTGGGACCGGCATCGGTCCGGGATCGCTTTCGTTGCCGTAAGCCGTGTAGTTCACGTTCACAAAGCGCGAGCCACTCACCACGATGTAAGGAATGCCGATCGTTTGTCCAGCGTACAGTCCCGCGCCAAAATCTGGATGCAGAGGCGTGGAATCGCCAATAAAATTGACGATGGCGCTTGAATTTGGGTCCACCGGCGCGCTAGAGATGTCCTGGTTCCAGGCGTTCGCCGCGGGAAAGGGAACAAAGCCATTGAGACTTGCCCCACGCCCAAGGCTCATAACGCTGCAGGACTGGCCTTGTGTCGCCAGACAACCAACGCAAAATACAAGGAGAGCAATCAGAGACTGAGTACGCTGCACATAACACTCCAAGGAAGGAAATGCCGTTGAGGCAGATTATCACAACCGTGCATGCTCCCACCTGCCCACTTGGACATCGATCGGAAACAGCAAGACGTCATTGCTCCGAAATGGGGTCAGCGCCTACTTATATTGGCCCGCCGCGATTGGGTCCGTGTAGGGGGTTGACAGAAAGTCACCGGGAGCAAAAGCCGGCTTAACCGCAGCAATCAGGCCAACCTCCCCGAAGCCCGTCTGGGTAGGTGCAGGGTTCGTATTATGAAAAGAGGCGAGGGTGCCTAATGAAATGTGCGTTGGCAGCCCGGTCACGGCAAGGAAACTTAACGTCAACGCAGATTTCCGCCCACCCGTTAGGGCTTTTCATCTTCCTGCAACATACTTGCCTGTGGTTTGATCGACGAGCATCCGCGGCCCTGATCCCGTTCGCTACCCGCACTGCGTAGAAGATGGCAACTTCAAACGCGTGACAGAACAGACGGATGGTCTATGGTTTGTAGGTGAGAAGGTGCGGGCATCTGGTTAGGCCAGATTGCGAATATCAATGCCGCTGCGCCCATTGCCTGGATACGAGCCGAAAGGCGTCGTGATTGAAGGACGATCCCCTCCGCGCTAACACGACCGGACACAGTGAGAGGATGCGCTTTCAGGAAGCCACAGTCCAGATGCTAGGCCGGCGATTCCCAGTTTCCAAAATGAGCCGAGACGGTTACGTCGGTAATTTTCAAAACCATCCCCCGACGACAATTAACGCATCCTAATATCGCTCAGTAATCAGGGAAGGTATCGAGGAGGACCAAATGAGCGCTAAGGCGTCGGAAGAGATGATGGGTCTGCTGCAAGAGTTGGTGCTGCTTAAGCAGGCGGATACGGCAGACGAGGGATCAGCCGCTCACTCAGTTGAATCTCGCGAACGACAAAACCGGCGCAATGAGATAGCAGACCAGATCAAGGCCCTCGGTGAAGCCAATGGGCGAACACCTTCAGATGAGAATTCTCCGCCGTCAGGCAGTGTCTGAGACCTGCTGTCCTTGTGAACGGGCTTCAGAACCGCACAGTCCAAACAGTCTGTCGTCCGGTTAATGGTGAGTATTTGGCAAAGATTCTCTCAGAGGCTGCCTCGAAAATCGGGCATTGAAATGAGGGCTTCTCCTCCGCCCAACGCTGTGCGAAAATCGCACCATGACACAGACGACCCTGCCCCAGTCACATGAACAGCGCAAGATTGAGCAACTGCTCGTAAAACTCTCTAAGATGAAACCTGTCTCCGCCAAACCAGCCCCGATTGTCCAAGAAATAACTACAATTCGAACCGGCGGCACGGCGGACTCGCACGTCTTTTTCTCGACATAGCTAAAGGCGACAGCAAAAGATTAAACCTAAAAAGCCCACAGTATCCATCTGTGGGCTTTTTGGTGTTCAATGCATTATGAAAGAGCGCCGTGCTTCCACAGGGTCGCGCCCCGACGGGCTCCGTAAGAGTCCACCAATCAGCGCACCCGCTCGAGCACACGTGGGGCACCGAACTTTCCGGCACCGACTTGTCGGAAAACATTGATCAGGATGCGGCTGGAGTCGCTACTTTGGCTCTTACTCCCGCAGCGCGGTACGACAGAGGCAAACACTCCCTGCAAGGTAGGAGGCGGACCCGCTTGCGACTCACGAACAAACTTTGGAAAATCCCGTACGAACCGTCAGGGGTTCAGACGTTTCTTCTCGACTTGGAGGGTGATTGATTCGCAAGAAGAGCCTCTATACTAAGTCGGAGATCTTCCGGAAAAGAGGATTATCGCTGCGAGTGTTGAGCGTTTCCCCAGCAGCGGTTTATCAGGCTTCACCTGATAGAACGACGACGATGGCAAAGCCCGGCAAATATTCTCGGTGAGGGTGCATATGTCTTTGACGAGGCGAGAAATCTGCAGTCTCATTCCGGCGCTGGTAGTCGCTGGAACAGGAGCCCCTGTGCTTGCCGCTCAGGAGGATCCATTACCGTCGGCAACATTTGCATTCGAAAGTTTGCCCGTTCAGGACTTCGGGCATGCACAGGTGCGGAAGATCATGAAGGGCAGACTGGCAACAGGCGAGCATATCGAAGTGCATGAAACCACTCTGCCCCCCAATGGATATCCGCACACCCCCCATCATCATCTCCATTCGGAAATGTGGCTTATTCGCGAAGGAACGGTTGAACTCACGATCAATGGCATCGGCCATCGTGTGGGCCCTGGCGGCCTCGGCTTCGTTCACTCGAACGAGGAGCATGGCATCAAGAACGTCGGTACAGGTCCCGCGACCTACTATGTCGTCGCCATCGGTTCGGGAGCGGACACGCAATGATGATCGTTCGCGACACGCGCGCGAGAAGCGGGATATAAGGATGGAAACGAACTCAGTGCGCACAACGCGGACGGGGGCACGACCAGGTCGTGGCTGACGGACGATTTCGATGATTGCATGCTCTTGGAGCACTCCTGAATGAACCCGATCTCAACCACCACGCGATTATCCCGGGCTGTGAATATCGACGACTTGCGCGAACTGGCGCGCCGCCGTGTGCCGAGAATTGTCTTCAACTACATCGACGGGGGAGCGGAAGATGAGTGGACGCTTCGCGAAAACCGCCGAGCTTTCGACAGGATTACGTTTCGGCCCAGCCAGGCCGTCGCCGTGCCAGCGTGTGATCTCCGAACTCGCGTGCTAGGTATGGAACTCTCCATGCCACTGCTCCTCGCACCCGTGGGTTATCTCCGCGTGATGCACCCCGACGGTGAAATCGCGGCTGCTCGGGCGACTGGCAAAGCCGGCGTTGGCTTGATCCTCTCAACTGTCTCCGGTCACCGGCTCGAAGACGTGAGGGCTGCTTCTACCGGACAAGTCTGGTATCAGCTTTATCTGACCGGTGGCCGCGCCGCCGCAGAGAATGCACTCCGGCGAGCGATGGACGTGGGATACACGGTGCTTGTGATTACCATCGATTCGACCGTTATTGGACAGCGCGATCGTGAACTGCGGGATGGAATGGAACAGCTTTTGCGTGGAGGCATTTGGTCAAAGATTCCTTTCGTTCCGCAGGTTTTCGTTCGGCCGGGCTGGTTGACACGTTTCCTGCTTGATGGAGGTCTTCCCGACATGCCCAACATTGTCAGCCCGGAAAGCGGTGTACTCCGGGTTCGGGACGCGCACACTGCGATGAAGCGCGAGGCATTCTCTTGGGACGACATGCAGTGGATTCGAACTTTGTGGAAAGGACCAATCGTCATCAAGGGTGTTCTCTCGGCAGAAGACGCCAAGCAGTCGCTCGACAATGGCGCCGCGGCGGTGGTTGTTTCCAATCATGGAGGTCGCCAACTTGACGGTGTTCCTGCGAGTCTCGAAGTCCTGCCGGAAGTAGTCGCGGCAGTCAATGATCAGGCTGAAGTCCTGATAGATAGCGGGATCCGGCGGGGATCAGACATCGTGAAGGCCATCGCTTTGGGTGCGCGCGCCGTCCTCTGCGGGCGAGCGTATGCATATGGACTCGCGGCCGGTGGTGAAGCGGGCGTCACACGAGCCCTCGATCTGCTTCGCTCCGACTTGGAGAGGTGTCTCAAACTGTTGGGGTGTCCTTCGGTTAGCGCCTTGAACAAATCCTACGTGCGGGTTGCGTCGCATTGCTGACCGGCGGCCCAATCGCGCATTTTCGCTGGGATCAACTCCGCAATGCTATCTCGCCCCAAGGCAGTTCTCCCGACCAGCGCAATACTTAAGCGCCCCTTTTAGCCGTCGGAGAGAGAAGGGAGTTACGTCTGAGAGCTTCGGCTTTCGAGCAGCCCTTTGGTGGCATTCAAGAAGATTCCAGCAGTAGTGTTATTCTGCGCAGCCGAGGGCGTGATAACGTGCTCTCGCCCCGGATTTCGTCTGCCTGGAGGAAGGAATGCAAAGACGCACATTTATGAACATGGCTGTCGGTTTTACAACCGCGCTTGTGTTTGAACCGCTCGGCTCTGGAGCGGAGCAAGAACAAAAACATCCGGTGCTCTATCCTGATCCGGCGGTCGAAGTGATGGATCCGCGTTTCGCAAAATACAAGGTTGCTAACGCCGCCGTCGAGCGCCTGTATACCGGCACGCGGTGGGCGGAAGGGCCTGTGTGGTTCGGTGATGGGCGTTATCTGTTGTTCAGTGACATCCCTAATAACCGTATGCTGCGTTGGCAGGAGGAGACGGGAGAGGTCAGCGTTTTCCGCAGTCCGTCTAACTACAGCAATGGCAATTTCCGCGACCGGCAGGGCAGGTTGCTTACCTGCGAGCACGACACGCGCCGGCTAACGCGAACGGAATACGACGGCACGATCACGGTGCTGATGGACCATTTTCAGGGAAAAATGCTTAACGCCCCGAATGACCTGGCAGTGCATTCCGACGGGACGATTTGGTTTACCGATCCTGGTTACGGCATCATGTCGAATTACGAAGGCCACAGAGCTCCCTTTGAGCTGCCGGACAATGCCTACCGCCTCGACCCGAAAACACGTGAAGTGACGGTCGTTGTCAGCGATCTGGACAAGCCCAACGGGATATGTTTTTCCCCGGACGAGAAAAAGCTCTACCTGGTGGACACCGGTGTGCCGAAGCATCCCACCGATGCACATCCGATTTACGTGTATGACGTCGATGGCGTTCGACTGACCAATCGGCGCCTTTTTGTAAATATGGCGCCGGGCAATTCCGACGGCATTCGTTGCGATGTAGATGGCAATGTCTGGTCCGCTGCTGGATGGGGGGGTGAAGGGTACAACGGCGTCCATGTATTCGCACCCGACGGCACGCTAATCGGGAAAATCCACCTCCCTGAAACCTGTGCCAACCTATGTTTCGGAGGGACCAAGAAGAACAGGTTGTTCATGGCCGCCAGCCAGTCCCTATACTCGGTTTATGTTGAGACTCAGGGAGCGCAAACGCCGTGAGTACAAACGTTCTCGCCGAAGTCGCTTGCCCTAGGAGTCTGGGGGCTTCAACTCCCCGACGACAAACCAGTAGGCGAGCACCCCAGCAAAAAGAACAATCGACGCGAGTGCAAAACCCGGAACGTACGAGCCACGCGATGCAATCAAGAAACCTACGGCCAGTGGAGCCATGATCCCAGCGAGGTTCCCGGCAAAATTCTCCGCTCCAGTCCAGAGTCCCACCGCTTCCACTGGTGCACACGACTGAAGAATCGCGAGCAGGTTTCCGGTCGCAAGACCGACGAAAGAACCACCAATGAGCAGCCCAATCGCGATTCCAGTATGGGCGGTGAGCATGGCTGCGATGAGGAATACACCCATGGCGAAAGCGATGGTCACGATTCCTTTCCGAGTGCGAGTTTCATCCCACCCGCGACGGATCATGCGATCAGCGATCCATCCGCCGATCGGTTCGGCAATCCCGAAGGTGAAGAACACGAGTGAAGCATAAAAGCCCGCTTGAACGATGCTCAGCTGGCGAACCGTCACCAGATAGTCGGGCAGCCACGTCACCAGCACGTACCAGTAGTAATCAAAACAAAAGAATCCCAGGCATATTCCCGCCAAATTGCGATTGAGCAGGGTCCGGCCAACCGCGCGCCGCGGAAGGTCAGTTGCCGCCCTATTCGGGTTCACGGCTTGCAGGCGACGAGGAAAAATCCGGAACCAGGGCGCAATCCAGGCGAGAGCTGTAAAACCCAAAATGAGAAAAGTGTGGCGCCATCCAACATGAACCAAAAGCCACGGAACCAGGACGCCTTCGAGGACCAGTCCGGTTCGAGTCCCAAAATCGAAGAGCCCTGAGGGCAGTCCGCGTTCTTTCGGCGCGAACAGCAGACTGACGATTTTCGTTCCCCCCGGCAGATAAATGGATTCTCCGACGCCAAGGAGAAGCCGGAAGGTTAGCAACGCCGCGAAACTGCTCGCCAGGCCGGTAAGCCCTTGCGCGAATGACCAGATGATGAAGGCTCCGGCGTAGAGCCAGCGCAGGTTGAATCGGTCTGCACACCAACCGATCGGGATTTGCATCAGCGCATACGACCAGAAGAAAGAAGAGAGCAGCAGGCCCTTGCTTTGCGCTGTGAGTCGAAAATCGATGGAGATCACTGGCAGGGCGAATGAAATGGCAGCGCGGTCCAGGTAGTTGATTAGCGATGCTGCAAAAAGCAAACTGACAATCGACCAGCGCTGCTTGTTAGAAGATTCCGCCGAATGCATTTTGCTAATCCATTCAAGTCTGGGACAGGATAGATCAATCGGCAGCGTCTCAACAGCAGCTTCACGAATTGCCATTCTGCGCCTGTGATCCGAACAATGTTCGAGGTCACCCACTCCCATCATTGGTTCGTAGCGCTCGTAGCGCAGACTCGATAGCAAACCTGCCCTTTTCCGAGCCTGGGAATCGGTGTAAGGGTGTTCAAATCCGCATCCCATCAGCGACAATGCAGGGGTGGAGGTTTTCTTGAGGGTCACGAGTCCACCGAAGACTATCAAGCGGTCGCTATGGACCCGGATTCCCTGATCGGTCGGGCCCTGTCGCATTACAATGTTCTGCGCAAATTGGGTTCAGATGGCATGGCTTGGTATACGAGGCGCATTCCCAGCTTGGCCGCCGAGTGGCGTTGAGGTTCGTCCCCCCGGAAATGGCGCAGGACACGCAGATGCTGGGGCAGCTTCCGAGCAGGAAGCGCGCGCCGTTGTTGCAGCAAGGCTGTCATTTGACACTCTTCCTGCAACATCCAGCCTATCGCCGTCCATCGCCAGGCAGATCAGGCCTCATCCGTATTGAGCCATGAAGTGGATTGCTTCAGGAGTGCTCCACCTCGCGGCCATCACCAGACCGCCTTCATTCTCGCGGTCCTTATCGTCCACAACGACGATTCATGCGTCCCTGCCCAAAGTCCCTGAATGGCGTCCTCAATGCTGGCGAACCCGGGTAGCTCGGATTCAGCGCACCCGCTTTCCGACACTTTCGACGCTTTCAACTCCTTCGACCTCATGTCTCATTCCATCTCAACTCGAATATGCTCTCATTTGGGTATATTCTCCGGAGACTATGCATATTCAACTCTCAGCGTTCTTCGCTTTCACGATCTTCATTGGCATCAGTCATTCCGTCTTTGCGCAACAGCCAATGACGCTTCCGAGCGCCCAAGCAGCACGACCTGAAGATACCGAAGTCTGGGAGCCGGTGCCTAAAGTGGTGAAGCCTGGTGTAAATGATGCGGCACCTCCCTCGGACGCGATTGTTCTGTTCAATGGGAAGAATCTCGACGAGTGGGTATCGGCCCAAGACAAATCGCCGGCCAAATGGTTCGTGGCTGGCGATGTACTCACCGTGAACAAGGCTGCTGGCAACATTGCAACCCGTCGGACCTTTCGGAACTATCAGCTCCACATTGAGTGGAAGATACCTGAGAACATCACCGGCACCGGTCAGGAGCGCGGTAACAGCGGCTTGTTTCTGGCATCCACCGGGCCGGGTGATGCCGGATATGAGCTCCAGATCCTAGATTCATACGACAACAAGACGTACGTCAACGGCCAAGCAGGCAGCATCTACAAGCAAGGCATTCCACTGGTTAACCCGAATCGTAAGCCCGGGGAGTGGCAAAGCTACGACGTGGTGTGGACCGCTCCCATCTTCAATGGCGACGGCTCGCTGCAGACTCCAGCATTTGTCACGGTTTTCTTTAATGGCGTCTTGGTACAGAATCATTTTGAGTCGCTCGGTGAAACTCGTTACATCGGACGACCTTTCTACAAGAAATACGATGCCGCGCCAATTAAGTTGCAGGCACACGGTGATCCGAGCGAGCCTATAAGTTTCCGAAATATCTGGGTTCGGGCACTCAATTAGCAGCCGGGTGTTTGGGCATGTCCTAGCCCACTGCCTTTTTGCAACCAGCGGGCAATCGCGGCTGACGCAGCCACGGAATAAGAACTGGCGGTGATTTTGAACGCGACATCCGGATCAAACGGAACAATCACAGATCGTCGGCGCCTTCCGGTCAGAAAGATACTATGCGAGTGCGTATTGCAGGTTTGAGCTCGGAGCGCTATGGATCGTCGGGGTTTGAGGACGGTCATCAACTCATCAACTGGAGGTTCGAGCCTGGGTGATAGCTGCTAAATGGGAAGCAGCAAGCTGCGACCAATCACTCCGGTGAGCTTGTCTTGAGCTTCCAGCGCTGAGTCACGGCTCACGGTTCCCAGAGTCCGAAGGTGATCAGCGAAGTCCCAAGCCAGATCACGCGCAACCCGGACGTTCCAGATCGCCAGCAGGCGTCCGACTCTTCCCGTGTCTTGCGCCAATTCACCTACTATCCCCGCGGCTAGAAAGTTCAAGGCAGAGGGCAGCACCGCTTCCAGCAAGACATTCACGTGTTCATAATCATCGTGCTCTGGGCTCTGAAGCGCCGGCGTCAGGTGCAACTCGTCATCGGTCTGCAAGAGTGCCAACGCCAGGTCGTGATTGATATGAGCATTCATTCCCGCCAAGGCAAACTGGATGCGATCGATACCGGCCGTGTTTCGCGCCTCGAACAAGGCATCCCATGAGCTCGCGGTATTCGCATTCTGCTCCAGTGCACCGGCAATGGCGGCAAAGTAGAATCCGGCAAAAACCACGTCAAGCCGCGTCAGCCATGCGGCATCTTCCCAACCGGTTGGCGGCGGCTGAGTGTCGATCTTCTGGGTCACCATCAAATAGAGTTTGTTAAACCACTTGAGGCCGTCGTTGCTGGGCAATAATCCATCGATACTTTGCATCACCGCAATCACGTCGGCGATCGACGCCGGGGACGCGGCAGTGACGATTTGCAGAAGTTGAGCGTCGGCGGGATTGACGTCGGGCATTGTTTGGCCCACTTAACTGAAGGTACCACTTCTTCCTTTAACCAGGTTAGAGCAGAGTTTCATTGTTGTCTCCTTACTCGGCGCTACAACTGCCCAGAATTGCTCCCATGGAAGGCGCGCACAGTTTCATTCCCCAACGCAGCATCGGAGTTGAAGCTCGGGATAGAGGTTCCCGTTTCATCACCAGCGCCTTTCCGACGAGAAGACCTGCGGCAAATGCGAAAAAAAATAGAATTAGAGACAGTCGGAACTGTCGCCTGCGTCTACCTCGTTCATTGCTCGAGGGTAGCGCCCCTCCCATTTCATGGATTACAGGCGCTGACGGCCTGCTCTGGGCGAAATTTGCAAGTTCCTCGCGGTGCGTGGCGTTCACAAATCAACCCCAAGATGTGGTTGCTTCGAAGCGCGCGTTCGATAAATTCAAACTAGAATTTCATCACTGAATGACACGTTCTGACTCTACGGTTGCTGACCAGAAGGAAGGATCACTCGACGAGGACGCCAAGTCATCTCTGACCAACAAACCGCCGCGATGGACGACTATCGATTCGATCTGCGGGCAACTCCCGGCCAAATTGACGGCCCTGTATTCGACCCGCGAGTGTCCCCGCCGTCCTGTGGCCGTGATCAAACATGCCTGCGGATCGATCTGCGGATCGTGGTCTGCTATGAGTTCGAGTTTTGTTACGCGGAGTTCCCCCTCGCGTGTATCAATCCGATGTTTCCAAATCAGCAAACAAGCAACGAGAACGAAGGCTGCAATTGCGATACTTTTCATTGGCAATCCTATTTGAGGAAGCGCGGGAGTGGCACGGCAAACCCTGGCGTGGAGCGGGACACAGGAGCAAGTGCTTTTCCTGGCGCGATGTTCTTTCTATACAAGAAGTCGCAGCCAAAAGCAGCAGTTTCGTGGTTGTCCGACGTTACTAAGGTTTGGGGGACATGAACTACGTATTTTGCGAATCAGGACGCGGATGCGGGCGAGTGAATCTGCGTCTGGAATTCGCACCGTCTACCCAATTTCCTCGCATCCAAGCGCAGGCTACTTCCGCTGGGTACAGGTTGATAACAATGGGGGTTTCGAATCACACTGCGCCCTGGGCGTTGCCTAATTCGCGCAAAGGAGGAAGGCGAAGGCTATCCCGATCCGAGGTTCCCACTCTCCGCTGACAATGGGGCTGGTTTTCCGGAGGTAACCGTGGAGGAGTCCGATCTAACCGGCGTGCCGGTTGCGCCTGGCGCGAGGGGCGGTATCCTTTTGGGGCAACTGCGGGACAATGCCAATCAGCAGCCCATCCCAAAGGGAAAGGTAACGATCCGCGACGCTGAGGGGCGCGATGCGTTGGTCGAGGTCACCACCAATGAAGAGGACCGCTTCCGGTTCGCTGGCCCGAGCAAACCATTACAAATCTCGGCAGCCGCGCCCGGATGCCTGACAAGTCGCTATGGGAAAGGCCGGACGCTAACTCTTTCCCCCCGACGAGCGCCGCACCATAGTCATCGAGCTTGCAGGTAAATGATCTTCTGAGGTGGATGCTGCTGGCACACTTCGGGAAGGACGAAAATCCGAAGTCGCAATTCCCAAAATCAGGGAGGAGACTCTTGCAGAGATGGGTAGGCACAACCCGCTCGCGGGTCAGTTTCTTCATGAACAGGTGCAGGAAGCGGGGCTCATTCGCTACAACGGTGAGCTTGAAGTCAGCGTTGTTCTCCACGATTAGAAAGCCTACAATGACAAGTGGGAGGTTGCCACCTTCTCCTCTTTCAGGTCTTCTGATCTAAGCCAGTCCATCTGAAGTTCTCCCACCTTAGGTTTTTCAAAGAGAGAGGTAAGAACCAATGCCTTTTCAAGCGATTCTGGACGAGGTCGATCAACTCCACAGTGTCAGCACTCGACTTGAGGGACTGGCGGAGCACCATCCGCCTGTGTCAGAGGCACTCGTAATAATTGCCGGAAATGTTCGCAATACTGCGACGATATTGGCGGTGCTCGTCGCCACTAAGTTTCCAAAGCCGTTCTGAGTTACACGAAAAGACTGCATGCACCAAGGTCGTTCTGCGGACACTAGTTTCGGACATGCTAAGAAGCAGAAGTCACGGCGGCGGCATCAAAGGTAGGCGGCACTATGCGAAAGAACCTAATCGCTCCGATTCCACAAACTACTCCGGCTCCCGATGAGAGCTGGCTCGACTTCGACGAGGCGGCCTTGCTCGAGGTCACATCGGAAGATAAGGAATATCCCGTCGGGTCCGTATTGGTGTCGGGGGGAACACAGGGCCGGCGTGCCGCCGGTTCTGGTGCCAAACCATCCGCCTAATTTTCGATCAGCCGCAAAGCCTCAGACGCATCTTGCTCGTCCTCGAGAAAGCAAAAACTGAGCGCACGCAAGAGTTCGTGTTGCGCTGGTCTGCGGACGAAGGGCGCTCGTTTCGAGAAATTGTGCGGCAGCAATGGAATTTCAGTCCTCCTAACACAATCCGCGAGGTTGAGGAATTTCAAGTTGCACTCTCGGCTGTCGCCGTTTTTGAATGGGTCATTGTGCCTGACATCAGTCGAGGAGCGGTTCGCGCCTCGCTCACGAGTCTGCGCCTGTCTTGATAGGCCGCTGCCCGCTGCGAAATTGGTCGTCAGGACTGATGACCAGGCGAAGGTAAGCCTCTGGTTTAATGGAAAGTGGGCCGCATCCATAAACTGACACCCCAGCTGCACAAAGCTCCGCAACCGCCTTTGTCACACGCTGCAACTCCTGCTTCTACGACTACATACGGTTAGCAATCCGCCCTGAACGAAGGGAAGAACACTGGCCGCTTGAGAATTTGCTGATCAAGTGGCGACGTCACGCTGACTGTGGATTCAATCCGTCGACCCGTCAACCAGGTGTTTGCTCTGACACTTACGTTCGTTGGACGCAAGTTCATTCGCCGGTTTCGCCTGGTGTTTGCCTCGCCGGGAAGAATGCAGTTTTCAACCGCGTGTGCAATTCTGACCAGAATCCGGATTTCCCGCCATGGGACAATGCTGCCACTTGAGCACGAGACCCTGTTTGTCTCCCTGCCGCTCCCAAGGAGGACTTATGTGGATTTTGTCGAAGCATTTCAAATGGTCACAGGCCCACGCCGAACTGGAAGCCTTAATTCTGGAACGAACAGCGGAACTGCAGAACCTTTCTCAGAGATTGCTTACGGTGCAGGATCAGGAGAGGCGAAAATTGGCCCGCGACTTGCACGACAGCACGGGCCAGACCTTAACTGCGCTGAAAATGAGTCTGTCACTACTGCAGGAGAACTGCATGGAGGCCCCGGCAACGCTGGCGATGGTTTCCGACGTTGCCCTGCTGGCGGATCAAGCCATCGAAGAGATTCGGACTATATCGTACCTGCTACATCCTCCATTATTGGACGAAGTGGGTTTTGCGTGCGCAGCCGAGTGGTATATCGAGGGGTTCGCCAAGCGGAGTGGTATTGAGATCAAAGCCGACATCGTGAATTCGCACGCGCGGCTACCCAAGCGGATCGAGATGGCTTTGTTCCGTGTGTTGCAGGAGAGCTTGACCAACGTACATCGCCACTCCGGCGCTTCGAAAGCCAGCATCCAATTCCAGCACGAAGAAAATGCAGTGATTCTGGAAGTGCACGATTTTGGGAAGGGCATACCCGAAGAGCGTTTGCGGTTGCTTTCTGGATTGGGCGGGGGAACCGGTGTTGGTTTGGCTGGAATGCGCGAGCGCTTGCACGAATTGAACGGCAGACTGGAAATAGAGTCGGATGGTCATGGAACTACAATGCGGGCGATCGTCGCACTGTCTGCGGTAACTGCATCCTCTCGACTCGATGATTTCCGTCAAATGACTGTACCCCCCATTCACAGAGGCACACAGCCGCTTCCAGGTTGCTGTATTTGCGATTGCCCTGTTCCCCTTGAGACCAGTAATACAGATGAGAACGGGCAGGCGGTTCACGAGGAGTGCTATGTCCTCAAGGTCTGCGCTGCGAGGGAGCTTCGCCCCGACCGGGCATCTACATCGCGCCCCGCAAACAGGCGTGCGATCACCCAGCCAGGCAAAGCCAAGATGCCAGCGGATTGGCAGTCGCTGAAACCCACGCCGACCGGCCCGCGTCCAACAGTGCTCGTGCAGCGAGCGGAGCGCCTTCCCTGGCCCAAGCGGCCGTGGAAGGTGGACGTAGCAGCATTTGCTGCCGTCCTCGTGTTAAGTTGCTGGATTGCCTACAGCGGCCACCACGCGGCTTCGTCCTCGGGATCTTTAGAGATGAGGAGAACGACTGCCCTCGAGGAGCAAGTATCCCGACCACTCGAAAATCCGATGCTGTCGCAGTACAAGGCCAAAGCGCACACCGCGCCAATTCCAGCAGAAGGGGCCAGGACTGCCAGACCCCGCCAGCCGGTGGGGCTCGCGGAGCCGGAAGTTGTTCACATCGGAGAAGATGTGACGGTGCGCTACTTCACGGCCAAACTCGCAGCTCATCGAGGTTCCGCCGGACAGTATCAAGTCCTTCACATGGGAGAAGATGTGACGGTGCGCTATTTCACACCCGTCGGTGGTAGTACGACAAACTAGGCTAAATATGTCCTGAATTATGGCTCCTAGGTGTCGCGAAATCGCCTAGTTGTTCAAAAATCGCCATCCCTAACAGCGGGGTCAAGCACGATCTGAGCACACCACTCCATGCGCTCGGAGCAGAGCGCCATTTCGCTCTCGTGGTGGGTTTGCGCTTTCCCACCTGGCCCCGCTCTTAATCGTTGGGGGCCGGAACTCAGTCTGACCCAACCCACTTCGATCACAACTTGCGATCATGATTACTTCTTCGAACTCCCTTCCTTCAAGGGAGCGGGGTGCCCAATCATTACGCCGGCGATCTACACCAGCAGTGGCCTTCCAACCCGCGAACGCCGCACGGCGAAGCCACAGCTGTATCGGTCCGTGGGCGAACTCCTTCACGTTGACAGCGGGAGCCGAGAGCGGGAGCCACATCTTGGATGGACCGATTCGTCGTGCAGCATTAGCGGCGGTTATCAAGTACGAGCCCGAGTCCAAACCCGACGAGCACCGTCCCCGTCGCCCGGTCGAGCGTTTGAGCTACGTGCGGCCTACGCAACCACAGCGAAAGCGGACGAGTCGCAAGGGTAAGCAGACAGAACCAGAGGATACCTTCAGTCGCGTGAATGGCCGCAAGCAGCATGCTGAACCGGATCACGGCGACTCCGGCGGGAATGAACTGCGGCAGGAACGTAACGTAGAAAACGCCAACTTTAGGATTGAGAAGGTTGGTTAGGAGCCCGCGAACGAACCACCTTGGCGCGCTGGCGCTGACATGGTTTACAGGTACGGGAGGTGACGCGGAGTCAGACATCGGGGAAGCCGACTGGTGTTTGCGCAGCAGCATCTTCATCCCGAGAAAGATCAGATAGCAAGCGCCCGCCATGCGCAGAGCCCAGTAGGCGACTTGGGAGGCCGCGAGCAGCGCCCCCAGTCCAACTGACGCCGCAAGCCCCCAGGTCAAAAGGCCAAAGCAGATGCCGACGGCAGCGAGCATTGCTCGCCGTGACCCTTCCACCGCTGCGGTCCGCAGGACGAGAGCGGTGTCGAGCCCCGGCGTAATCGTAAGGAGCCCAGCAGCTAGGGTGAATGACAGCAATAAGTGGTAAATCGTCACATGCGCTCCCGAAACAGACTCCTACCTGTCCGCCAACCTCACAATCTTAAATCCTAGCCCAAGCGAGTTAAGCGCTTGTGGGGAATAGCCTCGGAGCCAGTAGCGGTTGCCGCCTAAACACCAAAACCAAGAAACCGATGCACCTCTGGGCTCACAAGGCCCACGTGTGCGTACGACAGAAACTCAGCAAGTTCAAAAACTGAATCGGAGATAAAGAAACTGGAACCGCTCTTGGTTTGAGAACTTTAAGAACGCAGCTACCAAGTCGTCATCGGGGCACGCCGGTTGCGTCCTGCCAAGATGGCCAAACTGGACGTGAAACAAATCTGCCCGACACATTGCAACGGCAACAAACAGGCTGAATAAGCTCAACTTAAGGAATATTCTCAGTGACGCTTTGTGCTCTACGAGGCGCGACAAGTAGTTTGCGGATGCCGTAGATGCCAGGGATCATGGGCAGGATTGCTGTGTACATTCCGGGAAAGTAGTAATGCCCTGTCACGCGAAACCAGAAATTGGGCAAGTTCTGCATGAGTTGGCCCCGCCCGACGATGGCCTGAACTGACGCAGCGACTGCTGGCTGCACGTCCGGCTTGAGGAGCGGGAAAAGGAAGTGTGTAAACTCCGCGACGCCTGGACCGATAAAAATGAAGCACATAAGAAATCCTGCGATAGGAACTCGCTTGAAGAGCCCAAGCGCCGTCAGGGTGTACAGCACGGGACCGACAAAGACAAAGATCATAAGGTAGGAGTTAACGCTCCAACTGATGTTGTAGAGGCGGCTCATGGCGGGCGCAAAGCCGGTGAGATATTCCTCAATCAAGTGGACCTGGAGTCCAGCGACAGTGAGCAGAAACGCTGGCAAGACTATCGCTGGCGGCAAAGGATGTCGGAGATACGTCAGGCTCCACAGGATAAAGGCGGCGCTGCCCGAACCGCCGACGATGACGACCGGAGGCCAACCGATATAGCGATAACCGGCCAGCATTGCACCGAGCAAAAAGATGGCCGCGATCGCCATGCTGCTAATTTGTATGGGGAACCGGGTTTCGCCTAACTGCACGTGCTCCTCCTGTACAGCCATCATCACAACTCAGCTAGCGGCCAGTTCGAGTGGCACGTTTGAAGCGGCACACACCATTGCCTGTTTTATGCTAGTCACCTTGAGTATGGCAATCCCTCACATCCAACGAGAAAAACGCCCGAACGCTACAAATCCCGATAGCAAGAACAGGATGACCGGCCCCGGAAACGATTCGTGTCCACGCAGGTGAAAGCCAATAGCCAGCAACATCATGGTTGCCAGTCCGAGCGCGGCCCACGGGCTTAGAAATGGCGCCACGCCGAACGCCAGCGGCAGGACGATGCCGAGGCCTCCAGCAAGTTCAGCGATACCGGTGAAGGTCACAAGTCCGGGCGGGACACCGGCCGATCCGCGCCTTTCCGTGTATGCATTGAACTTTTCATGAGCGAAAAGTTTCAGCCCGCCGAGGGCGATGAATGCGACTGCCAAGAGTCCCTGGACGATCCATAGGGCTAAGTTCATACGGGTGTTTCCTTTCTTGCTTGTATTTGCCACACATTTTTGTTCTGGACTTCTTCATTCTGGACTTCGATCTCGCACGCTGCTGGCTTCTACTGCCCTCGACGGAGCCAAGAGGTTCTCAGGGTTGATCAGCTTTTCCTCACCCACCAATTCATCCAAGCCGCAAATTAAAATCCATCCAGCCCTTTAATCTCATGCAGTCAGGTTGCGCTCCTGCGCATCGGACACAACGCAACTGAACAGAGAAATCCCATCGCGGCGTGATCGACTGGTCCGATCCGATTCAGGTCACCGGTGACGACCGTTTCGGGGTATCTGGCACTGCGCCGACCAGAAAGGCAGCTGCAACCGCCATCCTGTCGATACAGCCGGGTAATCGGCCTTGGATTGAGTACTCTTACTGCTACTGCACGAATTGTGCCTGCTACTCATTCTCGGTTAAGGTCCTGTCGCGGCGGCGCGTCTGCTCCAATTCGCTCACGTTCCGGACATTGCAGCCTAAGCAGAAGACCGCGCAGGGGCGCGATTCGTGACAGGGTTGCAGGGTTGCCTAATTTGGAGGGGCAGGCAACCCAGGCAAGTGCGCGAGCTTTTCAGGATTGGTCAGGATGTAGATCGCGTGGATACGTCCTTCGCCGGCACCTAGAGTCAAAACCGAGTGCGGCTTCCCGTGGAAATAACTGACTACACCAAGTTCGCCGTTAAGCTCCATCACGCGGCGGACGAGATTGTTCGGCACGATCTTTTGGAGGCCACCGAATATTCCGCGGGCTACGTTGTCGGCGCCCTGGATCAGATTGGGCACTGCGATCGCCTTACCTCCACCATCGGAATGAAGCACGACATCACTTGAAAGCAAGGCAACCAGTCCCTCCATGTCGCCGTCGCTGGTGGCTTTGAGAAAGCGTTCGAGCAAGTCGCTGTTCTTTTGCGAGGATGTTTTGAAGCGTGGACGTATCGCGCTGACGTGCTGTTTAGCGCGGCTGAGAATCTGGCGACAATTAGCTTCACTCTGACCGAGGACAGCGGCAATCTCGGAGTACTCATAATCGAAGACTTCGCGCAGAAGGAATACCGCTCGTTCAATCGCAGTCAGGCGTTCCAGCATGACTAGAAACGCCATGGAGAGTGATTCATCGACCCGTATGATTTCAAGCGGATCGCTGCCTGGACCCGTAATGACCGGTTCGGGAAGCCACTGGCCCACGTACTCCTCGCGTTGAACCCGCGCGGATTGCAGTTGGTTGATGCACAAGCGACTGATGATGGTGACCAGAAATGCTCTCGGTGATCGAATCTCTACATCAGGGGCTTGCTGCCACCGGATGAAAGTTTCCTGCAGCATGTCCTCGGCGTCGACCACGCTTCCCAACATACGGTATGCAACAGAGAAGAGCAGGCTCCGGTACTGATCGAAACTTGCCAACCGGATCGGGATTTCTGCATCGTCAGGCATATTTCGCCAATCGCATCGCGATCATCTCTACTCTGCAATATTTTCCTCCAACCCATGCTCGAGGTGAAGAAGTTCAACTGTGCGGCTGCGCACGTACGAAGATCAGATTTTATATTCCTAGACCAGAGGGCTGTCTGTTTTGTGACAATCCGCCTGATTGGAATTGCGGGCACTTTTTCCCACAGCCCTAAACAGGTGCGAAATCGCATGCGCAGGATACGCGAGCGAGTGCTGGCGCTCGCTTTATCGACGCGACTGCTGGGACCGCGCGGAGAAGAGCGGGGAAGACGCCAGTATCGGAACTCCTCAGCTGGACGCGAAAAGTGATGAATCAGGCGAAGCGAGTACTGGCGCGCCTGGACCTTTCAGTTGTTCCCGCCTGGTCGCCGTGGATAGCGAAGAGCGCCGCGATCTCTTCGGGCCCAGCGTGTCGGCGGCGCGAAGTTGCTTCCCGAGTGGATCGAACACCAGACAGTTCCGCCTCATGGCGCTTAGTTGCATCGGAGCGCGAGCGGGTCGGCTCTCTAACTGGAGCGGTCTCTTGGGGACGATTTCAACGGAAGCGGAGGGCGGAAGGCGATGCTCCCGTGATTGTTCAAAAGTGGGGAGCGCCACTCCCCTGGCCTATTCTTGACAACCTGCAAGTTCAAGCCCGCTCAGGGAGAGGGAACTATAATGGGCGTTCTACATCGGTGCATAGGAAAGGAAGGATGATGGCACATCATAAAGAGGATCGGCAGTGGGATGCCACCGGGAACAACAGCTCAAGCAACAAGCTCAGCCGTCGGAGTTTCTTGGAAAGGGGGTCAGTAACTCTGGCCGTGACGGCAGGCCTCCCAGTGATTGCGGCGGCACAACAAACGCGAGATATGAGCCGCGACACTCACACCGGAGTGAACGAGATTCAGCCCGGGCCGATTAACAAGACTCTCGATTCCTCCGAGCCCGACTCCGTCTTCCCTCCTGAAACCGACTCTGGCGGACAGCCTCCTTTTAAATATCCGTTCAGCTACGCCCACAAACGTGTCGAGGCCGGAGGTTGGACGCGCCAAGTGACGGTCCGCGATCTCGCCGTCTCGAAGAAAGTGGCCGGGGTCGAGATGCGATTGATCAAGGGAGGAATTCGCGAGTTGCATTGGCATGTTGGTGCGGAGTGGGCTTACATGGCCGCAGGAACGGCCCGCATTACCGCGGTCGATCAGCACGGCCGGGCGTTTGTGGATGACGTTAACGCCGGGGACCTCTGGCTTTTCCCGGGCGGAATTCCTCACTCGATTCAGGGCGTCGGCCCCGATGGCTGCCAGTTCATTCTGGTATTCGACGACGGTAACTTCAACGAATTCGAAACCTTCCTTTTGACAGACTGGATGCACCACACGCCCAAGGAGGTCCTGGCGAAGAACTTCCAGGTGCCGGAGTCGACTTTCCAGAATGTGCCTCCGCACGAGTTGTTTATCTTTTCGCGCGATCTGCCACGCCCGCTCGCGGAAGAACAGAAAGAGGTCTATGAAGGTACTGGGCCCGTGCCAAATACCTTCGCATTCTTTGCCCACAAAATGCAGCCCACCAAGGTAAGCGCTGGTGGGAGCGTAAAGATTGTGGACCGGAAAAATTTTCCTGCGACCAATATTGCCGCCGCAATCGTGACCTTGAAGCCCGGCGGCTTGCGCGAACTCCACTGGCACCCCAATGAGGATGAGTGGCAGTACTATGTGACAGGAACGGGGCGCATGACAGTGTTTTCCGCCGGCGGACACGCGCGAACGATGGACTTCCACGAGGGCGATGTAGGATACATCGAGAAATCAAAGCCGCATTACATTGAAAATCTCGGTGATACCGATCTGGTGTTCCTCGAGGTGTTCCCCACCCCGGACTACCAGGACATTTCACTCGCGGAGTGGCTGGCCCACACTCCTTCCCGACTCGTAGATCAACACCTCGGGACCGGTGAGGATTTCCTGCGCACGGTCCAGAAGAAGGAGATGGTGATCACTCCGGAATAGTCGGGAGCAGTGCAAACAACGTATTTGCGGCCGTAACCAGTTCAATTCAGTGGTCGTTTGCGATTCAGGCAGCTAGTACAATTCTGCCTTCCAGTTCTATGATCGCCCTGTCGCCAATGTTATTAACCGTCTGAAATTTTGTAACAACTACGGTCTGTTCTCCGCCGGCTGCCAACATGGGAGCTACAATAATGTGCTTTGGTGTCGGTGCATCAGGAGGGTTCTATGTGCATTCCCCGCCTTCTAGTTCTCTCGTCGCTGTTGTCGGTAGGCGTTGCGCCGATTGCGGCGCAGTCCTCGCTGGACGCGAATCCCCAGCCCGGTATTCGCCTCGACCAAATCATTCCTCCGCTTGAGTTTCGCAGGCCCCTTCTTCCGCTCGGGCTCCAACCGCGTTTTCACTCGGACGGAATCGGCCTATCGGACCAGCGTTACGTTCAGCTCCGAGCAGGCGAGCAGAGCGACGTCACCTGTTATTCCATCGGGAGCTATCGCGTCACTCGCGACGATCCAGAGTCCGACTCGACGAGTCCTGCGGGCTATTCCACATGCCAACCCGTCTCTCAGTTTCAGCTGAAAGACGCTGGGGGGTCGCCCGTGCAATCGAGCTTTCCATAGGTGTTTCAGTGAGGTGGGAATTCGTCAAACTAGCCGTGCAAAGACCGGTGGCCAATAGGTTCCACGAGGTGTGGTTCTATGCGAAAAACACTCCCACTCGCCTTAGTCTGCGTCTCCTGTATCATGCTCGGACAAGATCAACGAATCAGGCTGGACGGACAAAAACAACGGTCAAATGTATGCAGCTTGCATGTTGCGAACGACGTATTACGTTACGAGCGGGGGTGCATGTCAGGCCAAGTCGATGCCGAACGGAGCGGGAAGGAAGATGTTTTCGTCGTCAATGCCGGTCCGGTGTTTCCGTTCAAAGACGTTAAGATCGTCGGCCTGCCCGAAGACCTCATTCTGAGCGGTTTACACCCTTCTCCCGAAATTCCGAATGCTGCAAGATAACACCATGCATCTACTCCTCCGTGCGGTCAGCATCTTCCTCGTCGTAAGCCTAGTCACGGCTGTCAGTCCGATCTCCGCCGAAGCTCGGCCCTCGGAGCAACACACCGAGCGCCCGGCCCCGCCGACGCGTGATCCCCACACTCCCGGCTATGTCATAGCCGAGGAACTGGCCGACGGCTCTACGCCCCCCGCGAACGTGGACGGCAGTTTCATCATCGGCCCCACCCACGATGTTCCTCCCGAGATGTCCGCCCAGAGCAGCGTCCCGAAGGGCACGGTGATTGAATTCACCATGAGCTCGGCGCAGAGCAAAATCTATCCGGGCATTGCGCGCGACGCCAACACTTTCGGAACGGTGGATCCGGCTGACCCCGCGGAGCTCGTGGTGACCACAAGCCATCCCGCTCCCTACACGCGGAGAGTAGCCGTTTATGTCCCGAGGCAGTACGTCGCCGGCAGCATCGCGCCGTTCATCGTCGGAGCCGACGGCCCCGACCCGCTGCTCTTTTCTGTTCTAGACACCTTGGTTGCCCAACACAAGGTCCCGGCAATGATTGCAATTTCCATCGGCAACGGAAGCGGGGACGCGCAAGGCAGTGAACGCGGTCTTGAGTACGACACCATGTCCGGAGTCTACGCGGAGTTCGTGGAAAAGGAAGTCCTGCCTCGCGTCGAAGCCGAGGCTCGAGTGAAACTCACCAAGGATCCTAGTGGCAGGGCAACCATGGGCGGCAGCTCCGGAGGCTCCTGTGCCTTGATCATGGCCTGGTATCATCCAGAGCTATATCACCGTGTGCTCACCTATTCCGGAACATTCGTCAACCAGCAGTGGCCTTCCAACCCGCGAACGCCGCACGG
>Ga0210398_10000540_pt1 | contig 42653 bp, 40 predicted proteins | sample IncBWC4OmetaG_FD_161047 | JGI IMG/M metagenome (GOLD analysis project Ga0210398, IMG submission 161047) | Forest soil microbial communities from Barre Woods Harvard Forest LTER site, Petersham, Massachusetts, United States - Inc-BW-C-4-O | ecosystem: Environmental > Terrestrial > Soil >...
AAGAGTTATTTTATCGGGAAATGTTCGAGTCATTCCTTGGCGTTGACTGAGCGGCACTCCTTCATAGAGTCCAAGGAGTGTTTGATCCTGCCGCAATTGTAGTTTTTGACGCTGTTCTAGTGTAGGTATGTCTTCATAGAGAATGGCGATATTTTTGATATTCTTAACATGCTCTCCAGGCAGTTCCTCAAGTGCCTGGTTAATCAAAACCTGAAATTGCTCATCACTGACTTCAATCATGGGTGATTAACCAAGCTTTAAGTCAGGATAAATAGTTCTGGTGACTGCGTCGATTTCATGACGCAATTGGGGGAACGGTACGCCTTCTCGGGCCGACACTCCTTCGAATATCCAGAACAGACGTTCTGAATAGCTAAATCCACACGCCGGCGGCATGCCGTATTCCAGCATCTCGACAAAATCAATATCAAGCATCATAGCTTCATCGTCACCTTGATCACGGAGTTGTTGCTGTTCACGAAAGCGCTGCAGTTGTTCTAAGGGATCATTCAGCTCAGAGAAATCGTTGGTAAGTTCACTGCCGGCGATAACTGCTTGGAAACGCTGAGTGGTCTCCGGCCGATCGGCATTAGCTTTAGCAAGCGGACTTATAAATAGCGGCGTGTTAACAAGCCAGATCGGTCCGGCAACGTCTTTGCGGATATTCTTCCAGAGCTTGTCTATGCCACGGGCTTTGTTGTCAGCCTGCTCAATCTCAAGTTTATGCTCGGCCAGCGCTTTCTTAACATCCTCGAGGGAGCAAGTAAAAATATCCAGGCCATAATGTTTCTGGATGGTTTCGGCATAGTCCCAATGTTCCCACTTTTTACTTAAGTCAATTTCAAATTTACCAAGCTTAAACTGCAACGTTCCAAATGTCTGTTCTAAAACATATTTCATGAGCTCTTCCATGAAATCAATACCCTGGATCCAATCTGCATACGCCCAGTAAAATTCCATGGCAATGTGTTCCGGTAAGTGTTCATCAGAGTAATTCTCATTGCGAAACCGCGGACCGATATCATATACCTTTTCAAAACCGGCACCTATCAAGCGCTTGAGTGGTAACTCATGACTGATACGAAGATAAAAATCTTGATCAAGAGCATCCATATGCGTCACAAATGGATTAGCATCGGCGCCACCAGTTGTGTGCTCTAGGACCGGAACATTCACCTCGATGAAATCATGCTTATTCAGGAAATCACGAGTCGCTTGCCAGAACCGGCTGCGCCTCACAAACCGTTCACGGACATCAGTGTTGACGTTCATATCCACATAACGACGACGTAAGCGTTCTTCTTTGTTGGTGAAACCCTCATGGCTTACCGGCATCGGTCGGAGTGACTTGGTTAAGAGTCTTAGTTCCTGGACTTCTACAGAAACTTCGCCGGTCTGTGTCTTAATAACTTGACCGTGGGCTTCTACGAAATCACCACCATCAAGTAACGGTAGTTGCTCAAAGCCAAGCTGACCGTTGGGAGCGTCCAATCCGGCAACTTTATCTTGCCCCATAAAAAGCTGCACCTGCCCGCTTTGGTCCCGGATAACTACAAAAGCAATCTTGCCAAATTTGCGGATATTTACAATCCGCCCTACTACGCTAACAGACTGCCCCTCCAGCTCACTAAACTTTTCAGTGATGTCAGCTAGAACATGCGTGCGCTCAGCCTGTGCCGGAAATGGGTTAACTCCAAGCTGCTTCAGCTCATCCAGTTTTCTAAGACGCTCATCGCGCAATTCTTTTAGCGTTGCCATGCTGAATTAAGTGTACCGCAAGTGAACGATTTAGCCGATGCTGATAATCTTGTATGTGCTTGTGTCGGCCGGAGTAGCAATTTCTACCGTCTCCCCGACTTTTTTACCAAGCAAGGCCTGGCCAATTGGTGACTCATCAGAAATTTTGCCACTGAGCGGATCGGCCTCGACAGTACCAACTACTTGAAATTCTTTGGTCTTGCCAGCATTTTTTAACTTCACTGCTGAGCCAAGTTGCACTTTACTATCACCACGTGGCTTCTTAATAATTTCCACGTTTTGTAGGATATTTTCGATATCAATAATACGAGTCTCGTTGCGATCTTGTTCCGCTCGAGCCGATTGATATTCAGCATTCTCGGCGAGATCACCTAATTCGCGAGCAGTCTTAATAGCGTCAGCGATACCAGCCCGCTTGGCAATCAATCCATCAAGCTCTGTCTTCAATTCATTAACACCAGCTTGAGTCAATCGAAACAATTTCTTCACAGCAATACCTCCTTACTAGCGTATTGTGATCACCCGCTACCTTATTAGATCCATCAATTTCTGTCTGGCGATTATTATAGCAACGCTTAGGCGTCAATACCTAACGTTTTTAGTAATTGCTCAAGTTTCACCTGTTCAGCCGCTTGAGCCGTGCGCCGTTTCCACTCATAGGTATCGCTACTGACAGTCTTGTCACTTATCACCACGCGGTGAGGAATACCTAGGAGATCAGCATCAGCGAGTTTCTCTCCCGCTCTAGCATCACGGTCATCATATAGTACTTGAATGCCAGCAGCTGTCAAGCGGTCATAGAGTTCATCAGCCTGCTTAACAGTCTCAGGCTCTGTGCCAAGCCGGGCCAAATAAACTTTAGCAGGTGCTACGGCTTCCGGCCAGACTAAGCCTTTATCATCAGCAAAATGCTCTGCAATCACACCCATAAGTCGGGTAATACCAAGACCGTATGAACTAAGGAAAACCGGCTGCTCATTGCCAGATTGATCGTTGAAATGAAGACCCAACTGCTGAGCTTTGGTAGAGCCGAAATTAAATATATTACCAACCTCAGCTGCTTTTACCTCTTCAAGTTTGCTCTTCTCCAAGCCAAGCTGTGTGAGCACTTCGTCAGTATAAACTTCCTTATTTACTGCGAGCCTCTTGTCTCTACTGACATAAATTGTATCCTCGCCAGCATCAGTAAGAGTTTGAAATTCATGGCTAAATTGAGTAAATGCTCCGCCTGAAGCATAGGTTAGATAGGTTATATCACCGAGCCCAACTCTTTCATAAACTCGCAAATAGGCGTCAATGGTGCGATCGTAAAATTCTTGTAGCTCTTCTTCGCTACGCGAAAATGCATATAAGTCCTTCATAACAAATTCACGACCACGCATAATACCGCTCTTTGCTCGTAATTCATTACGTAGTTTCGTTTGAAATTGATAAAGCGATGTTGGTAAGTCACGATAACTCGATATATAATTTTTCATCATGTTTGTAACTGGTTCTTCGTGCGACCAGGCCATACCAACTGGAGTACCGTTTTTAAGCGTACTCTTAAACCAGACATCGACCTTTTTATCATCCCAACGATCAGTTGTTTCCCACAGTTCTTTACGCTGTAAGCTTGTCATGATTAATTCAAGAGAACCCAGGCCGTTCATCTCTTCTCTGACAATATTTTTAATATTCTCAAGCACTGCTAGGCCGAGTGGTAAATATGCATATACTCCAGCCATTTCCTTATAGATATAACCAGCTTGAATTAATAATGCCGCATTACGTGCTGTTTCATCAGCAGGTACGGTTTTGCTCGTCTTAGTAAAAAGTTGTGAGACCCTCATGTTTTATCCCCTAATATTCAACCTATTGTAGCATCATGTAAGACACGCGTTCCGATGGATGCGCCTTCCTCGTCAACTCCCTTCAAGACATTAAGAAAGTCATGCTGAGGACTTGCAATACGAGTGACAACCCCGCTTTGGGCTGCCAAAAAAGCCGCATCAAGCTTGTATTCCATTCCGCCAGTGCCTAAATTGCTTTTGCCATCGCACTGACGTACCAAATAATCTCTGTCTCTACTGTGTATCTCTGGCTGAACAGCACCGTCCAGCATGAACCCTCCGACTGCTGTAAAGAGAGCGAGACTAATCTGTTGGTCAGCAAAATCTTCTGCTGCAAGTTCTTCTTTTAGAGCCACCATTCCTCTTGCAGCTAAAAAATCATTATCAACTCCTGGTTTTTTGACTCGCTTCCCATTGCCTTCTTGCTGGCTACTTTGTGTTGTTTCATACTCTTCATATAGCTCAAGCTCAAAAACATTTTCTTGATCATTTTCATTGATAATATAAACAATACCAAGACCAATACCGTGCAGTAGTGTCCGCATGAGAACCGATCCTTGTTTCATTTGATCGTGATTTGCGAGTACCTGTATGCCGACAATACGGTGAGCAATTAGTGCTTTTTTCCAGGCTTTACTAATCTCGTCCGTACCGGCACCTGCCAACTCTTGAGCTCCAAACTCTGAGGTGTCAATTCCTTCGCTTTCTAGATAGGCTTTCCCTGATACAGCTGCACCTGAAGTAAAAATAACAGGGGAAAATTGCTTATTTACCACAGCTATTTGCTCGGCATAAGTTGCGATTTCTTCATGTTTTATTTCGCCGGTCTGTGCGTCAGCAACTAAGTCTGAACCAAACTTCAAGCCAGCGATACCTCTCTCAAGGGTGCTCTCTACGTTACTCATAAACTTATTATAACATTAACGCATAAAAACTGCAAAATATAAGTAGACAAAGGCGATGCCGTTCTTAAGGGCGTGCAATGTCATGTTCGCCCATAGGCCTCCGGTCTTCTCGCGTAAATAGAGTAGAAAAAGACTGAGTATAAAGGTATCGATTGCGCCTACATAAAAGGGACCGGCAGCTCCACCCTCTGGTAAATGACCTATAGCAAATAACGCACTCGTAGCAAGCACCGCTATAATTTTTGGTAGATTTTTTTTGAGGCTGCTATACAAAAAACCCCGAAAGAGAATTTCTTCAGCTATAGGAGGAAGAATCACCAGACTTATAAATGTAAGTGTCATTTCTCCTATACCGCTGACGCTATTAAAGCCAAGCTGCTGTTTCTCCTTTATATTAAGCCCGGGAATTAAAGAGCCAAGCAGCGTCAGAATAATAAAATCAACAATTAAGTACGGCAGAAATATTGCCAGCCCGTACAGCGGATCGGTCCAACGTGGCGCCCGCAGACCAATCGCGCGTAAGCCATCTTTATAGCGGCGGACGAACAAGTAAACACCTAAGACAACTAACGCCTCGGCAAATAAAACAAAGAGGAACTGAGCAACTATTGAATTATCTAACCAGTTTAAAAGCTGTTGATCTGTCCAATGTTTTGGATAGCGGTAGTAAGATAATAAAACCCCGCTCAAAAGTTGGGCACCAAAGAAGATAATACCTGCGAGACAGACGCCGACTATAGGGTTCCAGCCCGCTACTAAGGACGGGGTTAAGCTCTCTTCGCTCACATCCGGCTTTACCGTGCGCGTAATCTTCTTTGGAGAGGGCTTCGATACTTTAGTAGTAGCGTTTGACATCAGCTATGGTAATTAGTACGAACAAAAAGAGCAGTACAATAATGCTCGCTAAGTTAATTGCTTCCTCTCGCTGAGCCGATAGCGGACGCTTGAGGGCCCGCATAATGAGCGTTATATATAACTTGCCTCCGTCAACCACTGGTATCGGTAAAATGTTCATAAAGGCCAATACGAGTGATATATAGGCCACAATGAATAATACAAACTGATAGCCGAGAGCGGAAGAAGTACGTAAAATCGCAAAAATGCCAACTGGTCCTGTCAAGTTAGCAGTCGCAGCAGTTTGACCATTATGACGAGCAGCTGTGTTATGGGTCACCGCCCCAGCAACTAAGCTGCCGAGTCCCGCAATTGTGTGCCCTAAGCCCTGAATAGTTAGCCATATTAACTGCGCGCCGACACCAAGCGACACTAACGGCGCAGACCAGGTAGAGCGATGTAAGTTAAGCTGTTGCGTAGCCACGCCAAGCTCATAACTAGCATTGGGCTTTAGGAGATGAACATACACCTGCTTTGACGTACCAGCCCGTACATATTGAACAAGAGCTGTTTTACCAGCAAAGCGTTTAGTAATAGTGGGTAATGTCGTGGAATTAGTAATGGGCGTAGGATGTGTACTATGCGGCAGACCAATGTATGTTAGCTCGTCACCAACATGCAATCCAGCTTTGCTGGCAGGTGAACCTGCCACCACTTCATTGATAATTACCTTCTGGCTCACCAGCTTACTATCACTCTTGACCGTAAATTGATTATTAACCAGCTGAGGCATACCGATAAGCGCGAGTAGCACAAACAGTACCAAACCTACGATAAGGTTCATAGAAACTCCGGCTAAAAGTATCTTGGTTTTAGCTGCTAATGTGGCGGCGCCAAACGTGCCAGGCTCCGTATCGCTATCGTGTTCCCCTTTCAGCCTTACAAAACCACCAAGCGGCAAAGCATTAATGCTAAATACCCATCCTGCTTTGGTTTTGTGGCTATATAATCTGGGCGGAAAGAAGATACCGAACTCTTCGATATCAACACCATTACGGCGCGCGGCTATAAAATGTCCAAATTCGTGGACAACAATCAAGCCGATAACTAAAACAAGTCCAAGGACTAGTAACAAAACTGACATTCCTCTTATTGTACCAAAGATTTATCACACTCTTAAGGCTTTACAAACTTTTAGCGGTCTATATAATTATGCTTGGTTAAGCTTATGTATGAGCTACAAAATAGTAACAAAAAGAGGTTTTAAAAAGTGAGTCGCGAAGCTGCGCATATAATCGCTGTCGGTAATGAGTTCATAATTCCTCGCCGACCTTTGCTGGCAGTAGCAGAGCCTGTAATTACTCCGCAGCCAGCTCTGAGTGTGCCGATTGTACCCGTTGAAGTTATTACGCAAGAAGAGGCTATACCGGTGACAACCCTCGCCCCACGGCGAGTATCGTTTTTAAGCCGCCCTTTGGATCTAGTGCATCGTTATAGTTTAGTGAGCTTTGCCTTGTTATTTCTATTAGTCGGGTCGACCGGCATCATTGTTGGTGGCCGTTACTGGACATCTCATATACTTTCTGAATTCAAGCCGCTGGCTGCAACAACCCCTCTGACGCATACAATTGCCGGCTTAAGCCTAGCCGTACCGAGTAGCCAACTCCAAACAGAATTACAAAAAATTACTTCTCAGCCAACCACTATAACCGTTGGTACACAAACAGTGCCAGTCGGTGCAGCTGTTATCCAAAGCTGGCTCAAGATCACACCAAGCGGCAATAAGGTGCAAGACTACTTGCAGGTAAATACCAGTGCAATGGAAAGCTCGTTAACAGCAATTGCTAATCGCTTTGTGGAGGCACCAGTTAATCAAGTCACGCTGAGTGATATTAATGGATCAACTTCGTCACAAGTTGTTCTTGCTGGAAAAAACGGGATTGCACTCAGTGATCCAGGTAGTTTAGGCACACAAGCGCAGCAATCAGCCAAGAGTGTCATGAGTGCCAAGGGGCTTAACTTTAATACTCCCTTGCAGACAGTCCCCTTTCAAGCAGTCACTCCATGTGCTTTCGCTAAGTCATTGTACGCAGATGTCTCAACCGATCGGCTATATGCCTACCAGGGCTGTCAGTTAGTTAATACGTTTCTTACTACAGATGGCAAGCCCGGCGACACAACACCCATTGGTAACTTTACTATCTGGGATAAAACAACACTCCAAACAATGGTCGGTCCTGGTTACGTTCAGCCAAACGTACCATATATTAACTACTTTGATCACTCAGGCGATGCTATTCATGGCAACTACTGGCGCCCCGCTAGTGTATTTGGAACTACGAATACTTCACATGGCTGTGTAGGCGTTCAGGTACCTGAAGCTGAGTGGATCTATAACTGGGCACCTATTGGTACACCGGTCATTACCTATTTGGATTCACCGACTACGTAACAGAGTTTATCCTGTACTCAAACGGTCATGATTTCGGCTTCTTTAGCCTTGGCACTAGCTTCAACACTAGCCCGAGCCTTACTCATGGCTTCTTCAATCTGAGCTATGTAGCGCTTCGCTTCGTCTTCGCCTAGTTCCTTATCTTTCTTGGCTTCACCAATGGCATCTATGGCCTCATGACGTATGGTACGTAAGCTAATCATGCAGTCTTCCTGTTTACTACCTACCTGCTTGGCAAGTTCACGACGGCGTTCCTCATTAAGTGGCGGAATTGGGATACGCACCACCCGCCCATCATCAGCCGGGTTCAGACCAAGCGCAGGATTATTACGAATAGCCGTGGCGATAGCTGCAAGATTATTGGGGTCAAACGGGGTGATCTGGAGTAGTTGGGCTTCAGGTGCAGTCACTGTCGCTACCTGATTGAGCGGCATTGACGTGCCATACACCTCGACGACTACTCCCTGCAGCATACTGGCACTTGCTCGACCGGTGCGCAGTGTCTTTAGCGTGTCTTGAAAGCGGTCCACACTTTGCGTTAATTTTGTCTTAACATCGGCTAATAACTGGCTTGGGTTCATAGTTTTACTATAGCACTTTCACCAAGGTGACTACGCGCTGACTTCTCCGAGAGCTAAGCGATTAAAGCGACGCACAACAATATTCTCACCAAGTCGGGCAGCATGATCTTTAACGTATTCGGCGACAGTTTGATCAGGGTTCTTAACAAATGGTTGCTCTAAGAGGCAGCGCTCTGCAAAATATTTTTTGAGTTGACCGTCCACGATTTTATCAACCATGTCTGCTGGCTTACCTTCGGCAACTGTTTTCTCGTTAAATTCAGCCCGAACCTTTTCTAAATCTGCAGCGGGTACAGCATCAACACTGACATACTGTGGTGCAGTAGCAGCGATGTGCATAGCAATATCTTTAACCATGTCAGTGAAAATTTCATTACGCGCAACAAAATCGGTTTCGCAGTTCACTTCCACCAATACGCCAATACGGCCATCGTGGTTGTAGGTACCAATTAATCCAGCCCGAGCTTCGCGTTCACCGCGCTTCTCGGCCTTTGTGAGGCCTTTTTTACGCATAGCAGCAAGTGCTTTATCAAAATCACCATTTGTCTCTTCTAGGGCTCGCTTAGCGTCGGTTAAGCCAACGCCTGTTAGGTCCTTAAGTCGTTTTACGGCTGCAATATCAACGGCCATCTTTACTCCTTCTCTTCAGCTTCTTCAGTTTCTTTCGCTTCTGTCTCAGCGACAACTTTCTTGGTAGGCTCTTCGGCTTTATCAGACTTAGCAGCAACTTTTTTGCCTGAAGCTTTACCTGTTTCAATGGCCTGCTGTACATAGTCCATAATGAGCTGGATTGTCTTAATGGCATCGTCATTGGCCGGAATTGGATATGTTACCAGCGTAGGATCTACGTTAGTGTCAACAATTGCTACGATTGGCACGCCAAGTTTTTTGGCTTCGCGCACGGCATTAACATCGTGCAAAATATCTACCACAAATACAGCACCTGGCTTCTTATTCAACTCTTTAACACCGCCGTACAGTACGTTCATCTGGTCGATTTCTTCTTGGAAGCGCTGCACTTCAAGTTTGTTGTACTTGTTGGCAAGTTCGCCACTAGCCATACGATTCTCAAGATCCTGCAAGTGCTTGACCCGACCGCCAATGGTAGTCCAGTTAGTCAGCATACCGCCTAGCCAACGTTCAGTGACATAGGGCATGTTCGTAGCTTCAGCAGTTTTACGTACAATATCTTGGGCCTGGCGCTTCGTGCCAACCAGCAAGATCTGCTTGCCTTCACTAGCCGTCTTAGTTAAGAAGGGTAGTGCTATTTCTAAACCACTGACCGTTTTAGTGAGGTCAATGATATGCGTGCCGCCACGTTTGCTGTGAATATACGGCGCCATCTTGGGGTGCCACCGTTCAGTCTTATGACCAAAATGCGCACCTGCTTCTAATAGTTTCTTAATATCTACCTCAGTAGTAGGCATGTATTATCCTTTCTCTTCGATTGAGTGCCCGTACGATCCGCTCAAGGTGTCGTCTAGGAGGATGAAATCTCAACCTGCTTAATAATTAACAACTCTATTGTAACAGATCAGCGATTGTGCTGCAAACAGCCTAGTCATCAAAGCGCTTCAACATTGTTTCATCAAACTCCTCAAGCGAATCAATCACAATATCGGCAGTTCGTATAAAGGGATGTTGCCTCAACTCAGGCTCGGGGACGGCAATACAGTGCATTTTGGCAGCTTTCGCAGCGAGTACTCCTGACGGCGCATCTTCCAATACCACTATATCGTGCGGTGACACGCCAAGCATAGCGGCCGTGGTAATGAAGACGCCAGGATGCGGTTTACCAAATTTCTCATGCTCAGCTGAGTAGACATAACTAAAATAGGAGCGGATTTTTAATGCATCAAGAACAGTGTCAATTATTTCGTTCGATGAGGACGAGGCGAGAGCAAGTGGCAATTTTACTTCTACGCACACCTTTAAGGCATGCTCCACTCCTGGTCGCATCTTGCCTTCCTGCTTAACCGATGTGATCAGTTTATCGACAATGAGTGCTTCAATATCTTTCTCTGATGGACCTTTCCAGGGATGTTTGCTGTACCAATACTCCACAACCTCATTGACTCTTCTTCCCATCGTCTCATTCATCTGTTCAGGTTGTAACTCAAAACCAACAGTTTTATAAGCAGCTGTTTGAGCACGTCGCCAAAGTGGCTCACTGTCTATCAGCAAACCATCCATATCAAAAATAACTGCCTTAATCATGCGCTCTTAATAATAGCAGAATCACTGTCTGGGGATTGGCGTTGACCAAGAGCTAACAGATATGATATGATGGACCGATCATGAAAAAAGACCTGCATCCCGATAACTACCGACTAGTTGTGTTCGAAGATCTTAATAATGGCTTCAAATTTCTGACACGTTCCACAACTGCCAGCGATGAAGTCGTTAAGTGGGAAGATGGCAACGAATACCCACTTGTAAAAGTACACATCTCCAGCGCTTCACACCCCTTCTTCACTGGTGAAGAACGTATTCTAGATATCGAAGGCCGTGTCGATAAGTTTAAGGCACGGGCCGCAGCCGGGGCCGCAGCCAAAGAAAAACGGGCCGCGGCAGCCCAGAAGCAAGCTAAGCGTCAAAGTGCCAAGATTGAAAAGGCCGAAGCAAAAGCTGAAAACGCTAAACCAGTTAGCAAAGCTTAACCGCTAGTTATAGCTAAACTAGACGGTTTTTCTTTATACTACATACGGCAATACTATTATGGATCAAAAAGAGCAGCTATTACGTACCGAGCTTGCTGACCTGGATGCTAAGCTACAGGACTCAGCGATTTACAGTGATAAAAATTATCCTAAATTAGCACGCCGCAAAAGCGAGCTTGAGGATATCATCAGTCTCTTTGATGAGAAGACCAGCCTGTTGGCTGCCAAGCGCTCAGCAGAAGAGCTTAAGAACAATCCTGACAATGAACTAGCTACCATGGCCCAAACTGAGTTAGAGGAGCTAGCAGGCAAACTAGCTACGAACGAAGAGCACCTCATTGTAGCCCTGACACCGCAAGACCCTAACGATGACCGCGATGTTATTATCGAAATTCGTGCCGCTGCAGGTGGTGACGAATCAAGCCTGTTTGCCGGTGAGCTATATCGCATGTATGCCCGTTGGGCCGAAAATCATAATTATCGGATTGAGTTGATCAGTGAATCCCCGAATGAAGTAGGCGGTTTTAAAGAAATCACCTTTGCCGTGCATGGTGATGAGGCATATAAGAATTTGAAATTTGAAGCCGGTGTACATCGTGTACAGCGGGTCCCGGTAACGGAAAGTCAGGGACGCATCCATACCTCTACCACTACAGTAGCCGTATTGCCGGAAGCCGAAGAGTCCGATATTGAAATCAACCCGGGAGATTTACGTATTGATGTCTACCGCAGTGGAGGCCATGGCGGTCAGAGTGTTAATACCACCGACTCGGCTGTTCGTATCACGCACTTGCCAAGTGGTTTAGTCGTATCAAATCAGGACGAAAAGTCTCAAATTAAAAATAAAGCCAAGGCTATGAGTGTCTTGCGCTCGCGTCTCTTGCAGCTAAAAATTGACGAGGAGCAGCGCGAAGTATCCGATGCCCGTCGCAAACTTATTGGTTCTGGCGACCGTTCCGAAAAAATACGTACCTATAATTTCCCACAAGACCGTATTACCGACCACCGCATTGGGTATAGTCGGAGCAACATCCCCGGAGCGCTCGCAGGAGATATTGATGATCTTATTGAAGCCCTGCAGGCCGCTGAACATGAGCTTTTAACGCAAGAGTAAATTTTGTCGGATCAAATTAAGCATCGCACACTAAAAGATATGACTGTTAATAACTGGCTGCTGCAAGCCTCGCATGATCTGGAAAAGGCTGAAGTTGAGACTGCTCACCTCGATGCACTTATATTACTCGAAGACTGTGTAGCCCGAGATCGTGCATGGTTACTGGCACACTTAGACTATCAATTATCTGCACCGCAAGTGCGCTCACTCAAAAAATTGCTCACACGGCGCGCTATGCATGAACCACTCGCCTATGTGCGCGGACGGTGCGAATTCTATAATCATGAATTTGTACTCACCTCGTCAGTTTTACAACCTCGGCCCGAATCAGAGGTCTTTATCGAGCTCCTGCAGACGTTGCTGCATAGTGACGACTTACGTTCAAATAGTGCTACGCCGATACGTATAACAGACGTTGGTACTGGCAGTGGCGCGCTCGGAATCACTGCAGCCCTAGAAGTACCAAACTCCCATGTCGAGCTGCTTGAAATAGATCCGCAAGCTGTAGAAGTGGCTCAAACTAATGTAGATAAATTTACACTAAACATAAGCGTCATCCGTAGTGACTTACTGACCAGTGCTAGACAGCCCGCTGACATCCTCCTATGTAACCTTCCTTATGTTCCAGATGACTATCAGGTTAACCGCGCAGCGCTCTACGAACCGTCTATAGCATTATTCGGCGGAGAAGATGGTCTAGATATCTATCGAAGACTGTTCAACCAGGTACGACAACATAAATTTAAGCCGTTGTTTATTTTAACTGAGTCTTTTGAGTTTCAACACAAGAGTTTGGAGAAAATAGCAGGCTCTGTAGGATACCGGCTTGTTAAGACCCACGACTTTGTACAAGTTTTTCAATACAACATGCAGTTCTCTAAATCGACTGTAAAGACTTAAGTTAGGCCGTAAGCCGCTACCCTTTGCGTCCAACTTATATATACCACAGTCTTAACAGCTCCGCCCCAAAACTACGTGTTAAACAAAATCTTTCAGGCAAATCTGGATACATGCTGTAGACTACTAACGCGTAAAATCTTGGTTGAGCACAAAATGTTACTGACTAGGTTCGCTGGCAAGCGTAACGCTGATGTGCATGGTATTGTTACCACGTAATATTGTGAGCGTGATCTTGTTCCCAGGTACATAGTTGTCTAGCAAGCTTGTCAGCGAGTTATTTTGACCGATAGCTACCCCGTTAACTTGGGTAATAATATCGTTTTCCTGTAAGCCAGCTTGAGCAGCTGGGCTGCCGGGGACTACTGACGGATCATCAGCAGGATCGTCGCTCGGCGCAATAAAGGCACCGTTGTTCACGCTCAAGTTATACTCACTTGCCACATCAGGTGTAAGTGGTACATAGCGAACACCTAGGTAAGGCTGAGAAAACTTACCGGTCTTGAGTACTTGACTAATGAGGCCGAGGACATCATTAATCGGTATAGCGAAACCGATATTTTGACCGCTGCTGGCAGTGGCGGTATTCATACCAATGACTTGCCCATTCAAATTAACAAGTGGACCGCCGGAGTTTCCTTCATTAATAGCGGCATCCGTCTGGAACAGGTCTTCTAAGTTTTCAGTGTCTGAACTATCGCCGGAACTGTCACCAGCTTGTATATCACGTCCGTAGCCAGAAATGATACCGCTGGTTACCGTGTTCTGGAATTGACCCAAAGCATTACCAATTGCCACAACTGAGTCCCCTATCTGAACTTGTGATGAATTACCGAGTACAGCAGGTGTTAATTTATGACCTTCAGTGTTATTAATCTTCAGAAAAGCAACATCTAGACTATCACTTTCACTAGTACGGCCAATAATAGAGACGTTCTTGAGTTCAGTACCATCACTCAACGTTATACTGACATTAGTTGTACCCTCAGGCACTACATGGCGGTTAGTCATTATGATGCCGCTCGAGGAAATAATAATACCCGTCCCTGCCGCTTCTTCCTCTTCCGGCTGGGAGAAGCCGAATAACCCAAAGCCGCCGTCATCGGATGAGCTAGCATTACTAGTGATATCGTCATTGACACTCACTACACTAGGACCAACTGTCTTAGCAATCTGACTAATAAGTTCGCTATCACTGGTGACAATCTTCTTCTGGTTGCTTAGACTGGCAGTTGTAACTAAACCATTTTGGTTGATGTGGCTTTCTATCCAGCCGCCTGCACCACCGCTTATGACCATCGCCACTATAAATAAGACTGCCAAAAAGCCGAATTTGCGGTTGTCAGAATTAGCTCCTTTGCTGAAAGAGGCTCTATTGATGCGCGGTAAGGGCGGTATGGTAAAGCTAACAGTCCGTTGAGGGGACTTGCGGGAGCTTGAAACACTAAAAGGATGCTCCGCTTCGCTTGCTGCGTCTATCTTTTTATCTTCTCCCTCACTCATGTCTCACCCCCTGTTTTAAACAACCTTATTACCCCAATCGGAAAATGCTATAACGAGCAATACTATAGCCACCATAATAAATATAAACTGCCGACGGACTCCCTTATTAAGGCGGTCGTGATGATCAAGATAATACAGCACCGCCATGCCATAGCCTAAAGTACTCAGTAGCAGAGTAGACTGAGCTAACACGCCGTAAAAAAGCAGCCAATGGCTTAACAACCAAGCCAGAGCAGCACCAAAGTACCCCCATATATAAGCAAGCATGCGTGCATATGGCTCATCAAATGTCTCTAAGAAGTGGCGAGCAGCTAGGAAACAGAATAGGCCTGTTAAAAAAGTAAGTCCGTAGATCGGTCCGGCCGCCCAGGTTAAATAAAGCGCCATAAGTGCAGCGAGCTGACCGATAAAGGCCTGGAGGGAGATCATTATAGTACTAACACCCGGCTTAATAGCTAACAGCCAAACCGCATAGAGCGCTGCCCACACAAACTTCACTGACCAGCTATCACTGTGAACCATAAACACAACAATTGATAGACCCACCATAAGATCTACCGCATTTGCACGGATATTAGAGGCCCAAAATCTCGGTCGTACAGCAAACATACGCCATTTACTTAAAACAACTATGCTGAGTGCGAGCTGAACAAAATTAAGCACTACTAATATGAATACAGCTATGGGGAGTATGGACACTAACCCTAGGTGTAAAAAATAGGCAAAACCGCTAGTTGGTTTGAGTTTGCGTAGAAGTGGCCTCATTGCTACCTATTATGATAACAAAGTCAGCACCATTTGTCGGTATAGTATCGTCAGATAAATGATTGGCGGCCTTTACCCCAAAACGCTCCTCAAGATAGTGTTGCGTATATGGATCTTTACCATGGGTAAGGTTAACAAGTGTCGTTTGCTTCCAAGTAGCCGTGGGCGTATTCCCTGTGCCGATTACGTTATACCCGTAAGTTTGGAGTGTCGCAGCGGCAGTGGTAGCTAAACCAGGCTGATCAGTACCGTTCAACACCAGGACCTTAGCATTTTCTTTAATGATATAAGGATCCTTCAGCAAACTCCGTACATATTGTTGAATACCGCCATAATTAAAGAGGCCGGCAGTTGGCAGAACAATCGATTGGCCGGCTATATTACCCGTTGTGACATATTGATTAGGAGCAGCGTCAAGCCCGATCGAGGTGACGTTGGCATTGCTAACCTTCTTAATGATGCTATAGAGACGGCTAGCATTTGATAGAGAGAGATCTGTCTGAACGTTGTCACCGAATGCATTTATGAGACCGGATATCTTCAGGGGATTACTCAGAGTACCGAGTGTTTCTATTTTACTTTTTAGTGCCACTAAAACGGCACGTTGGCGAGCAGCCCGTGCAAAGTCACTTGTTGTTTCCCTCGAGCGCACATACAGAAGCGCCTGAGCGCCGTCAAAGTTCTGTACTCCCGCTTGAGCCAGTATAGGGTTGCCGCTATTCTGCCATGCCATTGTTGGATCAACTAAAGGTGTTGGCACATTGACCGTTACCCCACCGACGGTATCAACCGCCTGTTGAAATGCCTGAAAATTAACTAATACATTATAGTCAATGGTAACGCCAAGTACCTGGCCTACCGTCTGATCGGCTAACTTAAAGCCAGCAGTAATTGCTGCCGGATTCGTACTGCCTGGCTGCTCTTTACCGAGATATTGAAATTCGCCAGTTTCCCAAGCAGCATTAATCTTCATTACGCCAGCATTTGGTACATTGACCCACAAATCGCGAGGTATGCTAATGAGGGTTGTCTTATAATTAATAGGGTCAATGCTTGCAAGCATCATTGAGTCGGTAAGATCTGGGCCTTCATGATTACCGCCACCGCGACCAAGTAATAGAACGTTAATGCGCCCGCTGCCTTCACCTTTCAGCAAGTCCGGATTAACATTTGGCTTCAACGCTGCAACGGTGCCAGTAGTCCCCTTGAAGACTTTGTTTAGCTTGAAGTAACCCTGCGAGAATAGTAGCCCGCCCATAGTAATAAGCAGAACAAGTACCAGTGCTGTCCCACGGGCCGCTACCTTACGTATTTTATGCCACTTCTTACGACGCATGAGCCGAACTTCATGAGGTGGGCTTTCAACACCGGGGAGAGACATATCAATAGGTTGTCGGCTGGCTGGCGGAACAACGATAGTATTTGAGGGGGTAGTTGGTTGCACACTGATTTGCGGAGCAATTTCAGGAACGCTTGGAATGGCAGGAGGAACCGGAACTGGTTGTATGGCCTGGACTATAGGTTCTCTAGAGGCATGAACCAGTGGTCGTGTTACTGGACCAGACACTACTGGCCGGCCAGTCTGAAGACGGCCTGGCAATACCCTCGGCACAGGTTGAGAATTTCCGAAGTTTATTTTTGGTGTTTGGCGCTGTGTTTTTATTTCAGGCCGTTTTAGTCTTGACCGATCCATCTCGTTTGACCCCTAAAGTATAACGCGGTCATGCTTACATGTAAAGTCCTTAAAATCTATGGTATAGTTAGAGCCTGTATGAAGAACAAACAAATTCCTGAAGAGCAGGATGTGGCAGTTGCGTCAGATGATCTTACCTCTCTGCCATCTGGTTGGCGTGAATTACTTTCGACTATAGGTATCCTACTAACTGCAATACTAGTCGCCCTGTTTATTATTTCGTTTGTATTCCGTTCCTACCAGGTAGACGGTACAAGTATGCTTAATACACTACAGAATGGTGACAAGCTTATTATCTGGAAGGTGCCCCGTACCTGGGCACGAGTAACTGGTCACCCATATATTCCAAAAAGAGGCGATATAATTGTCTTTACCGAAAGTAACCTCGCTCAGTTTGGTCAGCAAAATACTAAGCAGCTTATTAAACGAGTGATCGGTCTACCTGGTGACCGGGTCGTGATCAAGAACGGAGATTATACAATATATGATGCCGCTCACCCTCATGGGTTTGATCCAGATAAGACGTTACCGTATGGCGAAAAAGACCCCCTACCGTATACAAGCGGCAATATTAATGTGAAGCTTGGTCCTGACCAGTTATTTGTATCAGGAGATAATCGACCTGATTCTCTCGACTCTCGATACTTTGGGCCAATCAATGCCAACCAAATCATCGGTAAGCTTATCGTGAGAGTCTTCCCTATTAATCATTCGGAAATTTTCTGAGCTACAGTGCCCTTCTCCACTCTGTTCACGCTGCCCATATGATATAGTGAGAAGGTTATGAGCCAAACATCAAAACGGGGTTTAGGAAGAGGCTTTGACGCCTTAATATCAGATGACTTTGATAAAAGTCTACTATTGGAGAGCGGTGAACGGGTTGAAAAAATTCCACTTAATCAACTGCAGCCTAACCCTTACCAGCCACGCCAACACTTTGATAAAGAAGCCTTACAAGATTTAGCAGCTTCTATTAAACAGCACGGTATAGTACAACCGCTGGTTGTTACGCCGCTTAAAAACGGTAGCTATCAATTAATCGCCGGTGAACGGCGATGGCGGGCTGCCGAGCTCGCTGGACTGCAAACAGTCCCCGCTATTATTCGTACTACTAAAGAACTGGAACAGCTAGAGATTGCCTTAATAGAAAATGTTCAAAGAGTAGATTTAAGTCCCCTTGAACAAGCTGCAAGCATCCAACGGCTTATTAATCAGTTTTCGTTAACCCATGCAGAGATAGCCAAGCGTTTAGGCAAAGCCACGTCTACAGTATTTAATATCGAGAGACTGCTCGGCTTACCTCCGGCCGCTCGAGATGCTCTAGCAAATAAACAAATTACCGAGGGTCACGCCCGCGCTATATTATCTCTTAAAGGTGACAAGGCCCGACAAGCTTACCTGTTACAAGCAATTATTGATCAGGCCTGGAGTGTCCGTCAGGCTGAGCGCTTCGTAACTAGCGTAAAGTCTGGTATTAAAGAAACTAAAGAAGCCCATGCACGTACTGCTACAGAGACACCCGCCACGAAACAGCTTAGTAAGAAACTTGGCACCCCTGTTCATGTCCGTCGAACAGCTAAGGGCGGTAAACTTGAGATTACCTTTTTATCGGACGCTGAACTTAATAATCTTATCGAGTTGCTGAGTCGCCTTAAATAAACCCTACTGCAGCCGACTACGAACTTCTCGGGAGAGTGCTTTGTAGGTTCGTGCCCCCTTACTCCAGCGATCGTGTTCATAGATCGTTCGACCATAGCTTGGTGCTTCAGCCAACCGTACATTGCGCGGAATGATGGTGTTAAAGAGTTTATCTCCAAAGTACTTTTGGATTTCGTTCTGAACCTGTTCGCTCAAGGAGTTACGCTTATCAAACATAGTCAGAACAATCCCAAGCAATTCAAGCTGAGGATTGGTATTACTACGCACCGCCTGAATAGTTTTTAGGAGTTGGCTGAGCCCTTCTAGCGCGTAATATTCCGTCTGTACCGGAATCAATACATCGCCGGCCGCTGTTAATGCATTGATGGTGAGTAGTCCAAGAGATGGAGGACAATCAATAACTATATAGTCATACCGTGCAGCCTGCAGAGCAAGTTTTAGCACAAATTCTCTCTGTTGACGGCCAACTAACTCCACTTCTGCGCCTGCCAAATTTGAATTAGCTGGAGCAACATATAATTGTGCGACGTTGGTTTTATGAACGACGTTGGCTAGTGGAATATCAGTGCAAAGAACGTTATACATGGTGAGAGTTTGCTCTTTTGGAATAGCTAAACCGCTTGTTGCATTACCCTGGGGATCCAAATCTACCAACAATACCTTTGACTGACTATCGGCCAATTGAGCAGCTACATTAATAGCCGTTGTCGTCTTACCGACTCCGCCTTTCTGATTCACCACCGCAATTATTTTTTGTGTCATATTCTCTTCCCTTGTCTCGATTCAAGTATATCACCTAAACAAATACCTAATCGCATAGTAACCTATGGCCTTATAATCCTAGTAATATATAGCTAGCCACTAAGATATTACGTTGTAACAGAGGTAATTCTAGCTAAATTTAGGCAGTCTTAATAGAGGTCACCACGTCTTTTATAGAGAGAAAGCTCTATTAGATTGACTTAAAAGTGGGATCATTTAAGATGAGCTGTCTTAAAAGCTCTTGTTGTTTGCGGTCGCCTCGCGACAGCCGCTTAAGCAGGCGGTCATCCTGCTTCTTTTTACGTTGGTTCATGATGAAGTAAGTTTTTCTATTTAAGAGTTCTAGTCGGAGGTCTTTATGGAAACGGTACGTCGCACATTATTAAGAGTTCCAGAAAATTAGTCGTTAGCAGAAATGTGCTTTGGAATATATGACGGGTTTTGTACTTTTCATTTTTAGTAAGACCTATCGTTTATTGTATTCCTGCACATAGGTTGTTGTAAAGCTTTTTATGCAACCATAATTGACAAACATAGTCTATTAGGTTTGACTACAAACATGACTCGGCCTTCAAACATAATTCCCTCGAAAATTGTGGAAGCATATTATCAAAATGGTGTAGCTGATTATAGCCTTATTCCAGGCGGAGAAGTAAATATTACACTCCTTGTTACTGATAACAGTGGTAAGAGAACAATTCTTCAGCAATTGAACAGCATCTATGACGCATCCCTCGCAAAGGATTATGAGATCGTGGCGGCCCACCTAAGAAAAGAAGGCTGGGAAATGGCTGCTTTACGTAAGGCGCATGGTGGTAATGCTTACACAAAGGATAGTATGAAACGCTTGTGGCGTTCATTGGAATATATTGAATCGACACCCGGCCGAGACCTAGAAGGCGATCTAGGTGCTAGCACGGACTTGGGCAGTTTATTGGGAGCTCTACACCGTTCCTTGGCAACATTAAACTATCGGCCAAGCTTTGTTCGGCCGCATACCCACGATACAGAATTTCAAGCAAGCCGACTCGCGACAATCTTACCTAAAATAACTGATCCGGCCAACCGTAAAATTGCTGAAAAAATGATTAGCCGTTGCCGTAAAGAGGCTATTGATGATCATCATATGCAGTTGATACACGGCGATACACGGATAGGTAACGTGCTTATCAGACAGGGAATTCCCTTCACGTTTATTGATTGGGACGGATTGAGATGGGCAAATCCCCTTATTGATGTCGGTGACATGGTACAGTCCACTGTTGGCGAGGTGCTAATGAAGGGTAAGCATTGCTCGGTTGCGCAGCTCTTGCCTATGCTTGAATCTTATTATAAGGAAGTTGGATTTTACAGTGACAAACAAACTTTTATAGAAAAGGCTCTGTCGGCCGCTCGGAGTATAGCGTTGGATCTAGGTCTACGGCACTTAATTGATAGCGTTGAAGATCATTATTTTGTCTGGGATAGCGCTCGCTTCGCTTCACGCCTCGATTTCAACTTATTTTGTGCGGGCAGACAACAGCAAGTATACGAGATCCTGACAGGCTGAAATATAATAGGCCTCCTGACATTTGTCCGGAGGCCCTTTTAGATTTTTTATTTGATTTAAACTGTTTGTTGGCTAGGGCCAGCAACTTTAATGACACTAACCCTGTACATCTAGTATCCTCTTGTAGGCTACCTGTCTTCAAGTGTTTTTTGAATAAAATTTATATACACTTTTTAGGTGTTTATAAGGCATTATTTCACAAAATAGCGTTGTGTATTTACATACAAAGGCATTCTCTATACTGATTATGCCCCTTGCCACTGGTTAACTTTAGATATAGCCGCTCTAATATCTGTTGTTATTATGATAACTCAGAAAAAATCTTTGAAAACTTATCCACAGCCATATAGTAGAACTGCTTAGTATCTAGCTTATTTTCGTAATCTTAAGAACCGTTTTGTGCTGGCGGTGACCACGTACTTTATGAACTCGTTTTTTAGCTTTATAACGAATTGCAGTTACTTTATCAGTTTGAATATCGCTTTCGATAACTTCTGCTGTGACTTTAGCCTGGGCAACAAGCGGAGTGCCAATCTGTACTTGTTCTCCGTTAAGCACCATGAGTGATTCAAAATTAACGCTCTTACCGGCATCCTTTATCAGCTCAACTTCAAGAGTCTCGCCTTCACTGACGATATATTGCTTCCCACCTGTTTGAATTACTGCTTTTTTCATCTGTTCTACTGTCAAATCAAGTATTTAGAAAATAAAGTTACCGATTGATCATAGCAAAAAAGGCCGCCCCTGTAAAGTAACCCCTAGTCGGAAAGAACGACTAGGCTTTCTCGAGATCAATGACAAGTTCGTAATCGTCAATCTTAACCGTCTTGGTAAAGCCCTGAGGAGTGCTCTTATTGAGAGAGCTTGCTAGGGTCTCTTGTTGAATCGTATCAGTTAGTGATGCTGTTTTGAGCAGCTTTGCCATGTCCGGGGCATCTGATACAAGTCTGAGCGCAATTCTATCATCAACTTCAAGACCAGCTTGTTTACGTGCCTGCTGAACGTTGCGTACAATTTCACGCATAAGACCCTCCTGGCGGAGTGCCGGGGTAAGCTTCATATCTAAAATTGCTGCCGGCCACTCAACAACCTGATTTTTCCAACGTTCAATAAATTCAGTAGCTGCCTTGAATTCAGGATTATGCCGAATATGGACAGTCTTAACATTAAGCTCTTCAGCTATAATCTCCTTAAATTCATCGGTGAGACGATCATTCTGATCATAGATATTAACTGACTGCAGGGGCTGCCTTACTTTCAGGCCGGCCTCGGCTCGCTGCGCTAGGCCATCACTAATAGCCTGCCGCGTAAAGGCCATATCCTGCAAGACAAGCTCATCAATATGTCCCGCTTCTGGCCAATCGAGCAGGTGGACTGATTCACCGCCTGTGAGCTTACGATAAAGCTCCTCAGCTAAAAAGGGTGTAAAGGGCGCCATGATCATGCTCAGTTGTACTAAAACATAGTGTAGGGTTCGATAGGCGTCTTGCTTGTCAACGTCGTCCTCAGATTTCCAGTAGCGTTTTCGACTTCTTCGTACATACCAATTACTCGCATCGTCGATAAAGGGTAGTACTGGCTTGAGGGCATTAGGAAGATCATAACGCTGCATATGCGCATCGACTTCTTGGTTGAGTTGATGCACCCGACTAATGATCCAGCGATCGAGAGGATTATTCAGCTTCGGACTCGGGTCTTCCAATGATCCATCCCAGTCCCACTGATCAATATCGGCATACAGGGTGAAGAAATCATACATATTCCAGATCATTGATAGCTTACGCGAGATATCCGCTACTTCTTTATCTTGCATAGTAAAGTCTTCCCCATTCAGTAGCGGAGAGCTGAGAAACAGAAAACGCAAAGCGTCAGCACTATATCTATCCATCAGTTCATTAGGGTCAGTGTAATTGCCAAAACTCTTACTCATCTTGCGTCCGTCATTACCGGCAATGGTGCCGTGGACTAACGCTGTTTGAAAGGCAGGCTGCTCAAATAAGCCAACACTCACGGCGTGCAGATAGTAAAACCAGGCACGTACTTGCGGTATATACTCAACTACAAAGTCTCCAGGGAAATTTTGCTCAAATTTGAGCGTATTTTCAAAGGGATAATGGAACTGGGCAAAGGGCATTGAACCGCTTTCAAACCAACAATCCATAACCTTATCAATACGCTTATACTCTACCCCATCTATCGTGAAGGTCACTGCATCAATCCAGGGACGGTGGTAATCTTCTAGCTCAACTCCCGAGAGTTCTTTCAGCTCGGCATAACTACCGATAACTTTAATGTGTTCCGTACCATCTTTATCAGTACCCTTCCAGACCGGTATGGCAGTAGCCCAGAAGCGATCACGACTTAAGTTCCAATCAGGGGCCGCTTGGACAGTCTTCGCAAAACGTCCCTGCTTGATATGCTCAGGAAACCAGTGGATTGAGCTATTCAGCTCTAGCATCTGCTGACGCTGGTCAGCAATATTCATAAACCAACTCGGGTGAGCCCGATACATTAATCGCGTACCACAGCGATGACAGTGCGGATAACTGTGCCGAATGTAATCAATCTTCCAGACTGTACCGCGCTCGTGCAATGTCTTAGCTATCTCTTTATTAGCATCCCAGACCTGTTGACCCTTCCATGCACCTTCCGTATAAAATCCATTATCGTCAACAACTGATACAAGCGGAACCTTGTGGGCTTGTGCTAATTCATAGTCCTCTTCGCCATAAGCGGGGGCCAGGTGCACTATCCCGGTGCCTTCATCAAGAGTCACGTAGTCTGCATCCCAGATTTTGTGAGCATTTTTCCCTCGATCTTCAAACAACGGCTCATAGGTCCTGCCGATCAGCTCTTTGCCTTTATATTTTCGCAAAACGGTGTGCGGTACAACCTCGTGTTTTTCATTAGTAAAAACCTTATCTACTAATTTGCTAGCGACAATCAGTACCTCACCCCCTACTTTTATCTCAGCGTATTCAGCTTTGGCGTTGACGGCAGCAGCAGTGTTTGCCGGTAAAGTCCACGGGGTAGTAGTCCAAGCCAATAAGGAAGCATCGGCGTCAGTAAGCTTCAATTTGACGTAGACCGAGGGATCAGTCACGTCTTTGTAAGAATTATCCATGGCTACTTCGGCTTTACTAATAGGGGTGGCGTCGCGGATGCAATACAGTAGTACCTTTTCGCCCTCGTAAATCTTACCCTTTTCATAGAGTTGCTTAAAAGCCCACCAGACTGACTCCATATAATCCTTGTCCATGGTCTTGTAGGCACCCTTGAAATCAACCCAGCGGCCAATACGATCAATGGTTTCCTCCCATTCGCTACCAGTTTGGACCATATTGGCCCGACAAGTATTAATATAGTCTTCTAAACTTACCTTTGTACCAATATCTCGCCTATCTTGAATACCTAGTTTCTGTTCGGTAAAAACTTCTGCTGGCAGACCGTGACAATCCCAGCCCCAGACGCGTTCTACATGCTTGCCTTTCATAGTCCAATAGCGTGGTACTGCATCCTTGACGATACTGGTAAGCAAGGTGCCATGATGGGGTACCCCAGTAATAAAGGGCGGGCCGTCATAGAATACATAGGCATCACTCTCAGGACGCTGAGCAATAGACTTCTCAAATATCTGATTTTTCTTCCAGTAGTGAACCAGCTCCTTTTCGTATTTACTGGCTGGCGTGCGACTGTTCTTTTTAAATTTCATAGCTTGCTTATATTCCTTTGTGCTCCAAAATAAAATCACCTCTTAAGGTCTGCCGGATCCATGTTCTTACATATACACGGAGGTACCATCCGGCTCGCTTTGAGGTGATCTCAGAAAGCACTTACTTACGGCTATAACGGGCCTTCCCGGCGAACTCTACTAGGCTTTAACGGCTGTTCTATTCGCTCCTCGTGGTTGATAGCCACTCAAACGGATTTCCCAAATTGTGGCTGTATTGTAGCACGCTTTACCCTTGCATGTAAGATGCTACGTCCTCAAGTCGAGGTAGTTCTGGACCTTGCCACATCTTCTGAATACTGCCATTAATCTGCAGTACGAGGATTGCTGGGTACTGTAGAACATCATAGAGTGTCGCTATAGCGCTACCTTCCCGAGTATCGATATTAAGCACCTCTACTTGAGAGTCTTGGTGCGTGGCTCTATAGTCATGGATAAACTCTTCAATAGTCCGACCATGTTCTGAATTTGGGCGATAGAGCACGAGCACTTTCATAGGAGAAAGTGTATCATATCAAGCCCAGGTTACGCCAAGCAGAGTAGCTTCTTATGCTATCTAGCTCAACTACAGCCAGTGGTGCTGCCACAGCTTGTGCAGACATAGCAGCTGCCAGCTCTTTGGGTCTGGTTGCCGCAGTTGTAGCATAGCGGCGCAGAGGAGGTATTAGCCTGAACTTTTGCCTTTGGCTGCTCAGCAGTGACCGGCACCGGCAGTGGCGCAGGAGCTTCTAGCGGCTGTGGGGTCGTAGTAGTTACTGAAGTAGCAATCGGTTCAGGTGTTTCTAGCAACGTAGTCTGTACCTCAGGCATATCTTCAATAGAGGCCATACCTAACTCCAAACGATCATCGAAACTCAAGTAGGTAAGTGCCAAACGACGGAAGATGTAATCAACGAGGCTGGAAGCTGTTCGCACTTCTGGATCATCGGTGATACCGGAAGGCGCAAAACTCATGTGACTGAGACCCTTGACGTAGGTCTTCAATGGAACACCGTACTGTAAACCATAGCTTACTGAACGGGCAAACGAATCCATGAGTCCGGCTAATGTTGAGCCCATCTTGGCAATATTGATGAAGACTTCACCTGGAGTTCCGTCTTCATACTCACCGACTGTTACATAGCCATGGCTGTCGGATACCGTGAAGGAAAAGGTCTTAGCAGCCCGGACTTTTGGTAGTGGGCGTCGAATTGCACCTCTTACTACGAATGGCTCATTGGTCTCGCCTGCAATTGCAGCAAGTGGCTCGGTGACAGCACCTTCTTTTTTAGCCATGCTGAGCGGCTGGGCAACTTTACAGTTATCGCGATAGATAGCGACAGCCTTAAGGCCCATCTTCCAAGCATCAATATGTATCTGTTCAATATCCTCAACAGTAGCTTCCTCGGGCATATTAACTGTCTTACTAATAGCGCCGCTGATGAATGGCTGCACAGCGGCCATCATTTTAACGTGACCGCGATAGTGGATAGAATTATCACCCATTGAACAAGCAAAGACGGCTTCGTGCTCCTTCTTAAGATGCGGAGCTCCGAGAATGCTCTTCTCCTCGTCAATGTACTGTACGACTTCATCAATTTGCTTGGGACTGTAACCAAGAATTTTCAGTGCTCGTGGCACCGTCTGGTTCACAATACTCATCGTGCCACCACCGACAAGCTTTTTGACTTTTACGAGACCGAGATCGGGCTCAATACCAGTGGTATCACAGTCCATCATTAAACCGATTGTACCGGTTGGAGCCAAGACACTCGCCTGCGAATTACGCACACCATATAGCTCGCCAAGCTCTACAGCTTCATCCCAAGCATTTGCTGCAGCACTTAGTAATTCTTCAGGTACTAAACTGGCGTCGATCTTCGAGACCTCAGCGCGATGCATACGCAGTACATTCAGCATGCCCTCACGATCTTTGGCAAAACCAGAGAAAGCTCCAACACGGTTGGCAATCTTAGCACTTGTAGAGTAGGACTGTCCGGTTAAGAGAGCTGTTATGGCAGCAGCGATAGCGCGACCTTCGTCAGAATCGTATGGTAAGCCAAGGGCCATTAGTAGTGCACCGATATTGGCATATCCAATACCCAATTCTCGGTAAGCTTTGGCATTCTTAGCGATGCTCTCAGTAGGGTATTCACTGTAGCCAACTAAGATCTCTTGAGCGGTGAACATCAGCTCAGTAGTGTGTATGAAGGCCTTAATATCAAAAGTATTGTCATCCTTCAGGAATTTCAATAGATTGAGGCTTGCTAGATTACAAGCTGAATTATCGAGGTGCATATATTCACTACAAGGATTGGAGCCATTAATGCGACCGGCGTTTGGTGCAGTATGCCAACGGTTAATTGTAGTATCAAATTGCATGCCAGGATCAGCACATTCCCAAGCAGCTTCAGAAAATTGTCGGAATAACTCACGAGCCTTTACGGTTTTGACAACCTTACCACTCGTTACTGCTCGAAGATCCCAGTCTTTATCATCCTCTACGGCTTGCATGAACTCATCAGTAACGCGAACTGATATGTTGGCGTTCTGGTACTGCACGCTAAAGGAATCTTTACCGTCTAAACTCATGTCCCAGCCCAGTGTCTGTAAATCACGGGCTTTGCGTTCTTCAATAGCCTTACTCCAGATAAACTCTTCGACATCAGGATGATCAACATTAAGAATGACCATTTTAGCAGCCCGACGAGTTTTACCGCCGCTCTTTATAGCACCAGCACTAGCATCGGCTCCACGCATAAAGCTCAACGGCCCGCTGGCAGTACCGGCACTTTTCCCTAATCGCTCTAAACTCGACCGAATAGGACTAATATTAATACCGCTACCGCTACCACCTTTAAAGATCATGCCCTCTTCAACGTACCAGTTTAAGATAGCCGGCATAGTATCTTTAATGCCTAGGATGAAACATGCGCTAGCCTGCTGAGCTCGTTCTGGAGCACCAATGTTAAACCAGACCGGACTATTAAAAGCAGCCCGCTGCGTAGCTAGTACATATTTAAGCTCTTCACGAAAATCTTCAGTTTCAGTTTCGCTACTAAAGTAACCTTCTTGTACGCCATGCCGAGTTATAGTATCGACTACACGGTCAATCAGTGCCTTCAACGAGCTTTCGCGACTCTTGGTACCGGGAGTTCCAGTAAAATACTTTTGGGCCACAATGTTAATAGCATTGAGCGACCAACCTTCCGGAAATTCTACACCACGCTGCTCAAAGACCGGGGTGTCCGTCATAGGATTTTTAATAATCGAATCACGCTTTGACCACTTAAGCTGGTCATAAGCTTTACTTTTTGCGGGGGTAAAAAGCCGTGCCACCCCCAGGCTAGTTGTTTGTGCCATAGTGTTTCCCTCTTTCTTACTGTCTTAAATGTCGGCTTAAGACAGGTTCCACTATTGTTAGTTTTATGATGTTTGTTTAGAGTTCCTTCGGAGTTATCTGCCTCTCAACTCAGATAACCTCCCCTGAGCTCTCTACGACTCCGTAGTCTTACATATTGTACTATTAAGACTTTCGAAACCGAAGAGAGCTGTCAAAGATCAGGCTTTGACCTCGTTAGCTATATGCTTGCCCTGCTTTACCAAAGATAGTTCTTGTTCAAAACTAGCAATATCCTTAAAGCGTCGATAGACGCTGGCAAAGCGTACATAGGCAACCTCGTTGAGTCGAGCCAGTTGATCCATCACCAATTCGCCGATACGCTTGGAGTCTACCTCTTGGTCGCCGCAGGCATAGAGTTCTTGCTCTATGGCGTCGACAACTTTCTCAAGCTCTAGGCTAGCCACCGCTGTTTTTTCGCATGCTCGGTAAAGCCCTGCAAGTAATTTGGCGCGATTAAACAATTCGCGCGTCCCATCATTCTTTATAACGATGAGCTGCGGTCGTTCTACACGTTCATACGTTGTAAAGCGTTGCCCGCACCGATTACACATACGGCGGCGACGGATAGCTTGGCCCTCTGCAACATCCCGCGACTCAATCACTTTGATGTTGTCGCTTTGGCATTGGGTGCATTTCATGCCGCCTCCTCATTTAAGAGATACTGCAAAGTAGTCATGATGTGGTTGAAAGGCAATCCTCATCACAATTGTTAGAGAATGCTTATTCCCAAACCACATATGTACTGCTATGCGTTCCCTCTTACCATTAAATGTGCTCAGCATTTTGCTAATATGTGTATATTATTTTTCCACATATAGTGCTGTGTTCTCTTAATATAGCCCCAGCTATAGCGTTTTGCAAGTAATTTATCGCTGTATTATTTAATACAGGATAGTTGATTACGAGTTCGATAAACTAGCGGTCAGAGTCGTCATTATCTGTATCAGAGTCTTTACGGCGGCGACCTAGACGTCGCAGGAATGAAGGCTTTTCAAGTTCATCTTCGAGATTACCGCTAATTACCTCGGCATCATGGCCTGACTCATCACCCTCTTTGTCGGCACGATCCTCTGCATTGTTTTCCTGATGACTGTCATCACCATCAGTTGAGTCGTTGTCGCTCGAACCCTCTTCATCTTCATCATGGATAGACCAAATATTTGGCATCGGGGCATCGCTTGTAAAATCATGGGTTGCTGCCTGGTCATCATCACCCAGATCCATATTAATTTCAGCAAGCGCCTTTTCATCCTGCTTTGTGGTCTTTGGTGTACTCAGCTGTGGGCCACTCCGAGAGGCAAGAACCTTCGCAGTAGTTTCTGGATCGCGCTTAGCATAGTAAGAAGCATCAAATCCGGTAGCAACTACGGTAATGATGACTTCTCCTTCAAGCTCGGGATTGATAGTAGCACCAAATATAATGTTGGCGTCAGGGTCAGCGGCACTGGTAATAGTTTCGGCGGCGGCGTTGATTTCATGCATTGAGAGATCATTACCACCAATCACATTAAAGAGTATGCCCCGTGCGCCATCGATAGAAATTTCAAGTAGTGGCGATTCAATAGCCTGTTTTGCTGCCTCAATAGCCCGGTTTTCACCATTCGCTCGCCCAATACCCATTAAGGCCGATCCAGCTTTCGTCATAACTGTTTTGACATCAGCAAAGTCAAGGTTAATTAAGCCATGTACGGTAATGAGATCAGAGATACCCTGGACTCCTTGACGAAGCACATCGTCAGCTACCTTGAAGGCCTCCATAAGTGGCGTGTCACGTTCAATCGTCTGTAGTAAGCGATCATTGGGAATAATAATCAATGTATCAACAGCTGAACGTAGTTTCTCTATAGCAGCATCAGCGTTTTTACGGCGTTTTTCTCCTTCAAAAGCAAATGGTTTAGTCGCAAAGCCAACTACTAAGATACCGAGCTCCTGGGCAATTTCCGCTACAACGTGTCCGGCACCACTACCGGTACCACCGCCAGCGCCGATGGTGACAAATACCATATCAGCACCTTCAATTGCCTGACGTATTTCCTCTCGTGATTCTTGAGCTGCCAATTCACCCATAGCCGGGTCAGCTCCAGCACCTAGTCCACGCGTTACACCTTTACCGATGTGAAGTTTGACGCTAGCCTTAGAGTGATGCAGCGCCTGAGCATCAGTATTAATAGCGATGAACTGAACGTTTTCAATTCCCGCCTCCACCATGCGATTAATGGCTGCCCCGCCAGCGCCGCCTACTCCAATAACTTTAATCTGTGCGAACGTCTCTATAGCTGGCTCAACGACCTCTGGCATGATAATCCCCTCAAAATCTACTGTTATGCTGACAGTATACGTGAGCTATCTGTAAAGTTCAACGAATTTATGCGGGGAAATTTTGATCATTTTAGGCTTAGGCAGTGGTAACACAATTTTGTGCACGTACAGGAAAGTGGGCATGTATTTGCAAAGTAACTCATTACGATTTTGTGTTCGGGCAAATAAGCCCTTACGAAGCTCAGCGCTTGAAACGTGAGAATACACTACCCAGCAGTGCGCGAGCATTTTCAGATGTACGACTTGCTGCATTTGGCGGTAAAGCTGGCAAAAGGAGCATATCAAGCAGCATTAAACCTACAACAGTTACAAAACTGGGATCCGCTACAGTATCTGCTAATCCGCCGATATTTTGAAGTTTACCGACGCGTGCAGGTAGTTGTAATTTTTGCTTCGCAAACTCATCAATACCAGGGAGTTTAGCAGTACCACCAGTAATAACAACACCTCCTGGTAATTTGCGTGATCGTTTAATCTTTTGAAGCTCTTTATCGACATATTCAAGGAGTTCTTCGACACGAGCCTCTATGATAACGCTTACCTCATCGAACTCAAAATCGTGGGATTTGTTGTTAATTTTAACTGTAACATTACTCTTGTGATTGCTCGGACGTAAGTTAGCGTGTTGTAGTTTTACGGCTTCAGCGATATCAAGATCAGTTTTGAGACCAATTGCTAAGTCATTGGTGATATGCTGCCCCCCAAGTGGCAATACTGCAATGTATTGGACTTCACCGTCTTCAAAAACAATAAGATTGGTTGTGCCAGCACCGATATCAATAAGAGCGGTACCTGCCTCTTTCTGTTGTCGAGTCAATACCGCTTCAGCAGCAGCCAGTCCCGAGACTGTATGATGTGTCGGTTGAATTTCAGCTTTCTCAAGCGCCATATCAAGGTTACGGAGATTTGGTGAAGCTGCAGTCACAATATGGGCATCAACTTCCAGGCGTACTCCATGCATGCCTACAGGATCTTTAATGTTTCGCTGGCCATCTAAACTGTAATTCTTGGCAAAGAACTGTACTATTTCGCGATTGGGAGGCAGGCTTACAATAGTGGCAGCTTCCTCAACACGGAGGCGATCTTCGGTAGTAATCTCGCGATTTGCCGCACTGATAGCAATAACTCCCTCAGAGTTTAGCCCACTAACATGAGAACCGTTTACATTAACAGTAGCGTGCTTGATGGACATTCCAGAAATACGTTCAGCTTCGGTGACCGCTTGGACAATTGCATTCGTAACGTCATCAACATGTACCACAGCACCTCGTCGCATACCCTGATTAGATGCTTGGCCATGACCAATAATTGAAGGCATGTTGCTACCATTCGGGTCAAAGCTACCGACAACGCAACGGACAGTACTAGTACCAATATCGAGACCAATAAATTGTTCAGGCTTCATCTGGACCCCAGTATAGCGCTATTGTTTACCTCAAGGCAAATCGAGACCTATACACTGCTCGTAATTATGCTTATGGTAAGTAACCCACAACATTGTGTATCTTTAAAACAAAATGTTACCGCTTAGTAAGAACTTCTGAGCCGTCTTCGGTAATGAGTACAGTGTGTTCGAAGTGAGCTGACCGTGAGCCATCAGCAGTCAGAATAGTCCAGCCATCTTGAGCCACTGTCACCTTTTCAGTTCCAAGCGTTACCATCGGTTCAATCGCAATAGTCATCCCTGTAGCCAGCCAAGGACCAGTATTTGCTCGGCCATAGTTTGGAATATTAGGATCTTCGTGAACGTCATGACCAACACCATGCCCCACAAGATCACGAACAATACCATAATTATGACGCTTTAATGAAGCCTCTATGGCTGCGCCAATGTCACCGGTGCGCACCTGATCATGAACCGCACCAATACCCGCTTCTAAGGCTTGCGCGGTATCCTTTACAAGGCGAATGTGGCCAATTTGCTTGGGTCGACCAGCAATTACTGTAATAGCCGAGTCAGTTATCATGCCGTGATATCGCACCCCAAAATCAAGACCAACGATGTCACCTTCACTGATAATTTTATCTGGCCGGGGAATGCCATGTACCACTTCGTCATTTACAGAAATACAAATGACATCAGGAAAATCCTGATATCCCAAAAAAGCCGCTTCACCACCCAGACTTTTCAATTCGGCGGCAGCTAAAATAGCTAAGTCTTTTGTAGACATCCCGAGAGTAAGTTTTTTTTCTAGCAGCTTCAGTACGCTAGAAAGCATCTGACCACTGGTGCGCATATCCCTAATCTCTTGAGCAGTTTTAATGCGAGTGACCATAAACCTTTACCCCTATAACTTTTGAGAATCTTCCAAGTAATGCGCGAGATCTTTGTTAACTTCTTCAACAGACCGTTCAGCATTAACATTGATAACCTTAATGCTATGTCTGGTTAACCACTCCAGTAATGGCATGGTGGAGCGTTCATATTCATTAAATCTTGCCTCAATTGCAGAGTCCGTATCATCTATACGTGCACGGCCAATTAAGCGTTCTTTGACCGCCTCACGCGAGGCTTGTAGATGAAACGCGACATCGAGACGAAAACGTTCGGCCTCCACTTGTTTGATAAGCCATTCCGCCTGAGGAATCGTACGAGGAAAACCATCCAACAGGACAGTCTCATTGTCCGGAATAGACGATAATACCTTATCTACAATTGCAATAATCTCAGTATCATCTAATAAGTCACCTGCTAGCATACGCTGACGCTGGTCGCCTGTTACATACATACGCAACACATCACCCATTGAAATAAGATGCAGACTATACTTATCGGCCAACATTTTGCCCTGTGTACCCTTACCCGAACCAGCGATACCCATTAACAAGATCATACTGATAGTTTTTCCTTTACGAGACGAGCAATAGTTGCTCCATCAGCGGTCGGGCCAGCTAACTTTTTGACTTGAGCTATAACCGAGCCCATATCCTGAAATCCAGCAGCCCCAGTTTCAGCGATGGTCTTTTCGACTAACTCTATGAGCTCGCCCTCGGTAAGTTGAGCCGGTAAATAGTTCTCAATGATAGTTTTTTCGGCTAATTCAGCTGCAGCTCGCTCCTCATTACCTCCCTGTTTATACAAATCAGCGCTTTCCTGACGCTTTTTAGCCTCTTTAGCAAGAAGCGGTAATACTTCATCGTCACTTAAGCCGCTCTCTCGTTTGCCGGTTGCCACCTTGGCGTTAAGCAATACACTCTTGACCTGGCGTAGAGTAGAAACTCGCTGAGCATCGCCTGCAAGCAGGGCGCTCTTGATGTCCTGCTCGAGTCTTTCTTCAAGCATCTTAGATCTTAGCGCTGTCCCAGCTTGATTTTCTTCAGCTTGAGAGCTTTACGCTCTTGGCGAATAATAGCTTTCCGGCGACGTTCACGTTTACTAATTGGCTTCTGAAAGTACTGGTTCTGCTTCACAGCAGCAAGCGTACCTGACTGTTGTACCTTACGGTTAAATCGGCGGAGTAAATTTTCGGTTGATTCTTTGGAATCTTTACGGGTTACTTGTATCATCAGCTAGTTATTGTACTACAACAGGGGTTGATTTTGCAAACTTTCTAACCAGTTACTCGCTTTTGCTGAGTCGAGCGTTGTGATTTCAGCACTATACTCTGTAGCTCCCGGAAAATTGGAAACTGTTTATTGGTTGAATACACCTTGGTATTACCTTGTCGTTCGCTGACTAGGAAACCGACCTTTTCTAAGCGCTTCAGTTCGCGTTGGATGTTGCCGGCATCTTCTTTAATGAGTTTAGCGAGTCCCCGTACATGTGTTTTAAAGTCAGGATATTTTGCATAGATAACAATAATTTTTCGGCGCACCCTTGATGTGATGAAAACGTCTAACATACTGCCTCTTGTAATCCCCTTATTGTTATCCAAACAACGTTAATTTTTAGTATAGACGGCTGTACGAACTTTGGCAATACCATTTTTATCAGCCTGGAAAGGAGCACTGCTCCTCAGCGTGTAATCTAGAGATTATTGGTCGGCTCAGACTGCACATCCCTTGTTCAATGACCTATACTAAAACTATGTACTACTACTTTGTATGGGTTCGTAGCAATCGTTACCACGGTCAGGAGGCGTTAACTTACAGTAGCCACGAACGTCTGGTCTCTGGAAGTGTTGTTCAAGTAGAACTCCAAAAAGAATTGGTACTCGGTGTAGTCAGTGGAGCAACGACTAAACCTCGTTTTCAGACCAAGCTTATTACCCGTAATTTTAATATAGCTCCATTGCCGTCACACCTGTTGCGTCTTGCAACATGGCTGCAAACCTATTATCCAGCACCTCTTGGGATTATTAGCCAGCAGCTACTTCCTGTTCACTTCTCAGAGAAGCTTTTAGACAATATAGCGAGTGAAAAGTTTGATGCTCCGAAACTTGACCTATTACCTCCGCTCACAAAAGAACAATTAAGGGCTCTTCAGGCCATGCAAGCGCGTAATACCTACTTACTCCACGGAACTACAGGAAGTGGCAAGACACGGCTTTATATTGAGCTAGCAGGACTTGCTATTAGCAGCGGTAAGTCGGCAATTATCCTGACGCCTGAGATCAGTTTAATAACTCAGCTCGCTAATAGCTTCCGACAGGTGTTTGGTACACGAGTTATTGTCATGCATTCTCAGCAGACACGGCTTGAGCGACAAAAAGCTTGGCTGGCATGTTTACAATCAAGCGAGCCGGTTGTAATAATTGGCCCCCGATCCGCTCTATTCAGCCCTGTACGTAAAATAGGGTTAATTGTCTTAGACGAAGCACACGAAAGTGCCTATAAACAAGAGCAAGCACCTCAGTATCAAACTGGTCGTGTCGCCGCATACCTAGCAGCTATAACGCGGGCCAGTCTTGTACTCGGCTCAGCTACCCCGTCCGTTAGTGACTACTACCTGGCTAAACAAAAAAATAAACCGATTATTACCCTCACTGAATTGGCCGTATCGGAGCCGCACCCTGCCACGCAGGTAACCGTAGTGGATCATAAAGATCATAGCCTATTTGATCGCTCGCCATTGCTCAGTCATGCACTTATCACTAGTGTTGAAGAGGCCCTCTCGCAGGGTGAGCAAAGTCTTCTATATCTTAATCGACGTGGTACGGCGCGTTTGGTAATGTGCGAAAACTGTGGGTGGCAAGCCTTATGTCCACACTGTGATGTACCGCTTACTTATCATGGCGATCAGCATCGTTTACGCTGTCATAGCTGCAGCTATCAGCAGCCTTCACCGGCAAGCTGTCCAGCATGTGGGCATCCAAGTGTATTATTTAAAACAGCGGGCACAAAAGCTATCGTAGATGAGGTGAAGCGCCTGTTTCCTCAGGCTCGAGTTGCTCGTTTTGACACCGATAACGCCAAGGCTGAACGTTTTGAACAGCATTATGAAACCGTTAAGGCAGGCTCGCTGGATATTCTCGTTGGTACTCAACTACTGGCGAAAGGACTTGATCTTCCGAAACTGAGTACTCTCGGAATTTTATTGGCCGATACCAGCCTTTATTTACCGGATTTCTCAGCCCAAGAACGTACTTTCCAGTTAGTAAGTCAAGTATTAGGCCGAATCGGACGTGGACATCTTGCCGGTAAAGCTATCATTCAAACCTATCATCCAGACCATCCTATTTTAGTTGATGCTATACAGGGGAATTATCGACAATTTTATGAGCGAGAATTAAATGAGCGACGTCAGTTTCTTTTTCCGCCCTTCTGTTACCTACTAAAAGTAACCGTTCGGCGAGCTAGCCTGCGAGGCGTAGAGTCAGCCGCGCAGACACTTAAAGATGCTATTACTGCCAGTGACGCTCAGGTCCGTGTAGAAGGCCCCGCTCCGGCCTTCTACGAACGCTTTCAAAGTAAGTACCAGTGGCAGCTCGTTATTAAGGCGGTGCAGCGTTCTGAGCTCCTTAAAGTCATTGCGCAGCTGCCGGCGAATTGCTCATATGATATTGACCCCTTAGACCTTCTATAAACTATCGTCATTCCTAATCTTCATGTCATCACAACGGCAAGGTTCGCCGACAAGCGTTACATGCGGTATACTTACCTGAAGTTATGACCAAAGATAGTATTATTACCCTACCCAATACCCATTTACGGCAAAAATCGCAGCGCGTCGGTATTATCAGCGATACCATCTTGCAGGTTATTGAAGACATGAAGGCTGCAACTATAGACTGGGACGAAAGTCGAGACCATGAGGTTGGCGTCGCCCTCGCTGCCATACAGATTGATCAGCCTTATAAAATTGTAGTTGTGCGTAGTGATTACAATGATAAGGAGAACCATGAGTTCACGGTCTTTATTAATCCTGAAATCATTAAGACCGAAGGGCAAGTAACCGAAGACTTTGAAGGCTGTTTAAGCGTCCCGAACATTTATGGGAAAGTGCCCCGTTATTCAAAGGTTAAGGTCAAAGCTTTAAGCCTGCAAGGGAAAGAGTTTCGCGTTAAAGCCGAAGGTTTTTTAGCACGAGTTTTTCAGCATGAGGTCGACCACTGTAACGGTATAGTATTCATTGACCACATCAAGGAAAAACCTGAAGCATTTTTCCAACTTGATGAAGATGGTAAACTTCAACCCCTCGATTATGAGCAAGATGTCAAAAACAATCATATTCTTTGGTAGTGGTCCCGTTGCGGCTGCGTCACTTGGCTTACTGAGCCAAGATTTCGAAATCGAAGCAGTCATTACTAAGCCGCAGCCTGCTCATCATAAAGAGCCTTTTCCAGTGCTCAGCCTTGCTAAAGAACGCGGTCTGCATACTCTTACAGCTACAACGCAAGAGGAACTATCGGACGTACTCAAGAAACATGATTTAAGAAGTGACCTCGGCGTTATTATCGATCATGGAATTATTATTAGCCATGACGTTATCAAGCGCTTCCCTTTTGGAATTATCAATAGCCATTTTTCCCTGCTACCTCGTTGGAGAGGAGCTGATCCAATTAGCTTTTCAATCTTAAACGGGGATAGTGAGACAGGCGTCAGCCTCATGGTGATTGTTGATCGACTGGATGAAGGCGACTTATTAGCTCAGCGTCGTATACCAATACCTAACACCGACACTACGCCTAGTCTGACGACCAAATTGATCGCACTCAGTCATACAATGCTCGTTGAGACAATACCTCTGTATAGAGCAGGTACACTTACGCCCTACCCTCAGCCAGATGAGCCTCCCACTTATTCCCATAAACTCAGTAAGGCTGACGGTATTATAGATTGGCACAAATCAGCTATCCAATTAGAACGGGAAATTCGAGCATATTCAGGCTGGCCTCGGAGTCGCACACAACTGGGCAGTATTAATGTTATCGTCACCGCCGCTCATGTAGTGCCAGCTAGTGGCCCTATTAGTAAACTCTTCATTGAGCAGCAACAACTCGGGGTCTACTGCGGCCAAGATACGCTCATAATCGATACACTCATCCCTATCGGCAAAAAAGAAATGTCAGCCCAAGCATTTTTGAACGGTTATCAGCTAAAGCCCTAATCTAGTACGTTGGTGTTGGTCCGGCCGGCGGTTGCTGGGTGGGGTAAGGTGACTGTGGTGGTGTAGTAGTGCCAAATGATTGATCATCATTACTTGGCGCAGGAGGTACTGGAGATGAAGCTGCAGGTGCTGGAAATGCTGCAGGCTGTTGGGGCTGAGGAGGCACAGCTTGCGTAGCGTGGGCCTGACTCGCTGCTAAAATCTGTGGAGCAGTTTGAGTAATCTCAGCTTTTAGCTTATCGAACTCCTGCTGCACTATATCCTTATAGTTTGGAAAGTTAGTCTCGAGCCATTGAAAAGCTCCGGCGTCATCTTTAGCCTCAAAATACTGCTCAAATTCATCAAGCTGCTGGTTTGTCATTTGATCAGCTAAACGGACACCGACACGCATTTCAAGCGTTTCGTAAATGTGCTTTAAAAAGCTATTCTTTTCAGAATCCGGAAGGCCTCCGAGTCCAACTTCTTCTAGTAGTGAGTTATCGATTTTAAGCATGATAATATTGTAGCACCTTACAGCTGACGCTGGACAGCCTCCCGAGTGAAGAGCTCTATAAGATCGCCTTCTTGTAGTTCCAGGCGCTTGGTAGTAGCTAGGCTCATGCCGCAAAGTTCACCTTCAAAGATTTCTTTAGCATCAGCAGGACCGCGCTTCAGCCCAGTAACATTCACCTCGGCTAATTCCTCTTTACCTCTTAAAACCTTCGCGAGTGCCGGAACGGTTAACTTACCTTTGGTAACCTCACCTCCACAAATAATCTCTGTTTTAGTAGTCTTGAAGATTCCCTTAACAATTAATCGGCCAAGCTGGGTTTCAACGATTTCAGGACTCAGTAGTTTAGAAAGTTCTTGCTTGACGTCATCTATAAGCTCATAGATAACTTTATAGAGTCGTACGTTTACTTTATCTCGACTGGCCTGCTGGCGGCCACTGCTTGGTAGTCCAACATTAAACCCATACACAATGGCATGGCTAGAGTGTGCCAAATGAAGGTCATTTTCGCTAACCGGGCCAACCCCCGAGCCAACCACACGCACTGATACCTCATCGGTATCAAGGGCTTTGAGACTATCGATCACAGAAGTTAATGAACCCTGTACGTCAGCCTTAATAATAATATTAAGTTCTTGTAGCTTGTTATCGCGATTTATCAGTCGAATAAGTTCGTTACTGCCTATGCTCATACGATTACTCGAGGTGCGGCTATCGGCAGTAGATATCGCTACTTGTGATCGAGCTTCTTTTTCATTCTTAGCCGTAATAAACTCATCGCCAAACTCCGGTAGCGTTTTAAACCCACTAATAAGGACCGGCATGGAGGGAGTTGCTGACTTTAGAGGACTGCCTTCAGTTGTCTCTAGGTTACGAATCTTGGCATAGCTTGCTCCGGCAACAATAAAGTCACCAGGCTTTAGAGTGCCAGCCTCAATAAGCGCTTGGGCAACCGGTCCCCGTCCCTGTTCAACGTGAGCCTCAATAATCAAGCCTCGTGCTGGGCCGTCAAAATCAGCCTTTAACTCTTCGACATCAGATACCAGCAACATCATGTCCAACAGCTCAGGAATACCTTCCTTCGTCTTTGCCGATACCGGCAGCAGGACAGTTTCCCCGCCCCATTCTTCAATAAGGAGATCATTTTCTGATAATTGCTGCTTAATACGATTCACGTCAGCATCGGGTTTGTCTATCTTGTTGATAGCAACAATAATTTTCACGCCGGCTTTTCGGGCAAAACGAATAGCTTCCACAGTCTGAGGCTTTATGCCGTCGTCGGCAGCAATCACAATCATGACAATATCTGTTAACTGAGCACCGTGTTCACGAATAGCTGCAAAGGCTTCATGTCCAGGCGTATCTAAGAAAGTTATCTTACGCTTGTTATGCTCAACTTGGTAAGCAGAGATGTGCTGCGTAATACCACCTGCTTCACTCTTTACGACGCTAGCCCCGCGTATGGCATCAAGCAGACTTGTCTTACCGTGATCTACATGCCCCATAACAGCTACAACCGGCGGGCGTACTTGCGCCTTAGCACTTGCCGTAGGCTTCGCACGAGCGGGAACCTCCGTACTAGCGGCAGTACGCCTAACAAGTGTAAGGCCTAAGCCAAGTTCTTCAACAATAATCTGAGCCGTATCAAAGTCAATGCGCTCATTGACGGTAGCCATAACGCCGTTCTTCATCAATTCACCAATAAGGCGTGAGACAGGGATGGAGAGCCGCTCAGCGAGTGTACCGACGGTGATCATGTCTTCGACTTCTATAGTGGCCTGTTGTGCTTGTTCGGTATTATCTGCCATGATCGCCGTCTCCTTTCTGGCCACTAGGGGCCGGTTACTTATGTACTCATCTTACTTTTTTGATTTAGCTTTGGTAGCTTTTGCCTCTTTGAGGCTGAGAGCAATCTTTCGGCTCTCACTATCAATATCAAGTACCTTGAACTGCTTCTTTTCATTGAGCTGGAATAGCTTCTCTGGATCAACCGCTTCGTCATCGCTCATTTCAGATACATGCACGAGTGCTTCAACACTAGGCGACAGCTGTACAAAGGCTCCGAAAGGAGTAATACGAGTAACTTTTCCTTCAATAACATCACCTACCTTAAATACCTTGACCTGCTCAAGCCAGGGATCTTCGGTCATCTGTTTCAAGCTCAGGCTCAAGCGATCTTTGTCGATAGCAATAATCTTAGCTTTTACTGTCTCGCCAACCTTTACGTAGTTGCGCGGGTTATCAACACGCTCCCAAGAAATCTCTGAGATATGGATAAGACCCTCAATACCATCAACATTTACGAATGCTCCGAAGTCAATGACACCGGTAATCGTACCCTCTACAACATCGCCAACTTTCAGCTCGCTAAAACGAGCTTGCAGGTCATCTTTAACAGCTTCTTTTTCAGAAAATATCAGCTTATTATCTTTACGGCTCACGTCAAGCACCCGTACTCGCAGTGGTTTGTTGGTAAGAGCGTGTAGTTTCTGCAAGATTTCATCTTTATCTGCACCTGATACACGAGGGTAATGACCAGCAGCAAGCTGGGAAACCGGCAAGAAACCCCGAATACCTTCAAGCTCTACAAGAAGACCACCTCTGTTGGCGTCATAAGGAACTATCTCAACTATCTCGTTCGCTTCGTGTAAACGTTGTAACTCATCCCAACCCCGATCCTTGACAGCTCGTTTCATACTGAGCAAAGCGTAGCCTTCGTCCATTTCAGGATCAACAACACTTACAGTAATCTGTTGCCCAAGCTCCAACTTCTGTCCGTAGCCGATTTCGCGGCGTAAAACTACCCCGACTCCTCGTGCTCCTAAGTCAATCCAGACCTCATTTTTTTTAATGGCGGTGATAACGCCTTCGACGACTTCACCGGTACTCAAGCCGGCAAGATCACTGCTGGCCAGCAGCTCGTCCATAGTTATTGCATTTGTTGACATGTCCCCATGCCTCCTTCGTAGTGTATTTCTTCAGCAGCAAACAGCAGTTCCATATAGTGCTCAAAACCGTTGCTTTTCACCTAAAGACCAGTTAATTTGCTGACTGTAAGATTGTCATCAATTATATCTGATGTAGCCCTTTTAGTAAAGCGGAAGACTACCTTGAATTATGCTAGACTGTAATCATGTATATTGGGGTTGATGTTGGGGGTACTAAAGTACTTGTTGCCGTGCTTAATGAACAGGGCGTTATCACTGAACACGATAAGTTTCCTACCCCTAAAGAATACTCGGTATTTTTAAAAGACTTAGAGAATGTTGCCAGCCAATTCAAAGTCAAAGAATTTAAGAGCGGCGCCGTAGGTATCACCGGGCGTATTGATCGTGAGCACGGCATAGCTATAAAATCAGGTAATCTCCCCTGGCGTAACTCACCAATACGTGACGATTTAGAAAAAATCTTTAACTGCCCTATGGCAATAGAAAATGACGCAAAAATGGCTGCCCTTTCGGAAGCTATGCTGTTAAAAGATAGATACAAAAAAGTGCTTTACGTAACAATTAGCACCGGTATCGGCGTCGGCTTAGTGGTAAACGGTGTCATAGACACAAATCTTGCTGATCCTGGGGGTAAAAGTATTATGGTAGAACATAATAATCAAACAGTAGGCTGGGAAGAGATTGCCAGTGGTCGTGCTATTGTAGCTCGTTACGGAAAACGGGCCTCAGATATTACTGATGAAGCTACCTGGAAGGCCATTTGTCATGATCTAGCTAAAGGCTTCATACACCTAATAGCTATCCTGGAACCAGAAGTTATTGTTATAGGCGGTAGTGTTGGTACTTACTTTGCCCGATATGGTGAGATATTAAAATCAGAAATTAAGAAATACGAAATCCCGCTCATAAAATTACCTGCCTTGGTGGAAGCTCAACGCCCAGAAGAAGCAGTAGTCTATGGATGTTACGATCTAGCAAAACAAACCTTTTCTCATGCAAAATCTCATTGATAAAATTCAAACCGAATTTCCAAGCTTACACTTTACAGCTGCGAAGGAATTTTATTGGTCACCGGAATCTAGTGAAATCTTCTACAATGCTAAGGCCCGCGGTCGTCAAGCTACGTGGTCGCTCCTGCACGAAACAGGGCATGCACTACTCGGACACTCATCCTATAGAGCCGATTTCGAGCTCGTTCGATTAGAGGTTGCAGCTTGGGCCCGTGCCCAAGAGCTGGCCCAAGATCTTGGACTGACCATTGACGAGGATCATATACAAGATTGTCTTGATACGTATCGTGATTGGCTGTGTAAACGAAGTATCTGCCCAAA